>SESG01031056.1_pt1 | contig 15681 bp, 18 predicted proteins | sample 3171421 | NCBI WGS metagenome assembly SESG01 (sample SAMN10866946, study PRJNA518727) | freshwater metagenome | biome: subpolar coniferous forest; feature: holomictic lake; material: water; isolation source: holomictic Lake 227, 6 m and 8 m depth | place: Canada: near Kenora, Ontario | collected... | reverse complement strand
CAAAAGCTCGTCCATACTTTGAACAGGCAGAAGCGTTATGGGCTGAACTCGTAAAGAGTTATCCTGCCTATGCTGAATTTCAACGGAACTGGTCGAGTATCAAGGCTGTGCTGAACGCGTTGTAAGCCATGTTCTTGATAACAATTCGACAGGCAGAGAAGGAATCGGACTTCGAGCACTCCATAGCGCAATCGCTCTGCTCCTGTCAGTCTTGGTGACGTTCATGAAAGCCTGCACTTGCGAAGCAGGAAAAGCTGACAAGCATCAAAAACGATCTTGCCAATATGCAAGGTTTCTGTGAAAATTTGCACCAGCAACAACAAGAATCTCTGTTTCTCTGATGGGCATCATCAAGCAAGCGAATATCCATTGCTGTCAGAGATTCTTATACTTTTGAAGAACCTCTCCTAACAAGACGGATTGTAATTGCCCCTGTTCATACGCATCAATCCGGCTTTCAGATTCTGTTGTCCATAATACATCAATCGTTTTATCCGGTGCGTCAAGTTGAGCAATTAGTTTATCAACAAGCTCCACCTGCTCTTGAAGTTTCAGAGCCAATTTCATCATTGACCACAAAAAATAATCCTCAGCAAAAAGTTCACACCTTCTGCTGTTGAAGGCGTTCTCCGAGCCACACTTTTATCACGGACTGACGCGTTACGCCAAGGCGAGTTGCCTCTTTATCGAGGGAATCAATCATCCAGACCGGAAAATCAACATTCACCCTCTTGTGCTCTTGTTTTATCCTTTTTGCCTTGCTCAGATCAAGGTAATTGGTGATATCGGCACCGTCATCAAATTTCTTGTCAAATTCCTCTGTTTTCATAGAGAGCCACCTCCTCAGGACGGGATCTTCTTACTGAAATTATTCTTATGGATTCACCTCTGTAGGTAATCACACCAGACCAGCATCTGCCTGAAATCTGCCCGATAACAATAAACCGACACTCATCGGTCGTTCTTGCCGAAATTTCAACCAGTTCATCATCACACCACAACACTTGAGCTTCAAAAAAGTCAATGCCGTGTTTCTCCTTGTTCTGCCTGCTTTTATCAGGATCAAACTCAAATTGCATAGTATACTTGTATGCTGTTTCTATACCATAAATATAGCATTCCACACACAAAAGAAAAAATATGGCGACCGCCTGACTCCGCTACCTTCCGGTACCGGTTCAAGGCAAGCGACACCATCACCACAGCATAGCCAACCATCCAGAGCAACTGAGCACGAATCTCCATCAATCCTGACCCTTTCAGCATGACGCAGCGCATGATGTCAACAAAGAATCGGACAGGATTGAGCCCAGTGGCGCAGGCTTTCAAAGGCAGTGACGAGGGCCGCTCATCAGGGTAAATTTGTGGTCTTCATTCGTGATAACCGTTACAAAGGCGGGATTGATAAAATATATTTTTACCTTTCTTTGGCTGGCAGGGAGTGGAAATTGATGGGCTTTATACCATTCTTGAACCATGTTGAACCGTGACCAGCAGAGGGTGCACTGTAAACCAACGTTCAGCAAACCTGATGGCTTTCTGTTTTTCAGCTATAACAGTGTTGGGAGAAAAACCTTCAGTCAGTCAGGCGCATGTTATTGTAACGATTCTTGACGTGTCAGATTCAGCCACCACTCCATTGCAAAAAGCCAGACAACCATCATACCCCTTATTGCCGAAAAAGAGAGTGTTCTGGCAGACTTGACCGTGCCGGTATCACCTGCAACTGAGTGGAACTAACTTTCATAAGCAATCTGTTATACCGTTTCCCTGCGAGCTATTTCCTGATAGGAGAATTCACACAACCCGGCATTTTCTTTGGCATGTTCGATGGTCATACTGACGAGATTGCCCTTGTCATCAACATCAATGAGAATGTTTTCACTGATCTCTTGAGCTTCGAATACCGGTTTATCACGCAACTCAATATAGACGGTATCCGTATCCACGTAATACTTTACTTTCATAATTCAGCTCTCCTTGTATCGAAACGTTCAAACCGAATTTGCATCCAAAACTCTCTAAAGTTGACATCCTCCCCCCCCCCCGATTATTGAGGGATCTATCCGCAGAAACGATTACTTCCGGCAAAGTTGTTGCTTTTGTTCACTGGAAAGCAATTGGGTACGGTAGAAAGTTCGATACAAGGTTCGGTAGAAAATTTTGGAATATCGGGTGACTGGATGGATGCTAAAATATTTCCACTGAAATTACTATTTTAAAACACTTTCAAACATCTCAACCATACCCTCATGCACAAGGAATCCGACTTCGAGCACTCCATAGAGCAATCCCTGCTCCAGCATGGCGGCGACCAGAAGGGCGGCTACCAGAAGGGCGACCCGCTGGCGTACGACAAAAAGCTTGCGCTCTTTGCGGATGAGGTTGTGGCCTTCGTTCAGGATAGCCAGCCGGAGTTCTGGGAGCGATTCTCTCTGCTGAACAACGGAAATGCCGCGGCCTCTTCAGCACTCATTCCCTTCGCTACCAATTTTTCGGCAACCTCAAGTTTTCCTTGTTCAATCCCTATCTCTATCCCCTCTTCCTTGCCTTCAATTCGCCCTTCCTCCTTGCCTTCAATCCGCCCAAGACCATAGTTTGACTCTACCAGACTGGCCTGATAACGCAGGTCATCCTGATAACGGGCATAAGCCAACTTCTCTTTTTCCGACAGACTCATGAGAGAAAAAGACTTTTTTGCTTTCTGAATTCCTTTTGCCTTGAACTCATCCTTAATCTCTTCGTTTTTGAGGAAGTAGATCCACTCGTCAAGCGATGTGTTTGCAATACGGTTAAAGTTATTGATCCTGATCAGGTAGTATTCAGGGTAAATATTGTTGATCTGAATCTTGCCATACTGCTTCTGTTGCCGAACATCAAGTTCCAGTTTGTCATGGTCATGGATCCCTGTGAAGGTTGTGGTACCGTGATAGATATAGTCACTACCGTGGCCAAAATCAAAGTACAGGATGTTGACCGAGATAACCTTCACCAGGGTTGCATAAGCCTTGCCCTCTTTCTGATGCTCGGTGATGACTCGTGATGTACCGTAGAGCATCCGTTGCAGGTAATCGAGTTCTCGGTCAAACTGCACTTCGATAATAATAAACTCGCTCTTGCTGTTTTTCACCTTGAGATCAACGCGGTTAGATTTGTCGCGCCTGCTCTCTTTGTTACTTTCGCTTTCGAGAATTTCAAGGATAAAAATGTCTTCGCCCAACAACTCACTCAAAAAACCTTCAAGGATTTCAAAGTTGGCTTTGCTGCGCAGCAGGCGTTTCATTGCCCAGTCGAAGGTGATCAGTTTTCGGGGTGAAGGGGCACTCATGGTATGTTTGACCATTTTTTTGTTTATGCTACAACAGCCTGCTCTTCAGTTCTGTATAACCGCTGAATTTTCGATCAGAAGACATAACTCAAATAAACCGTCACGTTGAGTAACACAAATCAACTATCACCAAAATTTTGCTTCAAGGAAAAGATAAAGAGTTTATCAAACTTAACCCACACAAAAAATTTTCGATAGCCGCCGTTACCAATCCGATATGCAAGCACAAGCATGACACGGTGCATGATATCGACGAAGTGACGGACGGGGTTAATCAAGGTCATGGTCTGGACCCAGTGAATCAACACTCACCACTCTTCATAGATACAAAAGAAAGTTTTTGTATAAGAATTTCAATCATAGATGATATATTAATACGCCAAGATCAGCATCGAATTTTGTCACTCTGTTGTTATCTTTTCTGCCGGAAGTCTCTCGCTTTTACGGAATTATCGTAGCGATTTTTTTTAATGAGCACAATCCGCCTCATTTTCACGCTCGATATGGCAGCAGTAAAATTGCTATTGAAATCAACTCTCTCAAGGTTTTGGAAGGTAATTTACCACCTCGTGCTCTTGGCCTTGTTATGGAGTGGGCCTCTCTGCACAGGGCTGAGTTGATGAGTGATTGGGATCTAGCAAGGAATAATAAACAACTTCAGAAAATTGAGCCCTTGAAATAGGAGAAAAATTATGGCACAGGATGTTATTGCTGCACGGTATATCAATGATTACCGACTGGAATTGTTTTTTGAAGATGGTAAGAAGGGTGTTGTTGATTTCTATAAATACCTTGAGAAAGGGGGGGTTTTCGAGAAGCTGAGAAATCTTGAGTATTTTAAAAATTTTTCCGTCAACACAGAACTTGGTATACTGACATGGTATGACGAGGTTGATGTTGCGCCTGAAGTACTTTATTCTGAGGCAACGGGAGCCGCCTTGCCTGAATGGTTCGAGAGTTGAATGCCTCTTCCTTAAACAGCCACCTTCCGGTAGCGGTTCACGGCAAGCGTCACCATCACAACAGCATAGCCGACCAGCCAGAGTAACTGCACCCGAATCTCCATCAAGCCGGATCCTTTGAGCATGACTCGGCGCATGATATCGACGAAGTGACGGACGGGGTTGATCAAGGTCATGGTCTGGGCCCAGTGGGGCATACTTTCGATGGCGGTGAAGAGGCCACTCATCAAGGTGAAGATGACCATGAAGAACCAGGCGACAAACATCGCCTGCTGCTGGGTCTCGGTGACGGTGGAGATGAGGAGCCCCATGCCGAGCACAACGAGCATGTAAATGGCTGAAACGAGGTAGATGAGCCAATAGCTTCCAAGCATGGGAACGTGAAAAAGGAGGTGGGCAATCAAGAGACCGATGCTCATTTCGGCAAGGCCGATAATCCAGAAGGGAAGCAGCTTGCCTGTAATGAACTGGTAGCGCTTGATGGGGGTGACGTTGATTTGGTCGATGGTGCCAATCTCCCGCTCCCGCACCACGTTCATGCCCGAGAGAAAGATGCCAATGAGGGTGACAAGGATGACAAGGATACCCGGCACCATGTAGTGGGTATAATCAAGTTCGGGATTGTACCAGCCTGCGGAGACAAGGGCAATCTCCGGCGTTACCTCAAGGGTTACCATGCCCGACGATTTTGGCAGCTCTTCGCGGTTGAAGCTGCCGATAATTTCACTGGCGTAAGCCTGAATCACACCTGCTGAAAAGCCGTCTTCGGCGTTGATCATCAGTTGCACCTTCGCGTGGCCGGTTGTGGCAAGGTCGCGCTCAAAGTTGTGCGGAATGACAAGCACAAGGTCGGCGTTCCGGCTGAGCAATTCCCCGATACCCTCCTGGTCAGAAAAGGAGGAGCCCGTCAAACGGAAATATCCGGCAGCGGTGAAGCGCTCCGTCAGCCTTTCCGAAAGGGTCGTGCGATCCCTGTCCTGCAGGTGCATCGGCACTCGCTTGATGTCGAAGGTTGCCGCATTGGAGAGAATTACCAATTGGATAAAGGGCATGACAATGATGATTGGCAGCATCCCCCGGTTGCGGAAGATCTGCAAAAACTCCTTCTGAACCAGAAACCATATTGTACGCATCGGCTTGTTTCCCTCTTTATTGTCCATGAGCCTCAAGGCATCGCTGTGAGCTGCCCACTATTGAAGCCTGGTCTTGAATTTTTTGACACTGGCGGCCAGCAGCACCGTCGCCATAACGGCAAGGATGAGTGTCTCTTTCCAGATAGAGCCGAAGCTTGTCCCCTTCAGCATAATCCCACGCACAATGATAAGGTACCATTTTGCCGGGATGAGGTTGCTGATGAGGCGTAGCGGCAACGGCATACTCGCCACAGGGAAAATAAAGCCTGAGAGCAGAATGGTCGGCAAAAGAAGCCCGGCGAGAGAGATCATCATGGCAACCTGCTGCGAGTCGGTGATGGTGGAGATGAAAATGCCGAGCGAAAGCGCCGTCACAATAAAGAGGAGCGACTCCAACATGAGCAAAGTCACACTCCCCCGGCAGGGCACACCAAAAACAAAGGAGGCGAGCGCCACCACCGTCACCACATTGATGAAGGAGAGTAAAAAATAGGGCACCACCTTGCCGATAATAATCTCGAACGGCCTGAGCGAAGAAACGAGCAGCACCTCCATAGTGCCACTCTCCTTCTCCCGAGTAATGCTGATGGAGGTCATCAACGCCGAAACGAGCATGAGAATAAGCGCCATCAGCCCCGGCACAAAAAGGTAGACACTTTTCAGCTCAGGGTTAAACATCATGAGCGGTACTGCCTCTACGCCGACCTGTGCCGCTCCGAATGCCGCGTTCCGGTACTCCTGAAGCACCGATGCGGTATAACCGGTGATAATTTTCGAAACATTGGGGTTCGACCCGTCGGTAATTACCGAGACGGTTCCCCTTCCCTCCCGCATCATGCGCGAAGCAAAGCCCGGCTCAAACACCATTGCCTCGGTAATGCTCCCCTCCGAGAAGGCTTGCTCTATCTCTTTGGTTGAATGCAGCTCTTTCGTCAAGATAAAGTAGCCAGAGGAGGCGAGCTTGTCGGTAATTTCACGGGTGACGGTATCGTGCGACTGATCAAAAATCCCGAGAGTAACCTCCTGTATCTCGTTTCGAATGGCAAAGCCGAAAAGCAGCAACTGAAGAAGCGGCATCCCGAAAAGAATGGCCGCCGTTCTGCGGTCACGAAAAATGTGGTAAAACTCCTTGAGCACAAAGCCCCTGAAACTGTGCATTCCCTTCACTCCGTTTTGTTGGGTCGGGCAAGCTGAATAAAAACTTCGTTCATGCTCTCTGCCCCGTAGTGTTGCTTCATCGCTTCAGGCCGGTCAAGGGCGGCTGCACGGCCATCCACCATGATGCAGAGTCGGTCGCAATATTCGGCCTCATCCATATAATGGGTGGTGACAAAGATGGTGAGTCCGCGCCCGGAGGCTTCGTAGATCATGTCCCAGAAACGACGTCTGGTGACCGGATCGACCCCGCCGGTTGGCTCGTCAAGAAAGACAATTTTCGGCTCGTGCAAAATGGCGACGGAAAAGGCGAGCTTCTGTTTCCAGCCGAGAGGCAGCGAAACAAGGCGTGCATCGGCCACCGACACAAGTTTGAGCGATTCAAGGAGCTGACGGCTCTTCTCCTTTATGGCCTGGTTGGTGAGGCCGTAGATACCGGCAAAGAAGCGAATGTTCTCGCGCACGGTCAGGTCATCGTAGAGTGAGAAGCGCTGGCTCATGTAACCGATGTTCCTCTTTATTCCTTCTGCACCGGTGTAGAGGTCAAATCCTGCAACCGTGGCCTTGCCGGATGTGGGAGCGAGAAGGCCGGTCAGCATTTTGATGGCGGTGCTCTTGCCTGCCCCGTTCGCTCCGAGAAAGCCGAAAATCTCTCCGCCTGAAATGCTCAGCGAAAGTGCATCAACCGCCACAAAATCACCAAACCGTTTGGTCAGCTTGTCGGTATGAATCACCAATTCACTCATGAGGCACTCCCCTGTTTCTCTTCCATAAGGGCGATGAAGGTATCTTCAATGCCGGGCTGAATTACCGAAACCGCAAGCTCCGAGAACCCTTCCGTATGGAGAAAGGCATGCAGTTCATCAGCGCTGACGGAGGGGCGATTGTCGGTGTAATGCAGGGCGCTGCCGAAGGCGTAGACCGAAGCGGCATGGGGAGAGGATCGCAAAAAAGAGAGCAGCTTGCCGGTTTCGGCTGCACGGATAGCAAAGAGCGGTTTACGGAAAAGGGTGGTAATGCCCGCCGGGGTATCAAGCGCAAGGATTCTCCCCTCCTGCATGAAGGCAACCCGATCGCAAAGCACCGCCTCGTCCATGTAGGGTGTTGATACGAGAATGGTCATCCCCTGCTCCCGGAGGCGGCGGAGCATTTGCCAGAATTCCTGGCGCGAGACGGCATCGACGCCGGTGGTGGGTTCATCAAGAAAGAGCACTTCGGGCCGATGCACCAGAGCGCAGGAGAGTGCGAGTTTCTGCTTCATTCCGCCAGAGAGCTTGCCAGCCCTCCTTGTTTTAAAGGGCTCAAGCTGGCTATAGATGTCGCGGATCAGCGCGTAGTTTTTTTCAACCGTTGTGCCGAAAACCGAGGCAAAAAAGCGGAGATTTTCTTCGACACTCAGATCAGGATAGAGTGAAAATTTTCCTGGCATGTAGCCGATGCGCTGGCGAAGTTCCCGGTAGAAACGCACCACGTCAAGCCCGAGCAGCTCTGAGTGCCCCGAATCAGCCAAAAGCAGTGTGACCAGAATCCGGATCAGGGTTGTTTTTCCTGCCCCGTCCGCGCCAATAAGACCGAAAAGCTCACCCTCACCGACCTCAAAAGTGATCTCCTGAAGCGCCTGAACCGTGCCAAAACGCTTGCCGACACCGGCAACCATCACCGCCTCCTTCATGAGCCTGGTTTTGCGGGCAACCTCATCTCTCCGGGCATCCCGATTTTAACGCGGCCATCGGGGTTGCTGACCTGCACCTTTACGGCGTAGACCATGCTCACCCGATCTTCCCTTGTCTGGATGATTTTCGGGGTGAACTCAGCCTTTGCGGAGATCCAGGTGATGCGCCCCTTGAGGCTTTTGCTGCCATCAATGAGCACCTCCACCTCTGCGCCAATCCTCACTTGCGGCACCTGCGCACCACTCAGGTAGACTCTCAGAAACATGGTCTGAAGATCGGCAATCCTGTAGAGAGGCTTGCCGTAGGATGTGAGCTCACCCTGCTCGGCATACCGGGTGAGCACCACCCCCTCAACCGGATTGCGCACGACGCTTTTTCTGATTTGATCATCGAGCTGCGCGATGCGGGCCTCCTTGGCGCTGATATCTCCCGCAATGCCAGGATTCTCCATTTCGAGGGAGCGAATCTGCCGGTCGAGCACGCCAAGGCCATTCTGGATGGTCTCAAGCTGTTTTGAGGCAACGGCACCCTCGCTCAGAAGCCTGCGATAGCGCTCATCATCGCGCTTCAGGTTACGCTGCTCCTCCAGCAGCACCCCGATTCGGGCGGCAAGAACAGGTCGCCGGGCAGCAAGAGAGCGACGCTCCGCCTCAAGCTGGGTGCGGGTAAAGTGCAGTTGGGTAGTATCAATAACGGCGACCACACTCCCTGCCGTTATCCGGCTCCCCTCTTCAGCATTCAGCATCTCCAGCTTACCGTTTGCCTCGGATGAAACAATGATCTCTGTTGCCTCAAAATTGCCGTAGCCATCCGAGCGATCGCTCTTCTGGCAACCCGCAAAAGCAAGAAGAGAAAGCATGAAGTTGAGCGTAAAAAAAAATGGTGCGTAGCGCATGATTATAGAGTGTTTTCAGGCCAGAAGACGGATACGGGAAAAAACATATTCAAGGGAGTCTTCGTTCAGCACAATCCTTGAAAAACCTGTCGAGCCGAGTTCCATTGGCCGGTTATCGCGGTCGCTGGTGAACTTGCGGCTCTGCTTGCCGTTATACCAGTAGACCAGCCTGATTTTGTTACCCTCAATTTCAAGAGCGGTTATGCCCCGTTTTCCAATGGCACAGCCGGAATTAAAGATACTTGGAATGGTAATGTTGTTGTAGAGACCGCTGCGAAGGCCAATTTTCTTGCCCTGTTTATAGCAGGCATCAAGCTCCACCTTGAGTGCCATGATTTTTTGCTCGATAAGCGAGCGTTGTGCACGATCGGCTTCTGGATAGGCTCTGCACAGCTCCTCTATCCGATAGTTCAAAAAATCCACCTTTGAGAGTGACTCAAAAAGGGGGCGATGAGTATGACCTATAACAGAGACAATTTTTGCATGATTTGAGAACTCATAAATCGATTTTTCGATGGCAAATCGTCGGGTACTGTTGTAGGCGATGGAAAAACCCCTGATACCGACCGGTTTTATGATGTAGCGAATAAAGAGGACAACGGCGCGACTGACCAACGGATAGGTCTCCCACAAAAGTACCGACGCCTGGTGACCGTGAAAAAGCAGAAGTGTCTCCTCTCCATACTGAAACTTGAGCGATTCAACCATTGATGCTGCAAGCCGGTACTTCGGCTCCTCAAGCAGCTCGGCGTCATGGTTCCCGTATATTTTCCAGAAAAAGCCATTCTGCTGAAACTTCAAAAAAAGGTCGTAGAGTTCACCCCATACCGCTTCAATACTCTCAAGCGGAAACTTGAAGAGCTCCTCAACATCACCATTAAGAACAAGGCTGTATTTTTCGGGCAGGTAGTAGCTCCCGAGCATGGTTTTGACCAGTTCGGAATTTCGCTTGAACTCATCGCGCCGACCACCATTGCCTATGTGCAGATCACTGAGAATCAGAACTTTTGAAGAGTTGTTTAAAGTGATCGACCGTGCATTTTGCAGCAGACGCTCAAGATAGGGATGCTTTTTATACTTGAAACTCATAGTGGTAAAACCGTTCTTCCTCTCTCCGGAATAGTTGCCACCCCGGAGGGATGGCCCACTCCTGATATACTCAAAAAAAGGAACCCTCGCAAGATTGAAGCCCTCCTGGAAGCTGGTTATCACCGGGCCTCGGCAAAAAATGAGTCGCTCCCCTTTTTTGAGCACAATTGAGGAAAAAAAGGGTTTTCTTGTCTTTACAAACTCAAAAAAGAATAATTCATCAATATTGAAGCTGCACATATCTTGATCTCCCCTGAACGATTCAGCAAAATCCATACCATGCTGCTTCACCGCCAGCCTGACCTGACGGTTATCATGGATAACGTCAACAAAGCCTACAACCTGTCGGCCATTATCCGCAGTTGTGATGGCATCGGCATCGGCGAACTCCACGCAGTTTCATACCGCAAATCAATCTATACCGAACAGAATGCCGCCGCAGGTGCAAGCAAATGGCTGAAACTGAACCTCCACGCCAGCATTGATTCTGCCTACAGAGCAGTCTCGGAGTGCGGTATGCAGATTCTTGTGGCAACGGGCAAGGAGGGCGCGCTGGATTTCAGGGAGGTTGATTATACCCGGCCAACGGCCCTTGTGGTGGGTGCCGAGTGGGATGGCATCTCGGAAGAGGCCATTCAGGGAGCCGACCACGCTATTACGGTGCCGATGCTTGGCATGGTGGAATCGCTCAACGTCTCAGTCGCCACAGCGGTCATTCTCTTCGAAGCGCAGCGGCAGAGAGCAGCAAAAGGGATGTACAGCGAGGCGCGTCTCAATCCAGAAAGCTTTCAGCGGCTGCTCTTTGAGTACACCCATCCGCGCCTGAGCCGGGAGCTCCGTGAAGAGGATGCACCCTACCCACCCCTTGATGCCGAGGGTGCCATCTGCACCCCTCAGGGAAGTGAAAGTGTCCGATAAGTGTAAATGAATGCAATGGTGCCGATCCTTGAGTTAAGCCCCATAACAGGTACAAGGAACATGCTCTTTCCCTCCGGCAGCGCGTAGGAGACCTGCACCAGCGCTCCGAGCTTCATTTGGGGGTAACGAAGCAAAAAAGAGCCACCCTGCAATTTGCGATCCGTCGAGACTTTGATGGTGCCTGCCGGGTCAAGCAGCATGATGACGCCAAACTCCTTACGCTGTATCAGTTCGTTGAAATAGTCATCAATCTCGTCATAATTGGAACGCATCAACTCCTTGCGCACCGACCAGGCCAGAGGCAGGGTAAAGAGCTGAATATCCTGACGCTGCAAAACCACGGAGCGGCTTTCGGCCAGCTCCACAAGCTCTTTCGCCCTCTGCTCCCCAAGGTAGCGGGTCAAATAAATTCCCCCGACAAGCAGCGCAAAAGCCACAGAAAGCGCAATCACAAGGAAACGTTTCCAGAATGATGGCTGTGAGCGCCGGGTTACCCCGAAATCATTACTGCTCTTCATGAGTCGATGATGATGAGGTTGACTCAGCAAAACAGTTGAGATAAAAAGCCTCTTTTTCCTCCATCACGGTGCGCTCCTCGGGGGATTGATCATCATAGCCAATGAGATGCAGTGCGGAATGGATGGTGACACGCAGCAGCTCCTGCTGAATATCAACGGCGAACCGGGCAGCATTTTCCTTGACCACATCGAGCGAAATATAGTACTCGCCATCGACCTCACTCCCGGTGGTGTAGGGGAAGGTGATGGTATCGGTAGGATAATCGTGAGCGAGAAACTCGCGGTTGATGCGCTGTATCATTTTGTTGCCGCAGTAGACGCCAACGATTGACTCAACCGTGCACCCCTCACTATCCATAACGTGGCGCAAAACACGCTCAATGAGTTGCTCCGGGATCTCCTTTTTGGTGGTGTTATGAATTTGCAGCATCATCCGGGGGTGGTTTGTGATGAGTTGATAAGAGCGTCAATATGCTTGATCTGATTTTTACGCACCCTGAAGGTAAGTTCAACCTCTTCATCCAGATAGCGTTTGTCGATCACTTCAGTGTGCTCATAAAGATAGCTGATGAGCTTGTAGTTGGAGACATGCACGCTGATTTTGCGCTCGGCATACTCGCGGGCAACCTGCTCGCCAATCATCTCCTTGAGCAGTGCAATATTGACCCCCTTGATGGCTGAGATACAGACTGCTTCGGGATACTTCTCACGAATCTCCTCCAGACGCGCAGGGTCGTCAACCGCATCAATCTTGTTGAAAACCTCAATAATGTTATCGTGCTCAACACCAATCTCCTTGAGGGTCTCGCGAACAACCTCTCTCTGATCCTCAAAAGCGGGATGGCTGATATCAATGACATGGAGCAGAAAATCGGCCTGCAACACCTCATCAAGAGTCGATTTAAAACTCTCTACCAGAGTGTGAGGCAGTTTGCGGATAAAACCGACCGTATCCGAAAGCAGCACAAGCTTGTTGATGTTCAGCTCCAGTCGGCGGGTTTTGGTGTCGAGCGTGGCAAAGAGCCGATTTTCGGCAAAAGCCTCAGCCTCGGGGCAGAGAACGTTCATCAGAGTTGACTTGCCCGCATTGGTATACCCCACAAGGGAGACCCTCGGCACGGTCTGCCGCCCACGGGTCTGAGTATCGTGCTGCAACGAAACCTCCTGAAGCTTCTTTTTCAACAGCGAAATCCGGTTGCGCACCAGACGGCGATCAGTCTCAATCTGGGTTTCGCCCGGCCCCTTGTTGCCGATTCCCCCCTTCTGCTTCGAAAGGTGAGTCCACTGCCCGGAGAGACGCGGCAGCATATATTCAAGCTGGGCAAGCTCCACCTGCATCTTTGCCTGGGCCGACTGCGCCCTGATGGCAAAAATCTGGAGGATCAGGCCAGTACGGTCAATCACCTTGCACTCCAGCGTCTTCTCAAGGTTTCTGGCCTGGGCAGGGGTAAGATCATCATCAAAAATGACAAGGTCGATCTCCTTCTCCTTGACAAAGAGCACAAGCTCCTCAACCTTCCCTTTGCCGATACAGTAGGCAGGGTCGCGCAGTTTTTTATCCTGTATGAACGACTCCACCACATCCGCTCCGGCGGTATCGGCAAGAAAAGCAAGCTCATCAAGGTACTCCTCAACAAGGGAACGCGGTGTTTCGGGGGGGGAACAGAGGCCAACAAGAACGGCCTTTTCCCTTCTGTTTTCAGGGGGAACAATATTCAACGGTACAGTAATAGATTACGTAAATATTTGAGTGATAAAGAGCTGTAACCTGGCATGTTGCTATATTACAACCATTGTTTTATCTTGAGGGCATATTGTTACAAACGTACCCCTCCACTAAAAAGGTACACATTTTTGCTTTCACCCCATACCATAAATGGGCAAAAAAGCGGTGAAGAGCAGAAGAGGCTCATAGAAGCGCATATCAGATGAATCAGAACGATAACCGAAAGAGTGATGAGCTGGAAAGTGAAAAGGTGATAACGCTCGAAGATGCTTACAGCTACTGTCGGCAAATTTCAAAAGATCATGCAAAAACCTTCTATCTCGCAAGCATGTTTCTGCCAAAAAAACAGCAGAACCCTATTTTTGCCATCTACGCCCTGCTACGTACCGTCGATGACACTGTCGATCTGGCCGAGGTGAAACTGAGTAGCGGCCTCATTACAAGTAACGAGATTCAGAGGATGCTTGACGGATGGAAGTTGAAGCTTATCGGCTGCTACAACGGAAAAACCGACAATGACCCCATCATGATAGCCTGGCACGACACACTCAAAAACCATACAATCCCCGTAGAGCTTCCGCTCGACCTGATGGATGGTGTTGCCATGGATATCGACTTCAAACCCTTCGAAACCTTCGACCAGCTCTACGTCTACTGCTACAAGGTGGCCGCCGTCGTCGGGCTGATGACCTCCGAAATTTTTGGCTACAGCGACAAGCAGGCTCTCGAACACGCCATAGAACTCGGCATTGCCATGCAGTTGACCAACATCCTGCGCGACGTCGGCGAAGATGTTGACCGTGGGCGAATCTACCTTCCGCTGGAGGATCTGCGCCGGTTCAACTACACGAGTGAAGAGCTAATGCAAAAGACCATGAACGACAACTTCGTCAATCTGATGAAGTTTCAGGTCGAACGGGCAAGAGGCTACTACCACTCCTCCGAAAAAGGAATTCCTATGCTTGAAAAACGGAGCCGCTTTGGAGTCGCTATCAGCAGCGTCAACTATAGCAACATTTTAACCGCCATCGAGAAAAACCAGTACGACGTCTTTTCAAAAAGGGCCTATCGCTCTTTTTTTCAGAAAATCAGCACAATTCCCTACGTTTGGTATAAAACCCATACCTGCTCCTGAGGGGCTTGACCCTATTTTTCAACTTACAGAATTTCAAGAGGCCACAAAACCATCATGCATAAAGAGAACGAACCCATCAAGAATACCCCGGAACAGCCAGCCCCGATTTCGCTGAACGACCAAATGCAGCGCCGTCTTGAAGAGCGCCAGCAGCTTATGGATGCGGGAGTCAACCCCTACCCCACCCACTTTGAGGTCACCAACTCCTCCGGCGAGATCATTACAAATTTCGTGGAAGAGGCTAAAACACCGGTCTCTGTGGCCGGACGCATCATGACCATCCGAAAGATGGGCAAAGCCTCCTTTCTCCACCTTCAGGACTCAGCAGGCCGAATCCAGATCTACATGAAAAAGGATGAGGTTGGCGACGCCACCTACGACACCTTCAAACTGCTCGACATCGGCGACATCATCGGCATCAAGGGCTTTACCTTCAAAACCAGAACCGGCGAAATCTCCGTCCATGCCGAGTCACTGGAGCTGCTCACCAAATCGCTGCGTCCCATCCCCGTCGCCAAAGAAAAAGAGGTTGATGGCGAAAAGGTCGTTTTTGACGCCTTCAGCGACAAAGAGCTTCGTTACCGCCAGCGCTATGTTGACCTCATTGTCAACCCGGAGGTAAAAGAGACCTTTATCAAGCGGAGTGCCATCGTCTCCTTCATGCGCAACACCTTTACCGGCAAGGGCTGGCTCGAAGTTGAAACACCGATTTTGCAGCCCATCTACGGTGGCGCTGCGGCTCGCCCCTTTACGACACACCACAATGCGCTCGACATGCAGCTCTATCTGCGCATTGCCAACGAACTCTACCTCAAACGGCTCATCGTCGGCGGTTTTGACGGCGTCTTTGAGTTTGCCAAGGATTTCCGCAACGAAGGAATCGACCGTTTCCACAACCCCGAATTTACCCAGGTTGAGCTCTACGTTGCCTACAAAGATTACAACTGGATGATGAAAATGGTTGAGGAGCTCTTCAGCCAGACCGCCCTCGCAGTCAACAAGAGCGAAGTGACCACCTTCCTCGGCAACGACATCAGCCTCAAGCCACCCTTCCGCCGCCTGAGCATTATCGACGCCATTACGGAATACACCGGCAAAAATATTGCAGGCCAATCCGAAGAGCAACTGCGCTACACCGCCAAGGATCTC
>SESG01002676.1_pt1 | contig 15685 bp, 6 predicted proteins | sample 3171421 | NCBI WGS metagenome assembly SESG01 (sample SAMN10866946, study PRJNA518727) | freshwater metagenome | biome: subpolar coniferous forest; feature: holomictic lake; material: water; isolation source: holomictic Lake 227, 6 m and 8 m depth | place: Canada: near Kenora, Ontario | collected... | reverse complement strand
GGGAACCACCCGGTAAATTTAACCCGCCGCCGCGGGGGTTGTGTGGCGGCGGGCTCGCAAACAATTTAGGGCGAAACAAGCCAGTAGAACTGGGCCTTATTCGTCGCGTTGCTGTCGGTGTAGGTTACCGAGCTGGCGGCGAAGGTGCCGGACGTTAGCTGTACCCAACTCCACCTGGGCAAACCCAGGTTGGTGCTGGTCAACAACTTGTAAGTTCGGCCACTGAGACCGCTGAACGTCAACGGGAACGAGTTTGCACTCAACGGCCCAAAGCTACTGAATATCGGCAAGCGTTTCACCACCAGATTCACCTGGCCGGCTGTCACGGTGTCCGCGGCGCAGGAGTAGCCCGCCGGAACTATACCAATGGTGAGGCCGCCTCCGCCCAAGCGGCCGGTGTAGGTCGCCAGCGTGTAGGTGCCAACACCGAAGCCGGTGCCTGCCGTGATGTTCAACGTGCCGTCCAGCGCGAGTTTGCCGTTCACGGCCAGAAGTGAACCACTGGCACCCACGGTGAAATGCGCGATTGCACCGGTGTTCAAGGTCACGTCACTGTTCACGGTCAGTGTGCCGAGGCCGTTGGTGCCGGGCGACAATATGCCGCCGGCTTGCACGGCAACCACTCCCGCGATTGTCCCGACGCCGCCAAGCGTGGCGTTGGCGGCCACGGTTACGGCGTTCGTTCCCAGCGAGCCATTCACGAGCAGCCTGCCGCCATTGACCGCCGTGGGGCCGTGGAAACTGTTCGCCCCGGAGAGTGTCTGGGTCCCTACGCCTGTCTTGACCACGCTGATTGCGCTCGAAACGCCCGCGTCAGAAATGGAACCGCTGAAGGTCGCGCTGTGGCCGTTGGTGCCGAAGGTCAGCGTGCAGGCGGCTCCGTTGTTATACCAGAAGCCATTGCCGCCGAAGCCTCCGACGGTCTGGCTGTAGCCCAACTGGTTCACATGGACGTTGGTGGCGACGAGATCGCCCGCTGCGGAAAGCTGGCTGGCCGCCGACAAGTTGATGTAGCCGTTATTGCCATCGGTCAGAATCGTCAGTCCCGCATCACTGACGCGCAGGCTGGACAGGAGGGCGGCGCCGGTCGAGCGTCCCAATTGCAGCGTGCCGGCATTGCGGACATTGCCGGGGAGAGCGCCAGGTTCCGCGACCAACGTGCCGCCGTTGATGGTCGTGCCGCCGGTGTAATTGTTGGGATACGTTAGGATGAGATTACCGGCGCCGTTCTTGATCAGGCCGCCGTTGTTTCGGACGGCGCCGACATGGCCGTTCATGACGACAATGTTACCCGCATCCACCGTGAACCACGCGGGCACAACATCCCGCGCGGAAATGCCGATGTTGATGGTGTTGGTGCCCGCGCCGGCGGAACTGATTCCGTAAGTGTAGAAATCCTGGCTGGTGGCACTGCCGGCAATGGTCCAACCGCTTGAGATGAATTGAACGCTATTGATGGAGGTCTCGCCCGATGCGGCGGTCACGGTGTGCGGCACAAGAACGGCGCCGTCGAAGTAAGCGTAATTGCCGCTGTCAATGTTACCGGGCGGCGGGCCTTGGGGGTTCCAGTTGCTGAAGGTGCTCCAGAGGTTGTCGCCCTTGGCGTTGGTCCAAACGTAACGGCCAGCCACGCTAAGCGGAAAAAGACCGGTCGAGTATTTGCTGTTGCCGGTGTAGAGGTTTGCTGTGCCGGGCGGGTTGATGACCCGGGCGTTGACGGTGCCGACGGGAATGGCGAGTAGCCATTTGCTATTGGCGGCGAGGGTGGTGAGGTCAACTGTTTGCATGACGCTTCCCGCCCCGTTCAGGAATTGCAGGGAGAATCCAGTGGCGTCATCGTTACCTAGATTCCAGATGACGAGCTGGGCACTTGGATTGACGGTCAGGTGGATGACGGGCTTGAGAAAATAGTCTTCAATTGCTTGATCGCAGGCGTTCAACACGTTCGAAAGCACCGGCGGCGTGAAGGTGTTGGTGACGGGCGCAAAGATGGCAATGCCGTTCGCCTCCGGCGCAACCAGACGCACCAGCGCCATGTCCGCCCGCACGGCGGCCTCGTCGTTCAACGGCGCAGTGCCCGGCCAGATGCCGGAGATGGCCTGATTCTGCAATCCGTAGGAGCGCACGGCCGCCCAGCGACTCGCATGCAGGTCCCAGGTGCCGTAGTAATCTTCGATTAGTACGAGGATGTTGTTCGATTTGAGGACCGCGGCACCAGCGGCGAAGTTTCCGCCGAAGCCGGCGGACCAGAGGCTGATCGAATAGCCCGGGCCTTGGACCTGCCGCACCATGGCGATGGCCTGCAGAATCGGATCCGTTGGGAAGCCGGTGTCGCAATAGGCCTCGTCAATGGCCATCCCGCCGCTGGAGGAGGCGTAGCTCCAGCCGTTGAACCAATCAACCGCATTGGTCCAGAATTGCCCATCCACCCCACGCGAATAGCACTCGCCACCGGTCCAGTCCACCCGGGTGACGCCGCGCGCCTGCCAGGCAGCGTCCCGCTGCATCACCGCGGTGACATTCGTCTGTGCCGGGGTGCAACTCCACCAGTGGAAGGTCATCGGCCGCGCGGTGACCCACAGGGTCTGCGTCGCCACACCCGAAGAAATGGCGTATTTACCGTAGCGGGACGGCGTCCAGGACGCTTGGTTTTGAGCATTGAGCAGGAGTTGCGTAGTGGCAGCGTGCGAATCGGTGATATTGATGAGGCCGCCCTCCGCCAATCCCGGCACCGTGATCATCACGGTCTGATTGGTTGCCGGCATGGCGACAGAGAGTTGGATGGTCTGGCCCTGACCCGGGCTGACGACAGAGAAGACCAGCAACCCCAGGATGCCCGACATGAGGGTTGCGTTTTTGTGTCTGAGGCGTTTCATTGCACCACCCCGTGGGCGGTTGAGGTTTGACGTGGACGCCCGTCAAATCCATCCGGAGGCAAGGCGATGATCGTCCGGCGTGCTCTTGGGTTGCGTTCGATTCATCGTCGCCAGTATCCGAGGAATCACCCCGAAGAATCAATCCCCACCGGCCACTTTGGACCGGTGGGGCGACAGCCGAGACGCCTGCCTTGCGTTATTTACGGCGATACAATGCGATAAAACTGTAGTCCATTCGTTGCGTTAGTATCAGTATAGGTCACCGGGCTAGCGCCGAAGGTTCCGGTGGTTCGCACCGTCCAGTTCGCCAGCGGCCGTGCCACGTTTGTGCTGGACAGCACCTTGTAGGTCTCGCCAGTGGGACCACTGAACGTCAGCGGGAACGAGTTTCCACTCAACGGCCCAAAGCTACTGAATGTTGGCAGGCGTGCCACCACCAGCTTGACCTGGCCGGGCGTGGCGGTGTCTACGGTACACGAGTAACCAGCAGGAGCCGTCCCGACGGTCACGGCACCACTCAAGGTGCCGGTGTAAGTCGCCAGTGAATAGGTGCCGGCACCAAAGCCCATGCCCGCGCTGATGTTCAACGTGCCGTTCAACGCGAGGTTGCCGGTTACGGCCAGCAGTGAGCTGCTGGAGCCCACCGTGAACTGCGCGATGCCGCCGGCGTTCAGGGTCACGTTAGCATTCACGGTCAGTGTGCCGAGGCCGTTGGTCCCTGGAGCGAGTGTTCCGCCGCTGTTGACGGTCACCGCCCCATTGAGCGTTCCGTTGCCGCCAAGAGTCGCGCTCGAATTCACAGTGACCGCGCTGTTGCCAATTGATCCGTTAACCAGCAGGACGCCGCCATTGACCGTCGTGCTTCCGGTGTAGGTGTTGTTGCCGCCAAGCACAAAGGTGCCAGTGCCGTTTTTGGTCAGTCCAAGTGTACCACCTGAGCTTTCGATTACACCGCCAAACGTGCTGCTGCCGTTGTTGTTGCCAACACTGAATGTGAGCGAGGCGGCACTATCGGTCAGCGTTCCCAATCCCGTCAATTTGTCCACCGCCACATTCGCGTTCCAGCGTTGATCGAATGTCGCCCCTTCGGCGATGTTCAAGGTCATGGCCGGCGCCGTTGCTCCCCCGCCCATGTTGTTGGCCGCCAGCGTACCGGTCTGCACATCCACATAGCCACTGAAGGCGGCCCAGTTACAGGCGGTCCAAAGGGTGAGTGTCCCTTCACCGGTCTTCGTAACCGTTCCCGAACCGGTCAATACAGTGTTCCTGAGGAACAGGACGTCAGTGCCCGGGGCCGTACTGTGAAGGGCGAGTGTCCCCGAACTGCCGATGTTGTTCGCTCCGAGATTGATCCCGCCACTGGCGCTGAACAATTCCAAATTATAGCAGAGTGTGCCATTGGTAATCGTCGTGCCGCCGCTGTACGCGCTCGCAACGTTCATCTGCAACGTTCCCGCTCCCGCCTTGATCAAGCCTTGCGTGCCGGCGAGCACTGCCCCGATGGTAGTCGTTTGGTTGCTCACCGTGATCGATGGCGCACCACTGCTGACCGCTAGCGTCAGGACCCCCACGCTGCCAGTGTCAAGTTCCCAGGTGTTGGCATTCCCCACGTCACCAAAGATCAGGTTGCCGATGGTCTGCGAGCCATCCAGCGTGACGTAGGCAGGGGACGAAAGCGTCAGCGTGCTGAAGTCGGCTGTGACGTCCCTGGCGCCGGCAACCAATCCGTTCCGCCAGTTGCTCGTGGCCGGCCAGGAACCGCCGGCCGGATTGATCCACGTCAGCGTAGGGAAAGTGACATAAGTCGCGCTCCCCACAGCGCTGTCTGGGTGGCCGCTCAAATGGGCGAAGGCGTTGATCGTTATAATCGCGTTAATCGGCAAGATGATCGCACCGGTAAAAACCGGAGAACTGGTGGTCGGCGTGGTCCCATTAGTGGTGTAGTAGATCGTGGCGCCCGGGGTCGCGCAACTGATCGTGACCTGTTGCTCCGCGACATATTCACCCGGAGCCGGACTGAACGCCACATCGGCCACGGCTGCAGACACCGAAATGGTACCGTTCACCCCCAATTGGGAGGTCGCCCAACTCAATCCGGTCGGCAACACCGGCAAGACCAGCTGGCCAAAACCGCCGCCATAGGAGCCCGCGCTGAAAAGAGTGAAGGTGTCGCCAGCGGCCAGCGGTTGCGCGCCGCTGGTGATATCGGCGACCACCAGCGTGCCGCCGTAGGTGAGCATCCCCGTCCCCACACTGATCCTGTCGCTGCCCAACGTGCCGCCGGTCTTGGTGATTCGCAGGTAGTTCGTGCTACCAGAATTCAGGACGGGCGGATTGCCGAGAGTCAGCATGCCCACCACCGCATTGGCGTCCACCTCAGTGCCCACCGTCAGTGTTCCGCCATCTTTAACGGTCACCGTTCCATTGACAGCCCCGATGCCGCCGAGGACCCCGCTGGTGTTCACCACGACGGCGCTGTTTTCGATCGAGCTATTGACAAGCAGCGTGCCCTGGTTGATGGTCGTCGCGCCGGCGTACGTGTCTTCACCGGTGAATTCTATGATCCCACCCCCCAGGAGGGTGACGCTGGCACCGACTGCTTTGATGGACATTGAAACCGTCAAATCCCGCGCCGCCGTGCCTCGTGCCACATTGAATGTAAAAGGCTGGCCATACGACGAAGCGCCGGTCCCCTCAATGAGCGCCGTTGTGCTCGCGGCATGCGTGGTGATGGTCGGTTCGTAGAAGCCGCCGCCTGCCGACCAATTGAATGTGCCGCCGGTCATGCTGAACCCGCCGTACCGAACGATCGCACTGCCGGTAACATTGACCGTGCCACCGTTAATCGTGATGGGGTTCTCCCAGCCGCCGTCAAGCGTGCCTCCGGTTTTGTTGTCCAATGTCAGGATCGCCCCCGAATTAACAACCAGAGCCCCACCGATGTAGTTACCAGCCGGGCGCTGCATCCACAACGAGCCGCCGTCGACGGTTACTCCCCCGCCCAAGGTGTCCTGCCCGGTGAACGTCAGGTCCCCGGTGCCGGTCTTGATCAAGCCTTGCGTGCCGGCGATCGCCGCGCTGATGGCGGTCGGAACATTGTTGCTGATGACGGGCGTGCCATTGACAACCGCCAGCATCAGGGCACCCCCAGTGCCAGCGTCCAATGCCCACGAGCTCTGGCTCCCGCTGAGGTCATCAAACAGGAGGTTCCCAATCGTCTGACTGCCGTCAAGCGTCAGCGTGACGGGACCCACGAGCGACAGCCGGCTGAAATCGGCCGTCGCGCTGGGACCGACGGCCACCACATGGTTCGACCAACTGGGGGCGTTCGTCCACGAACCGCCCGCTAAGTCAGTCCAGACCCCTGAATTCTGGGGCAGCGTTACAAAGGTCGCCGTCGCGATCGCGCTGTCCAGCAGACCGCTATTGGTAGCGTAGGCATTAATTGTCATGGTGATGGGTGCGGGAACATTGACGGTGGCAAAGCCGGACCCGACCGCGCCGTGAGCCGAGGTTTTGTTCGGATTACTGCCGTCGGTCGTGTAGAAAACCGTTGCGCCAGTTTGGGAGCTGATCGTCACTATCTGCGCCCCGTAGTATTGTCCTGCCGACGGACTGAAGATGGGAGTAGCGGTGGTAGTGGCTCCGCCTTTATCACGCAGTTGGATCGCGTTAACCTGCGCGATACCACCAGCGCCGCCAGTAATAGTGAGGACTTCGTTGGCAAGGATGGCCGTGAAAGTGCCGATCAGGTATTGGCCCGGAGCGCCAGCCGCGTTCGCGGGGAAACTGAGCGCGCCCGAGGTAATCCCGCCGCCGCTAACCGTCTCGGCTCGCAAGCTACCGAGATTCCTCGAGTCGTCAACCCAGATCTGGACCAGGTAATCATTGCCAACCGTGAGTCCGTTCAAGGTGATAGAAAAACTGCCGCTTTGATATATCCCCCCCGCTACAACGGCAGTGTAATCCGCGCTCAAGCCCGTAAGGCCGCGGGCGTAGTCAGTGTAAGGGCCGCTGATGGGGGAAGATACAGTAATACCCGCCCCCGGTCCGGTAAAGGACACGCCGTTAACTGTTCGAGGGCCGCCGTTCCAATAGTAGGCAAAAACCGTTGTTCCCACCGTGGCCACTTCGGTGTCGCCGGCAATGGTGCCCGGCGTGTTCCAAGTGACCGGCACCTGCCCGAGCGCGGAGTTGACACCGAGTCCAAGCAGCGCGCATACCGCGAAGACGGCGGTGATTCGAGTCAGAATAGCAAACGACCCAAAGCAGGTCGTTTTAAGGAGACGGTGAGGATTTTGTTTGGTTTTCATAATCAGTTCAATCTATGTTTGGAACACGAGTTTCAATTACCGTATGGCAGGAGCCGGCCAAGGCGGTAGTCGGTAAATCTACCGACAGCCAGATTGTTCGATCAGTCGGCCGCCGTCGCCAAGATGCGCGTGACGCGTTGATCCAAAGTCGCCACAGACGATTGGAGGCCGAGGGGGCAAGACAAATATTGAGAATATGAACGTGAATGTAGGGATTTTGATGGTTTGTTATAGTCAGTATGTTTATTGGGGGCGTCGGCTTGTTCTGAATTAGAGCGAAAATGAGGATGCCCGTTCCAAGGTCTCGCGAAAGCCCGCTGCGTTTTTGTTCGCGGTGGGTCGGGTTGGCCGGTGCCGTGGCTACGGCTCTCTTGGTTTGGGCCAGCCAATCGTACGGTCAGGAATATTCCGCTCAAAACTGGCACACCGAGGATGGTTTGCCGGACGAGGAAATCACCGCCATCGAGCAGACACCGGATGGTTACCTATGGGTTGGCACACCCAAAGGATTGGCCCGGTTTGACGGCCAGCGGTTCAGGCTTTTTAAGACCGAATCCAGCCCTGAGCTAAGGGATGCGCGGATTTCCAACCTGCTGACCGATCGCGAAGGCACCCTTTGGATTGGCACCTTGGACGGGAATCTGGTGCTGAGGAAAGGAAACCGGTTCGAACCCGTGCAGCCGCCAGTACCGCTGCCGCTGGATCGGGACAAAAAGCGCCCCCCCGGCTCTTGGCTCTGGGGCTCACACCGCGAGCTGATCGCCGACGGCGAGGGAAGCATCTGGTGGCAGGTGACCGGCAGGGGGATAGCCCGCCTAAGAGCTGGGAGCTGGACAGTCTTCACAGCTACGAATGGTCTCCCGACCGGGACCATTCAACAATTGGTTTGCGACGGCAAAGGGCGCGTGTGGATTGCGGTCAACGGAAGGCTTCATTGTTTTTGCGACGACAGATGGAATCCGATCCAGTCCGCCCTCCCGCTGAGCGGAGCGGCCGCCGTGCTGGCACCTGCGGCCAAGGGCGGGCTGTGGGTGGCTGAAACGGAGGTCTCCTGGCCCGTGGACGGCGGGCAGGTTCGCCGGCTCGCGGACAGAGAGTGGCAACCTCCCACGCTCACCATAGCCCCGATGCATCACCCTTACTGGGCGGGAGTGAGCAGTCTGCACGAAGATCGAACCGGCCATTTATGGGTCGGATCGTCTGCAGCCGGCCTGTGCTATTTCGACGCGAAGGGGCAGTGGCATGAGCTAAAACCCCAGACCTCATTGGCCCAACGGTTTGTCTCAGTCTCGTGCCTCTTTGAGGACCATCAAGGAAGTATCTGGGTGGGCACGGACAGTGGCTTGTATCGGGTTACTCCCCACCTGCTGACCATGTTGCCCATTCTCACTAGCGGCGAACAGACTTATACCACCTGTGCGACACGAGACGGGGCGGTTTGGGTCGGCACGGAAACCGCCGGAGTGTTTCGGTTCGAGGAAGGAAAGTTCAAGGTTGTTGGCGGGGATTGGGGCACTGGTACCCCACAGATCTTCAGCTTATTTCAGGACTCCCGGACGAACCTGTGGGCGGGAACTTCAAGAGGTTTATTCTGGCTGCAGGGCAGCGGTTTCCGGCGCGTCGCCGGATCATTACAGACGAATTGGATCTCAGCGATCTTCGAAGACCGTGCAGGATGCATGTGGTTCGGCACTACCTCCGGTCTGTTCTCCTGCCACGATAGAGCGTTTACGGCCTATGCCCCGCCAGTCGATATCCGCTCCATCGCGGAGGATGGAACGGGCAATCTTTGGATAGGCACCATAGGCAGTGGCTTGTTCAGGCTGCTGCCGGGTAAGCCCCGGACCCTCAGCCGCGTCACAGAGTTTCCGACGAGCGACGCACGGGCTTTGTTTTGTGACCAGACGGGAACGCTCTGGGTAGGAGGTTGGGGCAGCGGCCTGTTCCGGCGCGACAAAAACGCCTTCCAAAACTTCACCACGGCGGACGGGCTTGCCTCTGACCGAATTATATCCATCAGCAACGACAACGAAGGCAGGCTCTGGTTGTGCTCAAATAACGGAATTATTGGCTTTGCTCCGGAGATCCTCCAAAACTATGTGCGCGGGCAAAGCCATCCACTGTTGTGGCTGCGCCTCTCGTCAGCCCAAGGTTTGGCTAACCGGCTTTGCTCCGGCTGGGGACAACCCGCCCTCACGCGAACCTCCGACGGTTGTCTCTGGGTACCCAATATGGAGCAGATGGCCGTGTTTGACCCGGCAAAAATACGGTCCAAATCTACAGGGCCAAGCGTGCTGCTGGAAGCGGTAATGGCCGACGGGAAGGAAATGTCCTTCACGCCACTTGAGACCTTGCGCAGTGCTTCCGGCACACGGCGGTTTGAGTTTCATTTCACGGCCACCGACCTGCTTGAACCACAAGCATTGCGCTTTCAGTACAAGCTCGAAGGCATGGACCGGGACTGGGTGGACGCGGGAAACCAGCGCGTGGCTTACTACAGCCAGTTGCCGCCCGGCGAATACAAGTTCCGCGTAATGGTCGGCGAGGGCTATAGCCAATGGCATGAGACGGCAGTGCCACTCCGACTTGAGGTGCTACCGCGTTTCTGGGAACGGCGCTGGATCCAAATACTGGGAGCCACGTTGCTCGCGGCTAGCATTGGGGGATCCTTCATGCTCAAAGAGCGGCGCAAGCTCCAGCGCCGTTGGGAATGGGCTGAGATGCAAAACGCCGTCGAGAAGGAGCGCATGCGCATCGCTCGTGATATCCATGACGACCTCGGTTCCAGTCTGACACACATAGCGCTGTTGAGCGAGCTAGCACAATCCGATTTCGACCAGCCAAAACAAGCCAAGGCTCACATTGACGAAATCTTCACCACCGCGCGCCGAGTCACCCGCTCCGTGGATGAGATCGTGTGGGCCATTGACCCCAAGAATGACTCGCTGGAAATGTCACTCGCCTACATCTATAACGTGGCACAGGAGAATCTGCGAACGGGCGGCATTAACTGCCGGCTGGAGTTGCCGGAAACGCTGCCCGTGCGCGCATTTTCCTCCTCGGTCCGGCATCATCTCTACCTCGCAGTGTGCGAAGCCCTCAACAATATTATCAAACATGCCGCCGCCTCCGAAGTGCGCTTGCGGGTTAACGTCGCAGCGGATTGCCTGATGGTAATCATCGCCGACAACGGGCGAGGCTTTGCCATCCCTGACGCCGCGTCTGCCTCCCCGCCTCCGCCAGCAATCCGCGGCGGTCATGGGCTGCGAAACATGATGCACCGCCTCAAAGCCGTCGGCGGTCGCTGCGAATTGGAAAGCCAGCCGGGTCATGGAACCGTCGTCCGCTTCGTGTTGCCATTAGAACCGCCGGCGAAACACACATAAACATGGACATTGTTGCCACACCCCTCGTGGAAGCAAATTCAGGGTGACTGTGTCCTGTTTGCGAGAGCTCGAAGTTCCGAAAATCGTAACAACACAAATTACGGAGACTTTTGGCGGGTGTTTTCAACCGTCTTCTTAATCCGGCCTGTACGGGATTAAAGCTTGTCGATGCGTTTGACTTGGGCTCGCGGGTTTGCACCCTGTCAGAAGACAGAGTTTGATTCTACAAGTGGTGGAATTTTGCGACGGCTTGGGAGCGGGAACGGACATGCAGTTTCTGGTAGATGCGCTCAATGTGGGTGCGAACAGTCGCGTAGCTGATCTGCAGATATTCGGCAATTTCCTTGTAGAGAAAACCTTTGGTCAGGCAATCGAGTACTTCTGCTTCACGCGACGAGAGGTCCTCGATTGCTTGACCAGCCGGAGGGATCTGTTTGAACGATTGGACAACCTTGCGCGCAATATTGCCCGTCATAGGGGCACCGCCGGTAAAGACGTCGCGCACGGCAGCAACCAATTCGCTGGCGCGAACCGGCTTCAGCAGATAGCCGCTGGCACCGGCAGCAAGGGAGTTAAAGATGGCGGCGGTGTCGTCATGGACCGTGAGCATGATGATCTGGGTTTTGGGAGCCAGATTGGCCAGTTGGCGGACGCATTCAACCCCGTCCATTCCCGGCAGGTTGATATCCATCAGCACAACCTGTGGGGAAAGACGGGGGATTTCTTCCAGTGCCTTCTCGGCACTGCTATAGTCGCCGACACACTTGACGCCATGAGAACGCTGGAGAATGCCAGCCAGGCTCCTGCGCACAGACGCGTCATCGTCAACAAGGGCAACCGTGGTGGTCATATTGACTTGGTCATCCGCCCCGATCTTATCATGGATTTCAGTCATTTCCAGACATTTTGGCCCTCCTCTGTTCCGCCGGATAGTCGGTAATTCTTCCGATATGCGAATGTGGGACTAGCGGTTGCGATTGCGATGAATACGCCTCGCATCTCAGAACGGCCACCTTACGCGGCAGAAGTGCTGCGGGGATGTGCCGGCGACTTCCAGACCGTCGCCAAGTATCATCGGCAGGAGTTCCAAGTCCTTCCCGGCCTCTCCGCTTGTCGGTAGTTTTACCGACTATTCCCACCTGCGTCCGCTGCTACTTTGGGTCATTCTAATGCTGAAATGCGCGAACCAAACAAGCTGCCCTTCTGAAAAGCTTTATCCTTCTTTCCATGTTTGCTTTTGTTACTGGCTGCGGCCTCAGCTCATCTGGCGCTGAGATCGTTCCTTCTGGCCTCAAGCGCAACAGGCTTTCTGGTTATAACTGGGTGGTCCGCCCGTCCGGAAACGGCGGTCCCGGCCCGAATCATTGGGATCAAGATCAGGCCTGGGTTGATGATAAGGGTTGCCTTCACCGAAACCTGACCCAGCGAAATGGGGTATGGTATTGCTCCGCAGTTCGTATGGAAGGCCGGCTCGGCTTCGGGCAGTATCAGTTTTGGGTCGTCGGCGGGGGGGACAGGCTTGATAAGAACATCGTGTTCGGCATGTTCACCTGCCCAACCTCCGACGTGGGGCCCGATGGCGCCCATGAAATTGACATCGAGTTCTCCCGGTGGAGCCAAGCTGACAACCCCATGGGTAATTACACGGCGGGGCCGGCAACCACCACCGTACAAAGAACCGCTAGGGGATTCTCTCTTGCATTGGACGGCGACCGCAGCACGCACCGGTTCACCTAGAAATGAATCTATCCTCTTTCAGTCCGCGCACGGCCATCGGAACAACGACCGCGGTCAGTTTGCGAGTTGGCTCTATCAGCCGCAGAATCCCGAGATACACATCTCCCGAAGCCCAATGCCGGTTTTTGTCAACCTTTGGTGCCACCCCGGTCACGCACCGAGTAACGGGCGGGAAGTTGAGATGGTTATCCGGGCCTTCAAATTCACTCCGCGGCGACTCGCAAGACAGGAGTCGCCGCCGGCGCCACCCCATGTGGTTGAGCCACTTGATGTTGAGCAGGTGAAAGAAAAAACGGAATGAAAGAGCTTATCCAGTTGAGTTTACTTGCGGCGCTGGCCATCGGCACACAAATGGTTACACGCGGGGACTGCGCGGAATTAACCCGTGCGGGCTCCCGCGAATCCGCGATTGTTGAGAACATCCCGCACAAAAGCTCGAAGCCAACAGCGGAGACAACAGCGTTGCCTCCGCCCCATGACCCATCGTCTCACCTCGCATCCGCTCCGTTTGCGGTAGACCCATCTTATCTGTCTCGGCATGAAATCGTGTATCTGGCCCCCATGCAGCTTGAAGCAGAGGGATTTCCCTTGGGAAACGGAAATATGGGGGGGATGATTTGGACGCACGATAACGGCATCGAATTGCAGATCAACAAGAACGATGTCTGGTCGAGTCCGGAAGATGGCGGCAGTCCGACGAAAAGCCCGAACGTGCCTCGTCACTGCGCTAGAGTTAAAATTGATTTCGGGTTGCCGGTGTTCGGTTGGATATACAATCTCAACAATTTTGAAGGGAGGTTGTCGCTTGCAAAGGGCGAAGCTGTTTTCAAAGCGCAAACCGGATACTCGATAACCACCGTGCGCTCGTGGCTGGTTCAAAACAAGAATGTCTGGGTGATCGAGTGCGAAAACACATTCACAAACAAGTTTGTACAAGAGGGGAACTCCCTTGCGAGAGTGAGCCTGGAACGCATAGGCAGCCGAGCGTTTGGCGGTTGGTATGCAGGAGGTTTTTCGCCCAATCCGGAGTCTGGAATTGGCAGCACAAAAACTGACATTCAAGGCAATACTATTTTGATCGAAGAGGGAAGCGACCATATGCATTTCGTCGTCGCGTGCAGAGTCTTGAATGGAAGCAACCACCCATTGCGAATCAATAATCATCGCGTCGAGCAGTATTCCGAGAAATCAAAGTTCACGGTGCTGGTCAGTGTGTCCACGGCGGAAGATGCACTCGAACCCAAAAACGCCGCGCTCTCGTTGTTGGAGCAGGCGGAGCGCGAAACCGTGCCGAATCTGAAAGCGGAGAAAGATGAGTGGTTCAGCAGATTCTGGTCGAAGTCGTTCTTAAAGTTGGGGGATGATTATCTGGAGAACATCTATTACCTGCGGCGCTACTTGATGGGCATCGGTTCGCGAGGCAAGTATCCGGTTGTTTTCAACGGAGGATTATGGCGGTGGAACAGGGACGTCGTCAACTGGGTTACGCCGCATCATTGGAATACTCAGCAACAGTACTGGGGACTCTGTGCCCAAAACGATGGCGACCTCCTGTTGCCTTACCTCAACACCTACTACCGGATGATGCGACAACCGGGCATGACAGAGTTGGCTGCGCGAAGAGGGGTGAAGGAGCCTGCCATACTATTGGCCGAAATGCACAATTTTGACGGCACCATGGTCAACGAGGACAGAGGCGACATGAAGAACGACCTGACGCCCGCAAGCCAGGTGGCATCCAGATTTTGGGAGTATTATGAATACTCGGGCGATAAAGCATTTCTGGAAAGCAAAGGTTATGCATTCATGAGAGAAGCTGCCAATTTTTACCTGCAGAAATTGGAATGGAAGCAAGACACAAAATGCTTTTCCCTCAAGGGGTCGGTGTATGAAGATGGGAATGGCCAAGGACCGGTTGAGAATCCGCTCAGCGACAGAAATTGCATCGAAGCATTGTTTAAGTCGTGTATCCAAGCCGCCGCGACATTGCACCGGGACTCAGATTTGACGACAAAATGGCAGTATGTTCTGGATCACTTGTGGGAACGGCGCCTGGTGCGCGAAGATGGTATCGAAGGCGAAGTCATCGCGCCGTGTGACACGTCCACTGCTGGTGGACGGTACAGCACAAAAGACTGGGCGGTCGGCGGTGCGATCGCGTTTCCGGCGGAATTGATCGGAATAGATCAGAAGGATACCCCGCTTGGGAAAGCGGTGATGAATTTTATTCGCAGCCTGAAGGGGAATATGTACTCGCACCACCCAACTCCCGTGATCGCGGCACGCATGGGTGCGGGGGATGAGGCCGTAAAACTACTAAAGGACGCAGTCACCGAATTGCAGATCTATCCGCAAGGTTTAATGACCAACGTGCGCGGCTATCCTACAGCTCTTTACGACTTGAAACTAAAGGCAAATCTCCTCGGCCCCGGAAAGTGTACCATCACATGGCGCGATTTCTTCCAGTGCGGCATGGAGCCCATCAGCATCTGCGGGACAGCCCTGAACGAGATGATGCTGCAGAGCAACGAACGAGTAATTCGTGTGTTCCCCGCTATACCAGGTGAATGGAAAGACTCCTTACTCGCGTTTAAATTACTCGCCCGAGGTGGCTTTCTTGTTGCAGCCGAAAGGCAGAAAGGGAAAACCATGCCAGTGAGCGTAAAAAGTCTTCGTGGAAATGTCTGCCGGCTGCAAAACCCCTGGGCTGGGCAAGCCGTGACTGTTTATGATTACGCGGCAAGCCAACCGTTGGAATTCAAAAAAGAGCCAGGCGACGTCATCTCTTTCGACACCAGAGAAAATCAGGAATATATTCTTTGCCAAGGCGATGACTTGCCCCGGGCCATTCCTACCGTTTTCGCTTCAAACCCGAATCCAGCTCCTAAGGAGTTTGGTGGGTCCCGCATGTTGGGAGTTGGTAAGCGTTTTGAAGCGGGCGTGGTGCACTGATGAGTGATTCCGAATTGGAGCGACGGTAATCATAGCCAAAACCCTCCCGTTCCAGCCCGAAGGGTGTGCGATAGGTCACCCCGGGCGAAAGGCCCGGTTCCGGACCGATTTCCTTCGGCCCGTCGAAGCGGGCATAGACGCGTCGGAAATCGTCGCCGAAGCGGAGGAACAACTGTTCAATGTCCGCAATGCGCAATTTCCGTTTCGCCTTGGCGATTCCCACACAAACACCGCGCTCGCGAGGCAAGCGGAGTTTTTTGGGCCGGCGCACGCTTACCGAAACAACACGTATTGCGGGCCGGACACCGAGGAGGGGGTACCGATTGTCGATGCGTTGCGACGGTTGGTCGGGTGGATCTTAGGCTTTTCGGCCCGGTGCTCAGGCGTGCGCGGTCTGCCCTCTGCCTTTGAAGAATCGGAC
>SESG01031285.1_pt1 | contig 15692 bp, 15 predicted proteins | sample 3171421 | NCBI WGS metagenome assembly SESG01 (sample SAMN10866946, study PRJNA518727) | freshwater metagenome | biome: subpolar coniferous forest; feature: holomictic lake; material: water; isolation source: holomictic Lake 227, 6 m and 8 m depth | place: Canada: near Kenora, Ontario | collected... | reverse complement strand
GATGGTAGAAGCTACCGTGATACTCGGGAAACAGCCAGTAGAGCAGAGCCACGAAGCCCAGGCTGCCGAGGAGCCTGGTCGACAATACCTCGCTGATCCAGGCCATTGACGACCCGTGGACGGAAACTCCCCGTCTTGCCGACTATGGAGTCCTGCTGCGCTGAGGTGTTTCTGGTATGGGCAGTGAGAACCGCCCCTTCGACGGTTCCGCTAAGCCGACTCAGAGTGCTCTTCGAGTTCGTCGGGCTGGGAATACATTGCGCTTCGCGGGACACCAGCTCATCTGGTCGAATCCGCCGCCGTGTCAACATTCCGGGCTCTGGTGTCCCACAGGTGTCCTGAAAGCGAATTCTCAGGCTTTTGGGACACCAGGCTGGTGGTTAAGTGCTGATAATACAAGAGGAAAATGGTGATCCCGCTGGGATTCGAACCCAGGGCCACTTGATTAAAAGTTAGGACGATGCCGAAAATCTTTCAATGATATCAGTAGGGTTAGCGAGCATCTTTCGGCCCCGTGTCCAGGATGTGTAAGTTCACTGACGTTCCTATTGTGATCGTGAATTGTACTCATTATGGGTGCCAAATTAGCTGGACCGCTTGAATATTTTGTTGCCGATAAATGCGATCAATGTGAATGATGTTCATAGAAAGATTGTGATACTGAAGTCGATTTGAATTTCGTTCAATCCGATTAGTAGCGGGTGTGCCATAGCCGAAGCATCTGAGTCGTATATTGAATCGTTAGGTTGCCATCTGTGTACTACTTCTTTGTATATCCGTTTATGAATCGACATCCGAAAAAAAGGCTGCATTGGCTACGGATATAATTCCGAGCCAAGTCCAATTATCCGCAGGCTGGCGGGTACCTGTTTTCACGACGATATCATTTGACAATCAGACACATAATTATGTAATTAGATGAGATATTTGCAACAACCCACTCCTCGGCCTTTCATCAAACTAATCTCCGACAAGCCGCAAAGGGCCTGACCAACCGCAACATCCGGAGGACCATCAATTGAGTGTCTCTCTTACTAAAGGCAGCAATGTCTCGTTGAGCAGTGAAGCTCCGGGGCTGGTCGAAATTGACGTTGGATTGGGGTGGGATGCGAGGGTCACCGACGGCTCGGATTTCGATCTCGACGCATCAGCATTTCTTCTCCAGGAATCGGGCAAGGTAAGGTCTGACGCAGACTTTATTTTCTACAACAACATGTCTTCGGCGGAGGGCTCCGTCGCGCATCAGGGCGACAATCAGACAGGCTCAGGCGATGGGGATGACGAGGTGATCTTCGTCAGACTTCCAAAGGTACCATCTGAGGTGAGCAAGGTCGCGTTCTCGGTCACTATTCACGATGCCGAAGCGCGGCGACAGAATTTTGGGCAAGTCCGGAATGCATATATTCGCATCCTCAATAAAACTGACGGCAAGGAAATCACTCGCTACGACCTGTCCGAGGACTATTCGGTGGAGACCGCAATGGTGTTCGGCGAACTTTACCGCCATAACGGGGACTGGAAGTTCAGAGCCATTGGACAGGGATTCAGCGGCGGGCTTGGCCCGCTCGCCAAATCGTTTGGCGTCAACATCTGACAAAGGACAATCACAATGAGCGTGTCGCTGACGAAAGGCCAAAAGGTCAGCCTCTCAAAAGATGGAAAGACCCTTACTAAAATCTACATGGGACTTGGCTGGGATGTCGCCAAAAAGACAGGCTTTCTGTCGGGCATCTTTGGCGGCAAGGCAGAGGACATTGACCTTGATGCTTCGTGCCTAGTTTTCGACGACTCGGGTGAGCTTGTTGACCAAATTTGGTTCAAGCAACTCAATGGCATGAAAGGGGCCATCATCCACACCGGTGATAACAGGACAGGCGCAGGCGATGGCGACGACGAAGTGATCAAGGTAGACTTGTCGAAAATGCCGCAGACAATCAAGACTCTGGTATTCACTGTTAACTCATTCCTAGGACAAACCTTTGACAAAATCGCCAACGCGACTTGCAGGGTGGTCGATGATACATGTGGCAAGGAGCTGGCGATATTCAATCTCAGCGAAACGGGATCGCACACCGGCATGGTGATGGCAAAAATATATCGCCACAATGGCGAGTGGAAGGTCCACGCGATTGGCGAAAAAACCTCAGGCGCCACTTTTCATGACATGATGTCGGTCATAAAAAGCGTGATCTGAATAATTGAAGAGCTAACGCTGCAAAGGATGATCTTATGGCATTCACCGACTGGTTGAAGAAGAATGTTATGGACGCGCGAGATGCCCTCGCAACCGAGATCACGAAGTTCCAATCAAAGGAACTCCTTGAGGCCGTTGTAGCCGGCAGCGCCATGGTGGCGTACGCTGACGGCAACGTCTCACCTCAGGAAAAGCGAAAAATGATAGGTTATCTGAATTCATCAGAACAACTGAAGGTTTTCGACCAGACCGATGTCATTCGCCTTTTCCAGAAATATGTCGAGAAGTTTGAGTTTGACACCTTGATTGGCACCGGCGAGGTGATGAAGGCTGTCGTGAAGTTCAAAGGCAAGCCTGAGGCCCAACTGATTGTCCGCATATGTTGCGCCATTGGAGCAGCGGACGGGAACTTCGACGCCAAGGAGCAAGCCGTGGTTCGCCGCATGTGCTCGGAGCTCGGTCTGAACCCGATGGATTTCAGCCTTTAGGGCTATTCGCCCGCCCTTGATGCGGCCGGCTGTAGAGCGCCGCCGCATCAAGGCCCTGCGCGCGGAATCAAGGTGAAACACAATGAGACATCTGTTCTCGGATAAAAGAGTCTATTTCACTGGGTTCGGCGCAGTCGGGGGCCTCCAAACGCGCTGCTGTATTTTATTATTCCCCACGAAGCGGCACTCGAAACATGGCTGATCGGATGTGGCGTCAATGGTCTTGTCATCGCGTCAATGCTTTCAGTCGGACAGGCGTGATACTCGGGAAAATCTTTCGATTTGAAGATGTTCTCTCTGGCGATATTGATTGGAGGGCTTGGCGGAGCCGCCGGCGGATACATCGCCTTCCATCTTGGATTCTCAATCGCCCATTTGATCGGCGCCAGCAGCGACACGGGACGGTTCATTGGCTGGATGCTCGGCGGCATCGCTGTTGGTTATGCCGTCACAAGAGCTGTGCCAAACCTGAAAGCCAAGACAGCATGTCTGGCTGGCGGCGCAGGCGGGCTTATCGGCTGCGGACTGATGTATCAAATATCAGCTTTCGCCGCCGGAACAGCCGCCACTGGAGCGGCGATAGGCTTAGCCATCGCGCTGGCCGAGACGGCCTTCAGACAGGCTTGGCTTGAGATCACTGTACGCCCGGTCGGCATGACACTCGAGAAAAGCCGCACGCTCACTGTGTCTCTTGGCGAAAAGCCGGTGCTGTTCGGATGCGCGGGCGATGCCGATGTCAAACTGGGAGGTGGCTGGCGCTAAGGCCCACTTTGGCTCGGTCTCGCTTGTCGGCGGAAAAATACTGCTTCTCGACATCGTCAAGGACGTTACCAGAGAAGTGTGTGTCGACGAAGTCTTCAGCATATCAAACGCGCAGATCACTGTCCGCTCCAAGGTGGGCTATGAGAAAGCGGCATAGGAGTCTTAATTCATTCGGAAAAGGCAAGGCCTCGTGAACATAAAGGAGTCAGAGTTAATCAAGAAGCGCTAGTTTCCGACTAGCTGCACTTGGATAAGCCGACCGCCGTCTTCACGGGAGAGCAGAAACTGGCTCCCATCCAATAGCTTTACATTGCCGCCAATCGGAATATCTCTCTTGGCGACGGTGTCATGCATTTGAGGCATTCCTTCATTGACCAGATACCAGTCTCCTTGGTGAAGCTGGAAATATCCGACACGCTTTTTCTGATCCGGGGACAAGTGCTCATTAGGGAACACTTTACGGTTTGCGTGCCAAGGGAAAAGCGACTGTCCGTCCCAAACCATTACCCTGTGGTTATCTGGCTGGAATGAGCCGACGTGTTTGCTTGAATACAAGTTGAGAACAGGGAGTTTTCCCGCGTAAGGCGTCCCGCAATGTGGGCACTTGGGCGCTGTGGTGTTATCAAACACATACCAGCCCATTTCGCATTTTATTGCGCACGGCTGAACCATGTCGATCGTCTTGATTAGAGCATATTCCCACTCGGAAGGGGTCGGACGAAGCTGAGGCTCATGCAGGCCATCGATGAAAGCCTTTCTGAACAGTTCAGCCAGGAGCGGTCCACCGATGGTGTAAGGCATGGCAGCGGGGTCAGCCCAAGGCAATTCAAACTTCCTCAGATTGGCGGGCTTCACCCGATTGCTCTTGTCAGTCGGATGCTCGACAAAAAGAGCCTTCGACCCCATCGCCAATTCCTCGTCTTTGGATGCGTCATCCAAATCATGGACTTTGCTTCCCCTTAGAGGATGGCGATAAAACATGTACATGTATATTAGAACAGCGAGGGCGTGCCTGTCTGTCAGCGTAGATGGGAGCTTGCGCGCCGGGTCCTGTTTTTCAAGATGCTGCGTTGCGATAACTTCTGGGGCAATGAAATCCGGGGTGCCAACCACATCAGGAGGGAACTTGCCGGGGACGACCAGGCCATCAATATCGATCACGCAGGCCGAGCCGGTCGTTGGATCGACCAGCACATTCTTGTAAGAGAGGTCCGAATGGGCCAACCCAGCGGCATGAAGACGCCTGACTGCCCGGCTGATCGTCAGGCATATCCTGAGGTGTGTGAGCCATGAGCCCTTCTCTTCGGCCGGCAAAAATTTAGCCCTGTTCGATGCGCTGGCGAACCACTTGCCCTCCTTTTCCTTACCTCTGATGCCGAGCGTGTCGTTGTTCACCGAGCCATGGGCAAAGAAGAATTGTTTCCTGTACGTGGGAGCAACGATGCCTTTCCGCCCGTCCCTTTCCACGATGCCTGTGGGCCAGCAGTAAAGGTCCTTCCAATATTCGCCGCCACCGCGCTCAAAGATTCCCTCGCGATACGGACCCACAATTGACTTCAGCCGAGCCTCTCCAGCATCGTCAAGCTTCTCCCGGAAGAAGGCGACAACATACGAGCGGTCAGGGCTCATGTAAACGTCCTTCATGCCACCTTGGCCGATGATGACGTCTTCATATTCAACGGGCTTTCCGTCAGTCGTCGTGAGCTTCAAGACAGCCATGTGCACTCCTTCAGGAAACCAATACCGCAAGGGTCCGGTCATCATGGTTGCCGGGCGACCAAAAATCTAGCCACGCGAGTAACTGAGCCCTTAACTCAGGGTTATCGCGGGAAAAATTGACTGACTTGGCGAGGTCATCACGCCAGAATTCTGTCCACTTCCCGGCATCGGCAAAAACAGTGTCAGTTGGCAATTTTGGGTCAGAGATGCCATCAGTCATGAGAGCCATGGCGGTGAACTTAGGCCGGACGCAAAAGAATATGCGCTTGGCTATTTCATCGAATCCGCCCGCGAACTCTGATCTATGTAGAAATCGGGTCTGGCCTGCGAACTCGCCGCTATCCGGCAAAGTCAGTGTGCTAAGATCGCCATCATCGACGTCAATGACCGCCGCACCTCCATCCCCAACTGAAAAGCCGGCAAAGAACCATCCATCGGCGAACTTCCGGGCAATGCAGACGATGAGCGTCGTCGACAGCGCTGATGCCTTCTCGCCGAGGGCATTTGATTCGTCCTCTATGGCTTTGGCTGCTTGGAACGCAGCGGTGGCAACAGACTGGTAGAGCATGTTCCTGATCTGGCCTGTGGCCTCAGCCCTGCCTTGAACGTGCCCGGAAATAATCGGGCCCAACCTCACGGCATCCATATGCTCACTCAACAGCGCCGGCAAATCAGCCAGGACTGAATCAACGGCAACTTTAGAGCCCCTCCGGGAGAGTTTCGCGCTTCCGGCTCCATCCGCAACTGCGGCGATATGCCAGCCATTTATTGCAAGCAGTCCAAAATCATCATCCCGGTATCCGCCGTCGCGGGCATGTGAACGTCCACGCTTGCTTGCGGCAACGCAAAATAACTCGCTGTCAATAATTCCGAAGTCCTCATCTGGCTTCGGAAATGCCCCATCGGGATTGCTAGGTATATTCTTCCAGAGCGTCTTCGGGTCAGGAATCACTGCTAAGTTTGCGGTGATATCAGCGCGCCTTCCATTGATGAGGCCACTGAACCGAATGACAAAGTCACCCGGTACTGAAGGCGTTCCCCGCAAGTGGCCAGCCGTCTCGTCATAGGCAAGTCCGCAATCAGTTTGCCCAGACACACGCGCATCCTTCAGCCCGTCAACAATAAGCGGCTCATCATAGGGCTCGCCCGCTCTTGCGTTCTTGAGAAAAACTGATTTTTTAAAAGTCTCCATGTGAACCACCGGCTTGTTGTCGGGCGCAGCCAGCCTAGTTGGGCCGTAAGGAGTCCCGATTGGTTTAGCGATAGAAGCGGTCTGTTTGCCGCTGTTCTCGGGGCTTGATGACTTGGGGGCTTCGAAAGTTGGGATGGGCCCTGATTCCCCATCAATAGCTTGGAAACGGCTAGATGGTATGGAAGGGATGACTCCATTTGACGGCGCCGGAAATGACGGATTCTTTGATGAATAACTGACAGGAGGAGGGGGGAGGTTGGCTGTCTGGATACCAGTAGGGCCAGTAGTGGTGTCAATTTGGCTGGGACAAATTCCATTAAGTCTCTGTTCTTCAACCAAGGCACTCACTGTTGCTGTATGATTTATATATTCGAGGATGAACAAGACTCTCCTGGAGTTTTCTGGCAAACCTACAAACCTGCTGTTTCTGTCTGCAGCAAAAGGAACACCCTCTTCTTTAGCAATACGACAAAATGTCTTGTATGCATCTTTCAATCTAGCAGAAGGCCTAAATGGGGTGTTCATCCACGCCCCCTCCCGATATCGAAACCTTCACCAACTTTGCCGTCCGCTGAGAATTCGTAGGAGCCAACTTTGCCGCACCAAGGGCAAGTGTGCTTACCGGGGCCGGTGATGCAGTGGATACCTCCGCATGCGCATACAGCCATTGCGTAGTCGGCGCCACAGTGCGGGCACGTCGGGTGGCCGCTCAATTGTCCGGACTTGACCGACTGTCCGCTGGCAACCCCATCAGAGAGCTCGAAATAGCTCGCCTTCACCGGCGTGACAGAACAAAGCGAGTATATCTTAGATTGGAACAGATTGAAGATTTTCGGATCAGTTGTCTCAACACCAACAGATCGTTGCTCATACTTCATGACGTAGGGCAATTTGGTTTTGCAACACTTTCCAACAAACACAGCAAACCTGTCATCAACACCTGTTGGCGAGGACGCACCAGTATTCTCGTTATAGGGCCTCAGCAGCCCAGTATCCTCTTTGGCGAGACAGACGACTGCATCCTTCCCCGAACTCACGCTTCTGCTCTGGCTTTGTATCGACTGGCTAATCCATTTTATGAATTTCGTGAAGGCCTCAGGCGCGGTATCATCAAAAATTAGCACTGTTTCAGTCAACTTTTTTAGCAATGTGTGATCGGCATTGCCCCCAATAGAAACCGCGACGAGATTGATTCGACTCCGGTAGTTTTTGTACCACCGGGCAACAGCCTTGGTGGGGTTGTCTGTGGGATGCCCATCAGTCAGAAGAAAGATGATTGGCTTCCAGTCCCCCTTCTGTTCAGGAGTGCTCTTAGTGAGCGTCCTGTCAAGATCGTCCATCAGATGCTCAAGCGCCGAACCAAGGGCTGTGCCCCCACCAACAGGTAAATCCGGTGGCTGGAACGTTATTATGTCGGTGAGCGGAGTTAATGTCTTGGCCTTGCCCGCGAACACAATCACGGAGAGGAACGCCGTCTCCAGCGCGTAAGGGTCTTTTCGGAGCGTTGAGATGATGCTCTTTATGCCCTCTTCAAGGCGATGGAGGTTCTCGCCAACCATTGACTCGGAAACGTCAACAAAAAAGAAAATGGGCAATCGACGCATCAACGGTCCCCCTTAAAATACTACTTGAATCTCTGGCGGGGGTGGAGGGAGTGCGATTGTAGATGTCGCTCCCATGGACTTGTTGCCGCCGGAGATGGCTGAAGTCACCCATTTAAAAAAGCTGGAGAACGCAGAACTGTCCATCGTATCCAAAGACACGACATGATCGCACAGTGGCTGCAAGTCTTCTTTACGGGCTTTTGGGCCCGCAACACAGCCGATAATGCTGGTGAATCCTATGGCCCGGATGATTGGGCACTGTTCCTCGAAATGCATAATGTCGGAGGGCTTGCCGTCCGTCATCACAAACAGGAATGGGGCCCAATCACCTTTCTGTTCAGGCGTTGACTGCCTGACCTCCTGCTTTACCCTTCCAGCCAGGGCTTGCAGCGCCAACCCAAGATGGGTGGGTCCTGACTGCGGAGTGGTGATCTCTGGAAGTTGGAGCTCATCGACAGGGGTCAGTGGAACGATGACCTTGACGTCTGCATCAAAAGTCAGAACGCTCACATAGACGGTCTCCAGTGCATGTGGGTCTTGCCGGAGAGCGCTGACCATGACGCGCATGCCAGTGTTCACGGCCTCAATCGGCTCGCCGCGCATGGAGCCTGATGTGTCGAGCAGCAAATAAACGGGAAGCCTTCTCATGCCATGCTCCATGCGGCGACAAATGTCGGCATCAAACGAGATTGATCTGGGGTGGCGGAGGAGGGAGCTCGCTGATCTTGCTGGATTCAGCCTTGTTTAGGTCAACCTTTTTCGACGAGGTTGAAATGCTCGCGGAAACCCACTTGAAGAAGGCCGAAATAGTGCTTGTGTCAGCCGTGTCAAGCATCACAACGCACTCGGTGATTTTTTTCAGAACTTTGGTGTCCGCCCCTCCGCCGGCCGCGCAAGCAATCACCATGCCAACCTTCAATTTTCTAAACTCCGCAAGTTCACGCTCCCAGTCGTCGGTTGGTTGTCCATCAGTCATTATGAACACTAATGGCTTCCAGTCACCTTTGGCATCTGCGGTTGTCTTTTGAACTTCTCTTTCGATGCACTCTCTGGTGACCTTGAGAGCGTCCCCCAACGAAGTGGTGGAACCCGCCTCAATGTTCGGTGGTTGGAATGACATCAGTTCTGTGAGAGGAACAAGCTGACGGGCCTTTTCGTCAAAGACAATCACACTCAGGTAGGCGGTCTCTAACGCATATGGATCTGTCCGTAGCGTGCTGGCAAGCATTTGCATGCCATTGCGGACAGCCTCGATGGGCTCACCATGCATTGAGCCAGAAATGTCGAGAACGAGATAGACAGGCAACCGGCGCATTGGCATTTCCTCGCTTAAGATTGGTTGATCGCCTTCAGGCGACATCGATGCCGTATTGAGAACACATCGCGGCTAGTCCCCCCGCAAAACCTTGTCCGACCGCCCTAAACTTCCATTCGGCATTGTGACGATAAACTTCACCGAAGATCATGGCTGTCTCGATAGAATAGTCTTCCGACAAATCGTACCGGGCAATTTCTCGGTCAGTCTCTGCATTTATGATCCTGATGAAAGCATTATTGATTTGCCCGAAGTTTTGGCCTCGGTCCGAGGCATCGTGGATCGTGACAACGATGGCAATTGACATGACCTGATTTGACACCAATTCGAGGTTCACATGGATGGCTTCATCATCTCCATCCCCGCCGCCTGTCCTGTTGTCGCCTGTGTGTTCGACGGCCCCATCCGGCGACGTCAGGTTATTGTAGAAGACGAAATAGTCGTCTCCGAGAGCCTTGCGGTTTGGGCCAAGCAAAAACGCAGAAGCATCCAGATCGAAATCCGTGCCGTCCGTTGCCATGGATTCCCAGCCAAGGCCGATTATTATCTTTCTGAGCCCCGGTTCGGTCCGAGTCAGCGAGATGTTACCGCCCTTGATCAATGAGATTGCCATCTTTGCCTCGCTGAGGGTTGACGCATATACGCCACCGGCGAAATGGTTTGTCGGCTAAGCAAAAAGGGCATGCGGATTCAAGAGGGATCAGTGGCGTCGGCCAAAGCCGGGGCGGATGCGTCCGGTTCATCCCCGCGCTCTGGCCAGATCAAGGAAGCCAACACTCCGGCCGCCAGGACGCCGAGCACCACAAGCAGGCTAGTGTTCGCGCTAATGTGAAGGAAGCTCCAGCCAAACACGCTCTCGCCTGATTGCACGGTGAGCTTGAAAGCGATGAAAACAAGGAGGACGATCACAGCCTTTTCGAGATGGACCAGATACCGGGCCAGCGCGGTCAGCACAAAATAAAGAGAACGGAGACCAAGGACGGCGAAAATCATAGCCGCATAGACGAGTAACGGCTCTTGCGTGACTGCAATTACCGCGGGCACAGAGTCGAACGCAAACATAATGTCTGAAGTCTCAATGGCCATGAGACACAGGAAGGCGGGTGTCGCGTAAAGGATGGACTTCTTCGTCAGCTTGATTGTTGCGTCGGATGCGGACAAGTCTTCGGCAACCTTCTTCGCCACAAAAAACTGCTCCTTATGCAGACGCGGGAAGATCGCCAACATCCGCTCAGTGAGCTTCACAGACCAATGATTGGAATAATCCTCAATCTCCTCATCTTCATCGGCAGCCGTGAGCATTTTCCACGCGGACCAAGCCACAACAGCCGCGAAAACAAAGCCAACCCACGGTGTGAGCAGAAAGAGACTCGTCCCGGCCATAACGAAGATAGCCCGAAATATCAATGCCCCGATGATGCCCCAATACAATATGTGATGTTGAAGCGGACCCTTGATCCCAAATGAAGAGAAAATGGCTATGAAAACCATCAGATTGTCGATTGACAATGACTTCTCCAGAACCACACCCGCCAGATAGAGATCTGCCCATTGCCGGCCGAACCCCAACCAAAGATAGGCATAAAACAACAATGCAAGGGATATCCAAAAGATGGACCACAGACTTGCGTCGAGCAGGGAAATTTCCTTATTTCGGCGATGCGCAAACAAGTCAACAAAGACCGAAACTGCGATGACCGAATAAAATATGATGATCGTCGCAACGGGGAAGCCAAAGTGATCCATTTTAATTCCTTTTGGTAAAATTCATGTAAACAGGTCATTTATTCGTCATTGCTTGAGCAATCCAGTGATGGCGGCGACCCACTTAGTGGTCGCCCTTTAATACGCCAAATTCTCTTTCTTTGTCCCTGATAAGCTCATAGCCCGAGTTCATCAGCTTTGCCCTGTCAAGCCACTTTGAGACAGCCCTCGTGTCTTTCGCGGCGTAACTCTTTGTAGCCATCTCAATATAGTGGTCGACGATCAATTGCGTGAGGGCCTTGGCCTCATCGCCCCTGTATCGTCCGCCGGGGTCAATGTTTTTAATCCGATCGAGGCATGCCTTGGCTGATTTTTCGGGCGGATCGGTGTATTGGGCCAACTCGACAAACTGCTGAGCCCTACGCAATTGATCATCGATTTCAGTTCGGTCAGTCTCGGAGATGATGGGAACAGGGGCTTGGGCAATGCGTGTCTCGACGATGGTCTTCTCGACAACTTTTGTCTCGACAACCCGCTCAGGTTCCTTTTTTGCGTAAAGCATGGCGCCGCCCGCAGCCAGAACCGCGCCTGACAAGAGCAGGACGGGCAATAATCGCTTATTACGCTCAGTCGTCCGCACTACACCGTTGACTTTGCAGAAACTAGCGACGTATTCCTCAGCGACGCGGGGATCGAGGCCTTTCTTCTTACCCGCCGCCGGTCGGATAACGCTGTCCAGCGCATTCCGCTCTTCCTTATTGTCGAGCTTGCGGTCGCGGTCGGTGAATTGGTGAAGCAGACGGTCAAGATCGTCAGTCAGCAGCCTCTCGCAAACGGCGCCGTGCTTGTCGAGTTCGGTTCTGATGACCAACTCAATATCTCTGATACCAATTCCTTTGGCGGCGCCCTCTTCCTTTATGCGCTTTTCTTCCTCGCGATCCAAATAGCTGTCATCATCGACAGCGGCGAGGATTCTGTTTTCAAGCCACGTTTGATCAGTTTGGTTCATGAACCGGCTCCCGCCACATATCTTTAAAACATCAAGGCACAGCCCAATGGAACAACCCTGCTTTAACTTTCACGCCATTCTGGCGGCAAAAAGCCGTGATGTGAGATTCCGCAATGTCATGCTTCAAGCCTTTGGCATAGCCGGGCTTTGGCCTGCAAACCATCTGGATGACATCAAGTCTTGTCTTCTCGTCCAGCCGCCGATCCCTGTCGGTGAATTGGCGAAGCATAGTATCTGTTTCGCGGAGCAGCGCCGTCTCGTTGACGGCGCTCAACGCCTCCAGTTCCATGTCGACCGCTAACTCCGCGGTCCTTCTCTCAACCGAGAAGCGGACAACAGCATCGGACACAAGAGCCGCGTAGGCGTCAACGGCGCAATATGCGTCGAACACCCGACCGGCGATGCTCTTGCGGAAACCATCTATGTCAGGGGGACATGAAGGGCCTTTCCCGCTGCCTGTCAGCGGAGTGACGACCGATTTGGTAAGCCCAACAGCCATTGAAATCCCCCACTACGTCGCCGCGCCGATGGACAAAAATGATCAGCGGCCTGTTAAGTTACGACATTAATACGCAGAAGTCCACACGAACCGTTCCGCCTCAGGCCGTTGGCGATCTGCCCATAAGGTCGCCGCCAGGGGCCGAGGGACGCTGAAGACTAAATCAAGGCCAAGCTTTTTTTCGCGGCCTATTCCTTGCTGAATGCGATGTCGCGAGCTCGAACACGCAAACCGGGCACTGAATCAGGCGCCCAAGTATCTCCCCCCCCCTTCAGACCGGCACCTGGGCGCCAAGCTCAACTACCCTATCTGTGGGTATTCTGTAATAGTCGGCCGCGCTGTATGAGTTCTTGGAAAGCAGAATGAAGATGCGCTCGCGCCAGCGGGGCATGGGCGGTGTTGTGGCGGGGATCAGCGTCTCGCGCCCCAGAAAGTATGAAGTGTCCATTTCATCGAATTCAAGCCCATAACGAGCGCACTCATTCAGGGCTTCGGGAACGTCCGGCAACTCGGTGAACCCGAATCGCATCACGACATGGAAGAAGTCATGTCGCAAAGCGGATACAGTGACTCTTTCCTCCGGCGTGACCCTAGGGGTGTCTGTGGACGTGACCGTAAGGAAAACCACGCGATCATGAAGTATTTTGTTGTGTTTGAGGTTATGGAGCATCGCATTTGGCAACAGCGTGGCATGGCGTGTCAGATATATAGCCGTGCCGCGGACCCGCAGTTGCGGCTTAGCGTCGAGTCTCGACAAAAACAAACTTGTTTCCATTGTCTCGGCGCGCAACCTTTCAGCTAGAATTTCACGCCCTTGGCGCCAACTGGTCATCAGAACGGCCAACAACCCAGCTAAGCACAAAGGTATCCACCCGCCATCAAACACCTTCATTATATTCGCGAAAAAGAAGGCCAGATCAATCGTCAGAAGCGCGACGGTGAGAAGAATGCAAAGGGAAAGCGGCCAACCCCAACGCCTCCGCATGACCAGGAAAAAGAGCAACGAAGTGGCCGCCATGGTCCCGGTGACGGCTATCCCGTATGCGTTCGCAAGCCGATCAGACGACTGGAACACCAGAACAAGCACCACCACCCAGCCCAAAAGCCTCTCGTTGGCCTCTGGCAAGTATATTTGGCCCTCGTGATGGTCGGATGTATGGCGAACCTCCATCTTCGGGCAAAACCCCAATTGTATCGCTTGCTGCGTGGCCGAGAAAACACCGGAGATGACAGCCTGCGATGCGATCACCGTGGCCATTGTGGCCAGCATGACCAACGGCAATATAAGCCAGTTTGGGGCCAGCAAATAAAAGGGGTTCCTGACCGCATCAGCCTGCTCCAAGATCAGCGCTGATTGCCCGAAGTAGTTTAGCATGAGCGCGGGCATCACGCAGCAGAGCCAGGCCAGCTTTATGGGCTTCACCCCAAAATGCCCCATGTCCGCATACAGCGCCTCTCCTCCGGTGACGGCCAGCACGACACCGCCGAGAGCCAGGAAACCGGCGAACCCATTTTCCGTAAAAAAGCTGACCGCATAGACCGGATTGACAGCCGCCAAGACACCAGGATTCCTGGCTACTTCTAGTGCGCCCATGGCGCCAATGATTCCGAACCAGGCCAGCATTATCGGTCCGAAAAGCAACCCAATCTTTTCAGTTCCATGAGATTGGGACAAAAACAATGCAGTGAGCACTGTGATCGAAATGGCAAGCACGTAAGGCGCCGCGGACGGAACCGCAAGGGCAAGACCTTCAACAGCGCTCAACACGGATATGGCTGGCGTGATTACACCATCTCCAAAAAACAAACATGCCCCGAAAAGGCCAATTATTATTATGACTGAACTTGGGCGCCTTTCCTCATGAACCAATGCCATGAGCGCGAGAACGCCGCCTTCCCCTTCATTGTCTGCGCGCATTATCAACAGAACATATTTGACAGTCACCACAATAACCAAAGACCACAGCACGAGCGAAAGCAGGCCAAGTACATTTGATTCCGTTGGAGCCAATCCCTGATCCGCAAAACATGACTTGAGAGCATAAAGTGGGCTCGTTCCAATGTCGCCAAATACTATTCCTATTGCAGCTATGGTTAGAGCGCGAAATGTTTTCGTTGATTGAGTGTCGTCCGCCGCACGAAAAGTCCCGACAGCGACTTCATTTGTATGCATGGCCTAATGCCTCGACAAACGATTTTAACTTTTGGTTAACTAACCCAAAAGCTACTGAGAAATATATCTGAACCAATGCGCGCAATTAGTCAACGAACATCTCGCCACTCAGCGATTACCACTGCGCGGGTTTCCGGGGTCGATAATTAATCGTTAGCATAAAATAGGCGACGCGAATTTCGGTACCGCCATTTCATCTGTCATCGCAGCAATCTCTGCATTGATAGTTTAATCTGATGAGAAGGTCCTGAGTTTGCTAACTAGTACCCTGTTGAGTGGACTTCTTATTCGATCGCTATCTTCTTTTCCCTGAGGGCTCCGGCAATTGCATGCCGCGCAATCTAATCGCCTTTGGTAACCCGGGGAAGACAGCAACTCCGGAAAGTCGATCCAGATCGACTAGCGTCACAGGACGCCACTCACCGCCAGCCGCATTGGCTGCGATATAGGCGCCCGCAGATGTGGCTCGGGGATCGTATATCGCCTTCCATAGGTGGTCCGGCACCCGCACGCGTCCGTCCGGCACTGATGCCGGCGCGGCGCCAAAGATAACCCCAGTCACCACCCATAGCTCGCCTTCTTGAACAGCAAGATTGCGAACGCTGTTCTCGATCGCTGACCACAGACCGCGGTTCATGCCGGAGTGTTGTGGAACGATGTTCGCGAGCGAGAATGTCTCCTGTTCGTCATCTTGCCCCCCGACATCCGAGTTTGGGGTTAGATGGCCGCGATCCATGTGGCTTCCGCGATAATCAGCAAGTTCGGACCGCTCTGCAGGAGGTAATCGGCTTTCCGGATGGAAATCATCGTTGCGCTCAACGCCCCGTGCGGCGATCACAGATTCTGATGTTAAACGTTCGGAGGACCATATCGGCGTCCTTGTAATCCCTGAATGAAGGACGGCAAAGGCTCGAAAGCAGACCTCACGCGAAGCTGCAGCCAAATGCCTATCAACCAATTCAGGTGGCCGACCACCAAAAAAGTGTTGAGGGCATCCTGTTGGTTCCGCCGAAGAAAGAGCTGGCGCAAAAAC
>SESG01025162.1_pt1 | contig 15721 bp, 11 predicted proteins | sample 3171421 | NCBI WGS metagenome assembly SESG01 (sample SAMN10866946, study PRJNA518727) | freshwater metagenome | biome: subpolar coniferous forest; feature: holomictic lake; material: water; isolation source: holomictic Lake 227, 6 m and 8 m depth | place: Canada: near Kenora, Ontario | collected... | reverse complement strand
TTCATGAGGCGGGTTGCCTGCCTGGTATGGATTTTTCCATTTGTTTATATTTTCACTTTCTTTTGCTGACACCAAAAGTCGGCAGTTTTATGATCATTCTCCGGATTTCTCAACGTGACTTTCATGAGGCGGGTGCAGTCAGGTATGATTCCGCCCGGTTTAAAGCTTTAAAAAAACAAAAAAATCAGCAGTTTGGCACAGGATTTGTTATTTTTTTAGATGTAATCTTTTCATTCTGAGGGTTATGGCAACCTGTGAATCCATACCGTTTTTGATTGACCAGATACTCGGGGAGCTGGAGGAGGCCGCAACCATCAGGATTGAATGCAATGCAGCGGATGGCGGATCGCGCCGGGTCAGCGGGAATATAAAGATTACCTCCGTCAATGGTGCCACCTGTGCCTGGCATTTCCTGCATTATATGGAGCATTTGCGGGGCGTTGTGATGGAACGGCTAAGGGAGGCGATTCCCCGTGTTGGCCCGGGGGATATGGATATAATGCTGGATCAGTTGTTGCGCAGGGTGAGGCGGATCGGACGGTCGGCTGAGGTGATCCGCCTGCAGGAAGGTTGCAAAGCAACGGGATTGAAAGCGCAATGGCTGAAACGCTTTGTACGATGCCGGTATCAAGGCAGGGATACTGAAAATCCGGAAATCTGGGAGGAGGCGATAAGCCTGACCCACCGGTATGCCCTGATTTACCTTTGCGAAATGCGCAAACTGGAGGACCGGATCACCCTTTGTGCGGCTACGGGCTTCAGCATCCCGGCGGCAGCGCCTGCCAACAGCGGCATCCGGCCTGCAGCGAAATTCAGGTTGTCGTGTTCGGTTGCCTTTTTCTGCGCCATGCTGCGCACAGTATGCGACCGCAACATCGTTGAAAATCCCAATATCTCGGAACTGTGCCGGATGATCGCGGCTGCCTGTTGCACCACCAAACAGGAGACACTCAGCGCCAGGAGTTTACGGAACTGCTTCAACAATCCCACTCCTAAGGTGTTGGAAGAGGTGCTCAACGAGGTGCATGCCTGGGACAGATACCTCACAAAGTTTATCAGCAGGCTTCAGAAGTAGTCCTTTCCTGCCCCACTTTATTGGCTGCCGGTGGCTGATGCAGGCAAAAGGTTCCGAACGATCCCCGTTCAATCAGGGTGGTGACATTAACTTCCAAACCTTCGGAACCCGCCTGCGGCTTCTGGGCATAACCCGGCAAAAGTTCCCCTGGCACACTTTTCTGAACACTCCCAAATACCGTTTTACCAGTCAATGCAACCCTTAGGCAACCCATCGTCAGCCCAGACGCAACCCCGATGCAACCCTGATGCAACCCTGATGCAACCCCGATGCAACCCCTGCGCAACTCTGGCGCAACCCCGGCGATCCAACCACGAAACAGCGAAGCAGGCGCGAAGCCGGCATGAAGCAGGCGCTTCGGGAGCCCGGCTGGCGGGTTACGGAGATCCGAAGGGAAAAGGAGGGTAAGATCATGGAGCCCCGAAGCCGGGTTGACGGCAGGATAACGGGTAATATGATCTGTTTTACACGCTGGTGATGCAGAGCTGATGCTGAAATAATGGGAAAATGGAGTCGTTTAACGGAGGTTTGACGGAGGGCTGACGGTAAAACATTGGGAAAATGACCAGGTTTAATGGATGTTTTACGGAGAACTGACGGTAAAACAATGGGAAAATGGCCAGGTTTAATGGAGGTTTTACGGAGAACTGACGGTAAAACGATGGGAAAATGGACTGGTTTCACGGAGGTTTTACGGAGGGATGACGGTAAAACAATGGGAAAATGGAGGGGACAAAGGCGGCAACAGAACTATCATGTTGATAATGTGATGTGTAAAAACTTATTTTGAGTTTATATTCACGATATCAATGATTTAACGGGGGTGTTGACACCCTTTGACACTACCGCACGGGAGTTGGCTGGCGTAAATTTGTGTTATGGATGCCGGGATGGTACCGGGGAAAAAGGAGGCACGGCGTTATTCCGGCAGACAAAGTTCAACGGCTGCGACGGCAGCCCAGTTATAAACCTTAAAAAAAACAAGCCATGACAAAAAAAACAGTCAATGATTTCACGAAGACCTACAGTGGAATCTTCGGAAACGAGGTTGTGTTAAAGAGCAAGAAAGGGTTGAGTACGATAACGATCCCTACGAAGTTACCGGAAAAGGACCCGACCCTTGTTCAGCATCATAAACGCGACCAGTTTGTTCTTGCATCGAAGTATGCAAAACATGTGTTACAAAATCCCGACCTGCTGGCGGCTTACGAGCCAAAGCGGGAAAGTGCCAGGTCGATGTACGTCATGATTATGGCCAATTACATGAAGCGGCCTGTGGTTGTACAGATCAACAGCGACGGGTATCACGGGAATCCCGGCGACCTGATTTCGGTATCGGCCTACGATGATGTCAAGGTGACCGGTGTGACCCTGGAGATCATCGATCCCGACAACAAAGTGGTTGAAGAGGGCTCCTGTTCTTACAACACGGTAACCGGCGACTATGACTACCTTGCCACCAGCCAGGTATCCAAAATGCCGGGAATGCGGCTTCGCGCCGCAGTGTTCAACATCCCCAACCACAAGGGCACGCTGGAGGTGGCGCTGTAGGGCGCATCACGGCCCGGGGCCGGATGCCGGTTATCGTACGGTTTGAACAAAGAGTTCCCGTTAGCCGGCGCCGGGCTTAAGAATCCAACCGGGTATGGAAATCCCGCTGAGTTGACAGCGGGATTTTTTTGTGGGTTTCTTGGAACGTTAGAGTGTTATCCAAAGGGAGAATACTTTTTGTTGATTCTTGGAAAGAATCTGTTTTTTGTAAAATGAGATCAGTGTTTACACGAATGTAACAACGCTATAATGGTTTACCCTGCATTCTTTAAATGCTCAAGGATTGCATTTGCGATAACCATGTCCTGACTTCTGACATTTAGTGCGGTACAACGCAAAATACAAGGTACGAATGACGAAGTACAAAGTTTTGGATAAGCAGGCCGTTGTTCATCCTTCGAACTTTGTACTTCCTACTTTCGTTTGTAATTTGTATTTCGTACATTGTAAATGATTGTGGTAAGAATGGGATTGCAGCGAGAATTTGTTACAGCTTGGATTTACAAGGTTACAGTGATTGGTTTTTACCCAGTGTTGGTGAATTAGATATGATGTATCAGCAAAAAAGATTTATTGGTGGTTTTACAAATTACAATTATTGGAGTTCCACTGAATATTATTATAATGGCAAGCACTTTGCTTTGTATATTCATTTCGGGAATGGCCAGCGTCTCGAAGGTAATAAAGACGGCATTTGCTTTGTAAGAGCCATTCGAGCATTTTGAAAAAATTTTAACCTGATATAATCGGGGCATTTTTGGTCTAATCAGGTAACCAGAAGAAATTGATACAGGCAGTTTCGGGGTCAAAATGGGATTCTTTAAGGGCTTTAAAAAAAATCAGATAAAGATTTACCCTCACATGGAATTATCCACTGTATAATCTGGGTTAAATAGCCGAAGCCAGGGCTAAAATCACCATTCAACGCTGGAGGAAGAACCTGACTCGCATGGAAATCAGTCAGAATTCCTCAGGAGGACTCAATCGATGTTTCAAGTATAAAGTCATTGCCGGCGCGCGCGGAAATATGCACCAGATCGAATTTGCCTTCAATTATAACGGCAAGTTGCTTGATATGGGTTTGGGTTTTTTATAATACTCCACTGAAAGATCGCTTTCAAAACATCGTCATAGCTGATCTGAGGGCCGCTGTGATAGATCGCAGGTAAAAGAAGATTGAAGGATTGTTACTGGTGCAATTGTGATAAATCAGAAAATAATTTGAAAAAATTTTGGAAATAGATAAAAATCATTTTAATTTTGAATGACAGGGTTCCTGCCTGCTGTACAGTAACTTAGGGATATCAGGACCCAGGTCGGAAATTGAATTATAATCAGTATGTTCGCCCAACCCCATTGCACCAGCAGCGATTTGTAATTAGCTAACTTAAAATTGATAATCATGAAAACATTATTTTTATTGTGTATGATGCTCATGGCCTCTATCGCATTGACACAAACAACTGGCAGCGCTAAAATTAGTGTTTGTGCCGGATCACCGAATTTTATCCTGAATGAGGAGTTAAATGAACAGTGCTCAAAACGAAATTGGGTCGAAGCAGGTAAATATTTTGCTGACAATGTTGCAATGTCATTATTGAAAGAATTGAAAAAAATTGACAGATTTTCCGCATTGGATATTTCAAAAAGTGAGATAGTGGAAACAGACACGTTGCCATACATAACTCCTGAGTATAAAAGATATATATCGTTAACAACTGTGGCCGGTCAATTGTATATTGCCGGGAAGAGCATTACGGATGGTTGCGTGTTGCAATATGCCTTTAGGAGAGGCAGATCTCCTAAATTGTTAAAGACCCACAAACTTGATGAAACCATCCTGCCACAGGGCGCCGGTTATACAGTTATAATCTGGCCTTTGTATTGGGCTTATTCAACATTTGAGGTTAATGGAAACAAATCATTTGATATTAGTACATCTTTCTTTTGGACAATATATAATGATAAAGGAGATTTGATTTTATCGTCCAACTCGGAAATTAAAATGAGCAAAAGTCTGAAGAATGGCGATCAAAGTTATGGATATTCCATGCTTTGTGATGAAACCGCCAAAGTAATTGCCGGTTCGCTTGAGAAAAAATGGGATATAAAAAATTAATAAATTCTGAACTATGAAAGCCGTTTTGATTTTAAGTGGTATCCTGTTGTCATGTAAATGTTTTTACGGACAAACAGCGTCAACTACGGAACCTAAAATTGCTATTTCACAAATTAAAAATATTGCTGTTTTGCCTGTCAGAGGCGAAATTGAAGAGCCATTTTTCCTATGGAACTTTTTTTCCTATAAAGTGAAAAGCATCATTGACAGCCGAATCAGGGTTATTTCAGCCGAACAAATTATTAATGATACTTGTAATGTTTTCCTGGGAATCAATAAGGAATTAAAGGAAAATTTAAATGCTCTCTGGTCCTCCGAGGCTCCGGATCCTAATTTATTGGTGAAAATCGGGGAACAGTTAAATGCAGATGCTGTTATTTTTTCTAACGTATTTGACGTGTCATCAGGATTGACAGGAGCAGCTTTCTTAACAAAACAAACCAAGACAAAGGGAAAAATAAGAATTCAGGTTTTCTACTGTAAAACCCGGGAGATTATTTGGGATAAGTTAATCGATTTCAGGATTGCTAATTCGATGGATAACACCACTACTTTTTTGGAAAGTATGACGGGTTGGGAAACTTATTCCGGCACCCCTCCTCCGTTAGTAAATGCGATCATGAAAGGCATTAATAAAATGCCTGAAGAATTTCCCTATAAACAGGTGGCATTAACCGGGCCGGAAAGAATATTGTTTAATACATTTAAAAAAAGAGACTTGAGATTAATGGACAGCACGATCCTTGTACATAAGGATCTGTTAAACAAGCAAGATGAAGATGGCAATACATTACTTCATTATTGTGTGAAATATAAAAGAAAGGATTTTATCGATTTATTTCTTAAATATGGCGTAAACATAAATGTATTGAATAATGAGGACCTTACACCTCTATTTTATGCCATTTTTAAAAGCAACCATGATCTGGAAGAATATTTGATTTCAAAAGGAGCAGATATGAATGTTTTGGATTTTGAAGGGAATACTCTGCTGATGAAAGCATGTAAACATAATAAAGACAGCCTGGTAATATATTTATTGTCAAAGGGAATCAATCTTAATATTAAAGATGAAAATGGCAATAATGCGCTAATGCTGGCTGTAAAGAGTGGAAATCCATATATTGTCAACTCCCTTATTTCAAAGCAAATTGATATTAATGAAAAAGATAAACATGGAAATACTGTTTTACATTTAGCTTGTTCATTGAAGAAAAGCAGCGAGGAGATTGTGAAAATATTATTATTAAAAAAACCAGATGTAAATGTGGTTAACGATGCAGGATTTACGCCACTAAAGATTGCCACTCAATTAAACAATTCGGACGCGGCAACTTTTTTGGTAAGTAGTGGCGCTAAATAATGATGTTCAGGAAAGTTTTGGTAGGCTTACCTTACCAAGATACAAACTATCACGGACTTTCCCAACATTCAGATGCACAAACTGTTGCTGGGGAAAAAATTGTGTTGTTCAGTCGGCCAAAAAAGACGCTCGTGAACAAGGCTTACAGAGAATAAAGTTTTGCATCAGCATATTTCATGTTCGTGACGCTTTACCAATTCCATAAGAGCATGGATGATGTCGATGACCTTGTTATTAACTTCGTCAAGCGGAGTCCAGGGATAGAGTTCGAACCAGAATCTCGGATCTCCATCAAAACAGCCTTCAAATATTTTTGAATATTTTTCCTTAATACCGCATTCTGCCTTCCACAGATAATCTTCATAATAGATCGTGCAACATGCTATTTCAGGATATTGATCTTTTAACTTTATGGTTATCCACAACCAATCCCGACTATCTTCCCGCGCAACAGGACCTACTTCAAGGATGAAGCTTTCGTTGGAAATAGTTTCTCTGAAATCCTTTTGCAATTCTGAATTATTCTGAAGCTTAGCAGAAAGTTCAGTCAAACTTCTATATAACTCGTTGTTTATCTGGTTATCTTTTTTTACCAGATTTTGGATCTCCCTGTTTTTCTTCAGGAAAAAGTCCATTACTTCATGGTCGTAAATCATATTTATCAGGTTTAAATTTTTTTCAATATTATCAATGAAATCAGCAAGAAAAATTACATATTTGGTGTTTGCAAGGCTATAATAATGGCCGAGGTTGTTTCTGACTGAGGTTATGAATTTTTCATAGGTAAGATTCACAAATCCGGCATATACAGTGTTTTTGTATTTCGAAAGTACAATTTTATACGTGTTTCTTCCCTTGGCTAAAGATTCAATGGTTTCAGCATAGTCATCCAGATCATTGTATAATGGAGCGTTTACCTTATTCTCGATACCGATAACGAAATCGGCTGATTCGATTACAATATCAATACGATTGCCTTTTTTTGTTATATGCTCTGTATAAACACTGTAGGAATCTATTTTATGAGGAATATGATATTCCCCAAGCGAATCAAATAGTGATTTGACCAGCAGGGTGCCAAGCTGATGTTCGCCCCTGGGGTTAAAATAGAATGCCAGAATTCGGCTCCAGGTATTTTCCAAATGCGATTTCTCCACAATCTCAAGAAAAGTGGTTTTAGGTAGTTCCCTGATTGGCAATTTTCCAAATTCCAGGATTAAACTTGCAAATTCGTTTTCCATATTATAATTATTTAATTAATAACTGAACCATTCTTCTGTTTTCCAGGTTAAATTCCAGCTTGCTTCTACTACGATCTTTCCGCAGGCAACGGCAATTTCCAGGGTGTCATGAAGCGAAACGCTATCCCGGGCGCTATGCCACTTGGTCTGAATCAATATCATCTCTTTTCATTTATTGCAATCGCGTTCCTGTGGATATTCAGGATAGTCTCCCTTAGCTTTTCCGGCGCGATAATTGCAACAGTATCGCCATGCGAGAGAATTTCCATGATCAGATCATACGTAATGTAAAGGTGCAACATTATCCTAACTTCATCCTTATCCTCGGTAATTATTTTTTGAGATTCATGAATGGGATAACTCTTGATGTACTTCCCTTGTTCCGCATCAAATGACATAATCACCTCCTCTGGTGTGCAATCATCCAAATTAATGACGCCGAAGCAATGGCGGAAGATCCCGTTAACATCGAGTTGCTGAGGATAGTCAAATCGGGAAGTGGTGTTCTCAAAATTGATAATGCGGTCCAACCCAAAGGTTTTTAACCTTTTATCACTCCTGTCTTTTGCAAATAAATACCATCTCCCTCTTGATTCTTTTAATGCCAATGGTTCCAACAACCTTACCGTTTGTTCATCATCCTGGTATTTTTGGTAGCCCAGACTGATCACAATGCGGTTCTTGATGGCATGCAACAGACCGAAAAAATGATGCGTTCCCTTGGCTTTGCGTTTTTCAAAGAACATATATCCGGAAACATCACTCATGAAATTCAGGGAATTAATCATATCAAAGGATTCAAGCATACTGTTGTGTTCGTCGGATTGCTGGTCGTTAGCAATATAATAGACTTTTTCTGACAAATCGTACTGGATATCCCTGCCAAAGAGTGTCCGGATTTCATTCAGGTCGCGCTGGAATGTTCTGATAGATATTAATATCGGACGATCCAGAAATTCCGACTCCTTTTTAAGGTATTCTTGTATCTCTTCGAAAGTTGCCCTATTTCCCCGGCAAAGTTTCTTGATAATTGCCTGGTATCTGAAGAAATAATCCTGCTTTGCCATTGGTTATGCTCTTGAATAGGTAAAAGTATTCCTTTTTATTCAAACAGTATTCAACGATCCTGTTTTTTATTTCTCTGCATCTGTTTGTTTGGCAAATGTATATCCTGGCTGCGACAAAACATGACGTTGAAATAAAAAACATTGAACGATATTTCCATTTGATGCCTCAATGATTTTTATCAACGACGTGATTTGGCGTTAGCCACGTCTACTTTTGAATTCGAATTTAAAACGCAATTGCTATGATATCAACAAACATCAACCGTACTTTTCTGCAAACACAAACCATTGGCGTTGAAGAAACTACAACGAAGATGCACCTGGGGGAAGTGTTTTCGGAACGCAGGCGCTCTTACCTTAATGAATACAATTTATTTGTAGCCCATTTCAACTCAATTCCAAATTTTATTCAGGAAATCAACATCAATTGTAAAAAAGCAAATCAATGGTTTGCAGAAAATTACATACATGAGGTCAGGGATTTATATTTTGACAAGGTGTATTATAATGGCAGCAAACGGGCTGAGTATGATGACATTTTCTACTTTCTTTACGACGATTTAATTGTCGATTTTGACACAAATCAATCCATCGTGAGATTTCTGTTTCGAAAAACCGATATATCGATGGTTGAATCGGTGATAGCTTCGATAAAGCGGTTTAAAGTCCGAAAGGCAAGGCAAAAACCCAGGATTTCTCTCCTGGTCAATTCAAAATACGGGATTGACACCAAATCGCTGCAGATTACCAAACCCAAACTCAACATAGAGGATAATTATAATGACGATTTTAAGGAGATCCACCAGATAATTTTCAAACGGCTATCCAGGAAGAATGACAAGGGATTGGTCCTTTTGCATGGGAAACCAGGTACAGGGAAGACATCCTATATTCGTCATTTGATATCCAGCCTGAAAAAGAATGTGATTTTTCTGCCGCCAAACATGGCGAGTGCCATTACCAGTCCTGACCTGATCTCCATTCTGATTGACAACCCAAACTCGATTTTCGTGATTGAGGATGCAGAGAACATTGTGATAGACCGGGAGAAAGATGGACATTCGGCAGTCACTTCACTGCTCAACATCTCTGATGGTCTGCTCTCGGATTGTCTGAACATTCAGATCATCTGTTCCTTCAACACCGACCTTTCGAAGGTTGATGGCGCCTTGCTGAGAAAAGGCAGACTGATTGCCAGGTATGAGTTCAGGGAATTGGAAATCGAAAAGGCACAGGCACTTTCTCAAAAACTGGGCTATACGGTAACGTTCGATTCGCCAATGACCCTGACGGCAATTTATAACCAGGAGGAGAAGGATTTTCAGCAGGTAAGAAGGAGAACCCCGATCGGCTTTAAGGCATAATCGTATTTTCCGGTAGGTTCAGGTTGCTTTTTTTTGGTTGAAATATTTTCATCTTATTCTTTAATCAACTTCTTAACAACCATTCCCTTTCCGAAATAAATCTTTAGGAAATAAAGTCCAGCTGGCAGGGCTGAGATGTCGGTTTTGAACAAATTGTTCATTGAATTTATAGTCATGAGTAATTGACCTTGCCCTGATAAAATTTCAACCGTTTGAACAGATCTTCCTGAAATTTCAAAACTGCCGGTTGTTGGGTTGGGGTAAACGGATATATTATCATCTGAATTTAGTTCTTTAATTCCTATTGAATTGGTAATCGGACATTTCCATACACCGCTCCCCTCAGTCCCGGCCAATAAGGTCGTTCCGCTAACTGTCAGCGCCCATACCCGGATATCTCCTAACCCGTCGTTAATAGATTTCCAGGTTATTCCGTTATCCCTGGAAAGATAAACGCCTTGTCTATAATTTGCTGCAAAAATGTATGTTCCGCTTATGACAACGGAGTTGATGAAATTATCTTGGGAACCAATTGAGATTTGCGACCAGTTTGCACCATTGTCTGATGATCTGAAAGCGCCTCCTGTCAGTGTCATTGCATAAATGCTGCCTCCGCAAACACATAATTTGGTTACGTTCAAGTTTGTTAATCCATTATTTGCAGCAGTCCAACTGGCTGAGCTGTTGTAATTGGTTGAAACGTATACCCCGGTGCCTATGATCCCGGCAAAAAGATAATTTGCATTTTTTGTCAAATCTCTTATCGGGTTATTGATTAAACCAACAGGTGACCAATAGGAACCATTGTTCCGTAACCTGTATACTCCATAATCAGACATCGCTGTAAAAATATTGGTATCAATTGCAACTAAGGAGCATAAGTTATAAAAATACAAAACGGGTAATCCATCATTTACCAGCGTCCAGGATGAACCATTATCGGAAGAACGGAAGACTCCTGCGCCTGTAGCGGCAAAAATGTTATTTCCGACAACGGCAAGCGACCAGACCTGCCTGGATGGCAAACCGTTATTAACCGCTGACCAGGAGTCGCCATTATTTGTCGAACGGGAAACACCTACCTCTGTTCCGATAAAAATGTTCGAGCCTTTAATGGCAAAACAGTCTATCATGCCGCCGGGAGCGCCATTCGTTTGTTGCCATTGTGCATATGAAATTGAAAAGCCTGATATGTTCAATATCAGCAGGAGGAGTAACCTTGAAATTTTCATCATCTGTTTGTTTTTAATATACATGTAGACAATATTTCCTGAGACATACAAAAATACTATTTTCTTGAAATTAATAGGTCATAATTATAACTTAACAATTATTTAATGGATGATAATTCGACCAGAAAACGATTTTAAAATGGTGTTTACCGCGCGTGTTGCAGCCGATAACGGATTTGTTATCGTTTTATAATAGCCCGGATTAAGCTTGTTGTGTAAGGGGCAGCCTCAGAAAGGGCACATTAAATAAATCGGGGAACGAGCGAAAAACCGGTAAACACAATTGTTTATTGATCATGTGTATCAAAAGAACAGCGACACTTTAATAGTATTGAATATTTCCGACCCGACCAACAAGGATGCACATAACCGGCATGAGATTAATATGATACATTTTCATAAAAAATAGCTTGATCAATGGCAGACTGGTTTTTACAATTTTGAATTTATATTAAAACGGATGCACAGCATTATCCAGGCTGACAAAGTTCACCGGGCTATGAAGGCAGCCCTGTTATCAACCTTTAATAAAACAAGCCATGTCAAAAACAAGAGACCATGATTTCACGAAAGTCTACAGTGGAATCTTCGGAAACCAGATAGTGTTAAGGAACAGGAAAGGCATGATTACGATAAGATACCCAGGAAGTTACCGGAAAAGAAGCCGACCCCTGATCAGAAACATAAACGCGATCAATTTATTCTTGCATCGAAATATGCATCAAATGTGCTATACAATCCCGATCTGCTGGCGGCTTATGAGCCAAAGCGGGAAGCGCCAGGTCGATGTACGTCATGATTATGGCCAATTACCTGAAGCGGCCTGCCGTTGTAAAGATCAACAGCGACGGGTATCAAGGGAATCCCGGCGACCTGATTTCGGTATCGACCTATGATGGTGTCAAGGTGATCGGTGTGACCCTTGAGATCATCGATCCCGGCAACAAAGTGGTTGAAGAGGGCTCCTGTAATTACAACACCGTAACCTGCACTTATGATTACAAGACCATCAACCAGGTTCCCGGCAGGGCAGGGGTGAAGCTTCGCGCCACGGTGTTCAACATCCCCAACCACAAGGGTACGCCGGAGGTGACCCTGTAGGGCCAATCGCGGCACAGAGAAGGTTGTCGGTTATTGGTGGGTTTATGCAGGGGGGGCACGGGAAATGGCACCGGGCCTGTGAACCACCCGGGGAAGGAAATCCCGCTGAGTTGATTGAGTGATCTTTTTGTGGGTTTAGGGGATGATAAGGGGGAGAGGATTTTCTGGTTATTCCAGCCGGGTTTATAAAATTGACCGATCCCTTTAAATGTCCCGAAATATAAAAATACAGCTTCACATAGAGCAGCATTTTGGTACTACCCGCAGTTGCATACAATATCTTATCTAAAATAAAACCGGGCACAATTTGGTTATTACCATGTTTTTAAGATAGTCATTCTATGATCAACTTTGCCGATATATGGAATTGTTCTAAATAGATGGATGCCATCAAAAACATGTCATCAGGTTAAATGTTTTTTTATTTTTGTAAGTAGTTTCTATTAATTATTTCCTTGTTAACGTCCAAATTGACAAGATTGTGTTTCAGGTAAGGATGATAAATTGCTCCTTATTTATTAAAATGTAAAACGAGTAATGTTTGACCGATAGAATTTCAAACCTTGATACCCATAAAAACTCAATCTATAACCGCTTAATTGTCAGCTAAATTTTGAGGAATTGGCGAAGCAACCTATAAATTAACATATAACCTGATTAGGTCATGCACAAGCAAAGCGAACAAAAAGTATTGGAATTAGAATCAAAAATCAGAAGCAAGAATGGATGCAATCTCATTGTTGGAACAGGCATTAATAATAAATTAACACCCTCATGGACAGATTTAATTTCAAAAATATTTCAATATATCCTTAAATCAAAACTATATTATCTCGATGAAGATGAAATAACAAAACTTGTGCAGCTTTTCAAGGATGAAGATGTTTACTTTCAGGCTCATATAATAAAAGAATACCTTGGAAAACGGGAGTACATGATGTTAATCCGGGATGAAATATATTTTCAACAATCAGACTATGCTGAAAAAATTAATGATTCACTCATTCCGGTAATTGCTGAATTTTGTAAAAAAAAATATGTAAAAAGCATTATTTCAATCAACTATGATGACTATTTAGAAATGTATTTAAGGCAAAATTTTATAAAATTCGTTTCAGTTTATAGTGCAAAAAGTATAAAGGAGATTAAGAAGGATACAATTCCAATTTATCATGTACATGGTTTTATTGACCGTCAAATGGCCTTTAGTGAATTATTTCAGCAAGACATTACATTTAGTCTTGACGAATATTTTAACCTGTTTAATCATCCGTTCATTTGGCAAAATACTGTTCCTATTTTTCAATTCATGCTTTATCCATCAATTTTTTTAGGAACCTCACTAAGGGATATTAATTTAAATCGAATTATTAAAATCAGCAATAGTAATGCCAATAACAATGGTTCTGATGCATATTGGTTCAAGGAATTCAAAGAACAGGAAAATATTCATGCCATGGAATTTATTGCGCATTTAAAAGGAATAAATTATATCAATTGTGGAGAACCAAAAGTTGGGAATAATCCTTATCTTATGATAAACGAGGTCCTTCGAAAACTGATACAATCTTTACCTAAAATCTAATATGGAAAAATTACAAATTGCCAGACCTACTGGCATTCAGGGATTGGATGAACTTTTTAAGAACTTTTGGGTTGTACCGACCTATCCAAAAGAAGGGATCATCATTTTGTTAAAGGGAAAACCTGGTACGGGAAAGACCACTTTAAGCCTGCAAATACTTCAACGGTTACTAAACGTAAGAATTCATAATAAAAAAGGAGAACAAATACCGGATAAGATCCTGTTTTACTCAATGGAACAATCTGAGGATGAGATTGAAAACAGGTTGAAAGATATTTATCTGGCACGTATTAATTATTTTTATAATTCAATTGAAAACTATTGGCGCAACTTCGAAGAATTATCAAAGATACCTGAAATAAAAAGCTATTGGGATGATTTTATCGACCAATTCTTTTCACCGGAAGAGCACTCTGATATTGATAGTCATATTCAAATGGCTATTGCTGAAAAAGAGAATTCTGGTGGAACGAATAAAATTGAAATTTTGCTAAATGAAATTTTGAAATTATTATCAAAGAAGTTATCAATTCCTGGTTTTAAAAAGGATACTGGTGCAGACAGTAATTTAGCAAAAATCAATTTCGTTTCCGCTAAACTTGCAAAAGCAAAAGTTAAAAGGAAAAAAATATTAACAATTGAATCTAGAAAAGGCAACAGGGACAACGCCTATCTCTATAATAGTGTGATGGTATGGATTAATAATAAAATAAATGCCATTAGTTATGAACCTAAAGCCCATAAAAATGGCGAGAATATCATTCCGGGTGATCCTCCCATTCCATATAAATTAATCATCATTGATGGATTGAATGCAACAACCACTGATGAGCGAAAAGCATTCGATTATGAGAGCCTGTTAAACAGACTTAAACGACTTTCTGCCGTATCTATTGTTGTTGTTGAACCTACCGACACAGATTATTCACCTGTCGAAAATTTTGCCGATATTGTTATTGATATGATCGTTCATCAAGTGTTGGAACCATTTGAATATACGACAAATCAGCTAATTATCTCGAAAGCAAGGCATCAGTTTCATTTTAAAGGAATGCATCAGTATTCAATACCATCTGCCACACAGTTGTTAACCGTTTACCCTTCTGATTATTTTTATTTAGCCTCCTATTCCGTGCATTCGAAACAGAAAAGTTCCCATGGTTTGGGGCCTTTTGAAATGCATTCGTTTAACGCACCTGACATAGTAAAAGAAGGCTGGCTTGGGGAGAAAGATCCTTCCTTATTGGTTAAACTACTGGGGGATATCAGAGTCGGATCCAACACAATAATCCTTGGTCCTCGACGAACCTCCAAGACCTTAATAACCTTGGATTTTATAATTTCCGGATTGTTGAAAGAAAGTCAGGGAAGTAATGTTGAGAACGGCTTGATTGTATCCTTACTGGACAATTACTCAGCCATTTCGAAATCAAGGTTTTGTCATAGGAATAAACTATCTTGTAGCAATAATAAGTCTGAAAAATATGATAAAGACTGTGAAAAATGTTCTAATAAAATATCGTTGTTCCATTTGAATCCCGAGGTTGTTTCACCAAACATCTTCTTCTATTACCTTCGAAAAGCACTTGATTCTTTTGCATTAGATGGCAAACCTATTAAGAGGCTGACTTTTTGGGATTTTACTCAGATGGATATTACATTTCCAATGCTATCAAGTGATAAGCTATTTGTCAGTACCTTGTTTAAATTTTTAAAATATTACAAAACACCCGCCAGATTGCAATTCAGGGAAGACCAAACCATTACAGGAGTCACTCCTGAAGATAGAAATGAGCCTATTACTTCAGTATTTTTTGCTTCAACAACCTGTCAGCTTGCTACCTCTTCTCTTATTGCGGATAATGTAATATTTGTTTGGCGTGATAAGGGTGAATTTTTCCCAATTCGTGAGGTTTCGAAGAAACCTGGGCCAGTTAAAAAAACTGATAAATTGACAGAATGTTTGGTTATTTATATAGATAGAATCGAAAATACGACGAATACCTGGAAAATACGCACATAT
>SESG01026781.1_pt1 | contig 15726 bp, 14 predicted proteins | sample 3171421 | NCBI WGS metagenome assembly SESG01 (sample SAMN10866946, study PRJNA518727) | freshwater metagenome | biome: subpolar coniferous forest; feature: holomictic lake; material: water; isolation source: holomictic Lake 227, 6 m and 8 m depth | place: Canada: near Kenora, Ontario | collected... | reverse complement strand
TTCCGATGATTGGCGGATGGACACTGTCGATGAGCAATTTTATTGATACCGCAGGAGCCGCTGGCAACGGAGTAATGATGCCGCAGACATTTATTGAGGATGAGTCGATAGTAAGAGCCAAGCCGTTCATACAGTCTTACCATAAGGCATACCGTGTCACAAAGATTCCCTCCCCGGTTTCTGCAGCACAGGGTTACGATGCCGCCTTGTTATTGGCTGAAGCCATTCATGAGGCAGGTTCTACAAAGCCATCAAGCATAAAAGCGTCATTGGAAAACCTCAAAATAACGGTAAAAGGCTGCATCGCTGACTGGAAAAAGCCATGGTCAAAATGGGAACCGTCAAATGTAGAAACACATGAGGCGTTCCGCCGCGAAAACACGGTTATGGGCAAGGTTCAAAACGGTCACGTCGTGCTCCACAATCCGGCAGACAAGATTGTTCTGCAGGGAAAAATGCTCACTATCAATAAATAGTTCCGGACAGCAGTGCAAATAAATGTGGAATTTCTGGCTTTGGCCCAGATGGCTGTTAGCGGTGGACTGATGGGGATGGCTTATGCATTGGTCGCTTACGGCTTTCAGCTCACCCATGCCGCTGGCAAAGCGGTAAACTTCGGACAGGGAGAGCTTGTCATGCTTGGCGCTTTTACTGGTCTCTCCCTCTCCGGTTGCGGTCTGCCGTACTGGGCATCCGTCTCGGGCGCCATGGTTGTGGGTGCTGCACTTGGGTGGTTCGTTGAGCGTACTGCCGTAAGGCTGGCCCTGCAGCAGCAGAATGAAGGGTGGGTTCTGCTCACCATTATTGTTGGCCTGTTTGGCGTCTCTGCAGCAGAGAACATCTGGGGGCGTGAAGACAAGCCATTCCCAGTACCATGGCCAGAGAGTTCACTGGATTTTTTTGGCATATCGGTTACCTGGCAGGAACTGGTCGTTGCAGCCGGAGCACTGGGTATCATGACGCTGATTGAGCTTGCCAAACGCTATACTATGGTAGGCATTGCGGTTCAGGCTGTCAGCGCTGATCAGGACGCTGCCGAGGTATGCGGTATTCGCTCACGCTCGGCGATCTCCCTCTCGTGGGCAGTCTCAGGAATGGCAGCGGCATTTGCCGGAACGATCATTGGACCCGTGACAACAGTCGGACCTACCATGGCGGCAGCGTTAACACTCAAAGCATTTTCTGTGGCGGTTGTCGCAGGTCTTGACAGCGGTTTTGGCCTTCTTCTCGTTGGCTTGGCGCTTGGGGCAACAGAGAATATCTCTGGCTTTTTGCTCGGGAGCGGATGGCGAGAAGCTCCGGGTCTTATCATGCTCATTGTTGGGTTGGCACTTCGCCCGCAGGGTCTCTTTGGCAAAAAAATCATCCGAAAAGTTTGAAAGGAGAAAGCATGTTCGCTGGTGTCAGCCTGGGCTTAAGGGAGAATACCGTGGAACGAATCCTACGCACAGCCATCTTCATTGGTCTGGCTGCCCTGCCTGCTCTTTGGCAAGGCCAATATGCCATCGGCCTGCTCACCCTGATGGCGGTGTATGGTGTGCTTCTCATAGGTCTTGATACAACTGTAGGATACCTTGGACAAATCAATCTTGCGCAGGCTGCGCTTTTTGCACTTGGCGCTTATGGTACGGCTCTTGCTATCGGGGCGGGCGCTTCCCTTCCACTGGCATTAGCGGCAGGAATCGCAGCAGCCCTGCTTCCAGGTGCTGCACTTGCGCTTCCAGCACTGAGGCTTGAAGGCCCGCAGTTTGCGCTTTCTACTCTCTCTTTTGCTACCCTGACGATCATTGTTCTCAACGAGTGCGAATCTGTCACCAATGGCGCTCTCGGCCTGTCAATCACCAGGCCGTCACTTTTCAGCATACCCTTGAACGCAACCAGCTTTTACTGGCTCTGCCTGGCGCTTTTATTCGGCGTATGGGAGGCGTCAAAAATGCTGTTTAAATCACGCTTTGGTCTGGCAATTGAAGCGTTGCGCGACTCTCCTACAGCCACCGACGCGCTGGGGATAGGAACCTTGCGTCACAAGGTACTAGCATTCGCTTGGGGAAGCGCCCTGGCTGGTCTGGCTGGCGGTTTGCATACCATGAATTTCGAATATCTGCAACCTGCAGCTTTCGGATACGACCTGATGGTCATGCTGCTGCTTGGCGTTGTTTTTGGGGGACGCCGGAGCCAGTGGGGTGCTTTTCTGGGAGCAGCAGTTATCGCGATGTTGCCCAACCTTCTCTCGAACCGTACACTTTTCTCCTTTCTCGTCTCCTTCGGTTGCATCCTGACAGTTGTTCGACCGATCCGAGCACTTCTGTCGCACAGAGTTCCTGTTTTCCGTGAAGCCGCTCCAGCAATAGCCATGGCTTTGGCCGTTACCCTGGTCTTTTTCGTACCAAACGTAGAGGAGTGGCGCAAAGGAATATTTGCATTGTTTCTTTTTGCCGTTGTTGTCGGTTTACCCAACGGAATCGCGGGAGCCTTGACCGCAACATTGCATCGCTGGATACGCTTTACTCCACTCCCCCTCAAACCTGCTGCGGGAGGAATCAGCTCTTCAAGAAAATCGGAGGGGATCGCCTTACGCCTCTTTGGTCTCTGTAAATCTTTTGGAGGTATGAGAGCCGTCGAAAACGTTACACTGGAAATAGGGCAAGGAGAGACACTTGGCTTGATTGGCCCGAACGGATCGGGTAAAACAACGTTAGTAAACCTGATTTCCGGGCTTTATACACCTGACGGGGGCACCATAGAGATTGCTAGCAAGCGGCCTGCTTCCGGCAGCCTGATGTCGGCATTCTCGGCTGGTGCTGCCCGAACATTTCAGAACCTGCAGCCTTTCTTTGGCCTGACTGCACTGGAGTCAATTCTGGTTTGTCAGCAGGAGGGAGGAGAATCGGAAGCTATGGGATGGTTGCTTGCCGTCGGTCTGGAAGGAAAGGCCAGGGTACGCTGTTCCGAGTTGTCCTATGGTGATTTGCGATTTCTTGAGATTGCAAGGGCTTTGGCCACACGACCACGGATACTGATGCTTGACGAGCCTGCAGCAGGAATGTCGAAACCCGACATCGTCAGGCTCATTGATCTGATCAGCTCAATAAAGCGGGCTGGTATACCAATTCTTCTTATTGAACACCATCAGGATGTAGTCGCAGAGCTCTGCGACCGGGTCGCCGTAATGGATGGAGGACGTCTGATTGCACTGGGAACACCAAATCAGGTACGTCGAGACCCAAAAGTAATTGAGGCATACCTTGGCGCCGACAATATAGCAAGAGAGAATATGGAGGTACTGCCATGCTGAAAGCGGAAAACCTGCGGGCCGGATACAGCGGTGATGATGCTGTCCGGGGGATTTCGATAGAGATTGCCGAAGGCTCATGCGTCGCACTGGTCGGAGCCAACGGTGCAGGCAAAAGTACACTGGTAAAAGCGCTGTGCGGACTTATCAAACCCAGAGGCGGCAGGGTGCTTTTTGGTGGAGAAAACATTGTCGGGCTTCCTGCCAGCGAGATAGCCAGACGAGGCATCTCCCTTTGCCCCGAAGGGCGACGCTTGTTCGCGCCTCTTACAGTCGAAGAAAATCTGTTGCTTGGAGCCTATCCACGCCTTCCATCTTTCGGACCATTTCGCCGGGCGGCATCAGGCGACCTGCAGCATATTTTCGAACTGTTCCCCCGACTTGAAGAACGCCGCTTGCAACAGGCAGGAAGCCTTTCCGGTGGAGAGCAACAGATGCTCGCTCTTGGCCGTGTGCTTATGGCCCGACCGCGCCTTATGATTTTGGATGAGCCTTCGATGGGGCTTGCGCCAATACTGGTCAAGGAAATCTTCAAAACCATCTCCTCATTACGTGCCACCGGAATGACCATTCTGCTTTCCGAACAATTTGCCAAGAGCGCCCTGGCAGTTTCCGATCGTGCCTATATTATTGAGCAGGGCAGCGTCGTGCTGGAGGGAATGAGCACCTCTCTCGCAAAAAATCCGGCTGTAATAGAAGCATACCTCGGCTAACAATACAACAAATCCTCTCAACTGATTTTCAAAAAAGCACACCAAACGTTATATCCGTTACGATATAACGATCAGAGGGGCAAAAAGGGAAATACAAAACGGAGCGATCCACTATAAACCGACATCATCATTATAACAATGCGGATAAATAACCGATAAAATTAACTTATTAAGGAGAGGAGACCATATTTCCTTAATTTTTTATTATTTTAGACAGGGGGTGTAGTGACGATGGCAAGAAAATGCACGAAAGAGTGCAATCAGAAACAGCAAAACGACCAAACGACACACTCATACAGCAATAAAACATCCATAGCCATGATTCGATCAATAAAACGCATCACTATATTCTGTTTTACATGCTTGACCATGGCAGCTCCGGCAATGGCCGGGGAACTGAAACTCTCTGTTGCCGCAAGCCTGAAAGAGGTGATCAATGAGCTGAGTGCGAGTTACCAGGCAAAACATCCTGCAACTGTTTTTACTAAAAATTTCGGTTCTTCCGGAACACTGGCCGGTCAAATCGAAAACGGTGCCCCGACAGACCTCTTTATTTCCGCGAATACCGAGTGGATGAACTATCTGAAGGGGAAAAAGCTGGTCGACAAAAGCAGCGAGAAAACGTTTGCCTTCAATTCGCTGGTAGTTGCTGGAACAACGACGAAAAGAGTCTCGTCAATGGATGATCTGGCGAAACTGGACAGAATTGCTATCGGAAGCCCGAAAAGTGTCCCCGCAGGTGAGTATGCCATGGTCGCCATAACAAAAGCAGGAATTTCGGAAAAACTTGCCGGCAAACTGGTCATGGCCAAAGATGTAAGGGAGTGTCTCATGTATGCTGAACTTGGCGAAGTGGAAGGCGCGTTTGTTTACCATACTGATGCGTTGCTGGCACAAAAAGCAAAACTGCTCTTTTTCGTACCGCAAAAGCTCTACCCGAGAGTTGTTTACCCGATGGCGCTGACCCTGAAAGCAGCACAAAACAGCGAAGCACAGGCATTTGAAGCCTATTTGCAGGGCGCAGAAGCCAAATCGGTTCTTCGTAAATTCGGTTTTGTTTTGAAATAGCATGCTGCTGACCCATGAAGATATTGTCTCCATAGGGCTCTCGATGAAAGTTGCTCTGACCGCGACAGCCCTTTCGTTGCCTTTCGGCTTTGCCGTTGCCTGGCTGATCGTCTTCAAGCAGTTCAGGGGCAAAGTGCTGCTCGAAGTTTTTGTCAATCTGCCGCTGACACTGCCCCCGGTTGTTATCGGCTATTTTTTGCTGCTGCTACTCGGAAAAAATGGCTGGCTCGGCCACCTGCTTGCAGAATCGGGAATACAGATCATCTTCACCTGGAAAGCGGCTGTTCTTGCCTCGGCAACGGTCGGGTTTCCGCTTCTGGTACGCTCCATCCGCCTCGGCATGGAGTCGATCGACCGGCAACTTATCGAGGCTTCGCGCAGCCTTGGCTCGCACTGGTACGATACCCTCCTGACCATCATTCTGCCGCTCTCTTTGAGGGGAATTCTTGCTGGCTCATCGCTGATGTTTGCGAGAAGTCTTGGCGAGTTCGGAGCCACCATTATTGTTGCCGGCAACATTCCGGGAGTAACGCAAACGATCCCACTGGCAATCTATGACTATGCCAGTTCCCCCTCCAGCACGGCCATGGCCCTTTCGCTCTGCCTGGTGTCGGTTATTATTTCAGTCACCGTGCTCTTTCTGCATGAACTGCTCAGCCGCAAACTTGACCGAGCCCGTGCATTATGAAGTTGCATATTGATATCAAAAAAAAACTTGGCGACTTTTCCCTGCAGGTCAAGAGCGACATTGCCGGCGAACGGACAGGCATTTTCGGCGAGTCGGGCAGCGGCAAATCAACGCTGGTTCATCTCATTTCAGGCCTTACAGAGCCCGATAAAGGCGAAATTATGCTTGACGGAGAGTATCTGTTCAGCAGCCGAAAAAAGATCAATCTGGCGCCGGAAAGGCGGCGCATTGCCATTGTTTTTCAGCAGGCAATGCTCTTCCCCCACCTGAACGTCAAGGCGAACCTGCTCTATGGCTATAAGCGGTGCCGAGCTGAAAATCGCCATATAAAGCCGGAAATGCTCGTCAACCAGCTTCAACTGCAGCCTCTTTTGGAGCGGGGCGTTGAAAATCTTTCAGGCGGAGAAAAACAGCGGGTCGCTCTCGGCAGGGCCGTTCTTGCAAACCCGCGCCTTTTGCTTATGGATGAGCCTCTGTCGGCACTTGATGATACACTCCGGTTCCAAATCATTCCCTATCTCAGGAGTGTCAGCGAGAAGTTCGGAATTCCCTATCTTTTTATCTCGCATTCACTGACTGAGATGCAGCTGATGACCGACCATATCCTGGAAATCAAAAATGGCCTTTCTCTTGATGAAACAACCCCCGAGCAACTTGCCCGTAACAGGATGGCACAAAGTCCGAACGGCTATCTCAATCTGCTCCGTCTTTCCAGTCCTCGGCGTGAACACGGCCTTTTTGCTTACCAGTGGGGCAAAAATTCTCTGCTTGTTTCAGCCGGAGAGCAGGCAGCCGAATCGCTGTTTGAGCTCTCTTCACGTGAAATCATCCTTTTCAAAAAGCATCCTGAAGCAATCAGCGCCCGAAACCTTCTGGAGTGCACGGTTACCGAGATGTTTGAGTCTGACGGCAGAATCGGCATCGTGCTTTCGGTGAAAGGCGAAAAACTTGTTGCTGAAATTGTCCGTTCAGCCGCAGAGGAGCTCAATATTAAACCACTCTCTACCCTTTTTGCCGCAATCAAGGCCTCTTCATTCAGAAGGCTTGCATAGTCTCAGGATTGATCGCTCAACTTTTAATACCGCATGCATGTTCAACAAAAGAGTGAAAAAAACTTAAACCGTTGCAGAGATGAAACCTTCGGGCAAAAAAGTATGCTTCATGACCGGCGCTTCGGGTATACTTGGCAGTGAAATTGCGCTTTCTGTAGCGGGACAGGGATATATTATTTTCTTTACCTGGCACTCTTCTGAAAAAATAGCGTCAGAAACCCTTGAAAAAATCCGCTGGATAAGCCCTGAATCGCAGATGGTGAAGTGTGATGTGTCGAAAATCGGAGATATCCAGAGAGCTTTTGCGGCATTCCGCCAACAGTTTGACCGCCTTGACCTGCTCATTACCAGCGCTTCAAATTTTTTCAACACTCCATTGCCCGACATTACTGAAGAGGAGTGGGACAGTCTGGTCGATACCAATCTGAAGGGCACTTTTTTTACCATGCAGGAAGCGGTTAAAATTATGCAAAAACAGCCGTTTGTCTCCCGCATCATTACCATGACGGATATTTCTGCCGAACTTGTGTGGCGAAACTTTGCTCCCTACACCGTCTCAAAAGCCGGAATACAGCATCTGACCCGAATTTTTGCAAAAGAGTTTGCGCCTGCTGTTCTGGTCAACTCTATTGCGCCAGGGACGATTACCCTGAATGCGGACAAGGATATGGATTCTCAGGAAGAGATGATCAAAAAAATACCGCTCCGGCGACTTGGTGACCCGCTGGATATTGTCAAAAGCGTAACCTTTCTTCTTGAAAGCGACTATATCACCGGCCAGATTATCAAGATAGAGGGCGGACGGCTTCTCTCGTAAGAGTGCCATGAAAAGACCATATTGTTTTTATATATTGTGTGCAGACTATGCTAGAACCAGACTCGTATTGAACAACGCATAACAAGTTTTCACTCTCATATGGAACAGGAAGTTCAGGTTACCATTCATCGCAGCGGCGAACCAACAGATCCGGTGCGTGAGCCGCAGCACGAAACCAGCATTCCGGAACCGCTCAAAGAGATCAGTGACCTCATCTTGGAAACTTTTTCCAGTTTCAAAGAGAGCGAATCCTATGATTGGCTGGTGAACAGCGCGGAAAAAGCAAAAACCTATATCAAAAAAAACCCAACCCAGGCGATACTCGTTTCACTCGGTGCTGGAGCATTGTTCGGACTTCTCATAAAGAAAAGGCGATAACCAAGGCATTGGCCATTCCGCAAACATGATGAATCGTCAAGCAGAAAAAGAGCAGGGGTCAAGCCCATTAAACCGCAAACGTGACGGCATTCCCAAGCTTCTTGATGATACGGTAACATCGACGTACCATGATGTGCTCGCTATTGTAGAAGCAAAATTCGAGTTGCTCAAGATTGAGATGACCGAAAAGATTGCTGTTGTTGCGGCTTTGGCAATTCTCGGCATGATACTCCTTATCGGAATTGCTTACCTTGTCACAACTCTTGCCCTGCTGGTGGGCGAGTTTCTGGGCCATGCTTTTCTTGGGTACCTCTTCGTAAGCCTTCTTTTTCTTTCATGCTTTTTGTTTTTCACCAAATTCAGGCCATTGCTCCTGAAAAACCTGATTCAGAAAATTCTTTTATCGCTCCATGACGACAACAAATGAACCGTTAGCCAGTATTCAGGCACGCATCGAAGAGTTGCAGAACACTATTTCAGAAAAAGAGGCCCAGATCAAGGCAAGAACACGGAAACTGAAAGAGGAGATTGAAGCAGAGCTTTCGCCAGTAAAACTTGTCAGGAAATACCCTTTTCCTGCTACCGCGATAACGTTTCTGGCCGGTCTACTGATCGGAAAGGCACTCAGAGGCAGCAGCAACGACTCCACTCCGGCAGGACAAACAGATTGCCCGTCGATGGAACGCTCGCCATCGGAGCAAAAAAGTGCTCTGTCGGCCATCGGACTTGAAGCACTCCGTTCTGCAAAAGATCTCGGGTTTGCCTGCCTACAGCGATATATCGACAAAAAAATAACATAACCGTGCATTCAGGCCACCGCCATACAAAACTGCCCGAACAACAGTCAGGCTTTTTTTGCAGAATTTCCGTACTGTACCCCCCTATACTTGACCATGCCCGACAAGGCCGCAGGGTCGCGCTAAAACCTCAATCCGCTTAATGCTTTGGCATTGCATCCCAACTATGACAATCAAGCACAACCCGCCAGCTTCGGTGAACAAAGAGCACTTTTATGTCAATCGAAATGCAAGAGAACTCTTCCATCTGACTGACCCTGAGTTCCTCTCTTTACCATCTTCCGGACAGGAAAGCATTAAAACGTCCGAAAGACAAAGTGCAGTCATCAATGATTTCCTGAAAAAGGCCAAAGGTGCTGATGCAAAACCAGTACTGCCAGCTCAGTTCCTCGGCATGAAACTGCTGCATGCGCTTTTTCACTCACTTATGACGAAGGCAATAGCATCACGGCAACCGGACTTTCTTGAAAAGGTATTTGTAACGCTGAACGAGCAGCTCTCCCCAGAGCAATCGGAACAGTACCTGAAGCAGTTTATCACCGCCTTTCCTACGCAGCATGTCTATTCGGGAGATCAAACGCCCGCCGACTGGCTGAATGAACAGGAAAACAAGAAGCATGTGCTTGAGGAGTCTTTCCTTGTCTGGCTGAATAACCAGAACCCTGCTCTCGAACCGTTTTCAGATCTTTTGACTGACGAGAAACTGGCCAAGGAAAGTGCGTACCGGAAGCTGATTATGACCATGCGGAGCTCCATGCAGGCAATGGGTCCCGTTGGTCCGGACAATATCGACCTTGCTGAACTGCTTACCAGGCCTATAAAACATTCCCCGAACTCAATTCTTGAACAGCTTCGCTACATCCGCCTGAACTGGGGGGAACTGCTTGAAGAGTCGCCATTCTGGAAACTGCTTCAAGGCGCCATTGATTTTATTGAGGATGAAGACAAGTATCTCTTTTTCGAGCAGATCGCCCAGAAGCGTGCGCTCCGTCAGGATGGCCATGAGTTTGCAAAAGAGGCACATGTTCCGGAGTACAGCACGCTCGATGATGCCAATGCCCCGGCGAACTACTCTCTGGATTCATCATGGATGCCTGAAGTGGTCATGCTGGCCAAAAGCACTTACGTCTGGCTCGACCAGCTCAGCAAACTTTACCGCCGCCCCATTACCCGGCTGCAGGATATTCCCGATAACGAGCTGGACCTTATCGCCGAGCGCGGCTTTACGGCATTGTGGCTGATAGGAATCTGGGAGCGAAGCTACGCCTCACAGAAAATCAAGCAGCTCCAGGGAAATCCTGAAGCAAAGGCCTCAGCCTATGCCCTTGAAAAATATGAGATTTCCGGCGACATTGGCGGCCATGAAGGCTATCAGAACCTCCGAGAGAGAGCTAAGGTGCGCGGCATCCGTCTTGCAAGCGATATGGTGCCCAATCACACCGGAATGGACTCCGAGCTGGTACGGAACAATCCGGACTGGTTTCTCTCCTCTCCAAGCGCACCCTATTATAACTACTCCTATAACGGACCGAACCTCAGCAGTGACTCCCGTTATGGCATCTACCTTGAAGATGGCTACTGGAACCGTTCCGACGCAGCGGTAACCTTCAAGCGGGTTGATTACCTGAGCGGTGATACACGCTACATCTATCATGGCAATGACGGCACCATTATGCCGTGGAACGATACCGCCCAGCTCAACTTTCTCAGCGCAGAAGTACGGGAAGCGGTCATTCAGCAGATTCTGCACGTTGCAAGAATGTTTCCCATTATCCGTTTTGATGCCGCCATGGTGCTGGCGAAACGGCACATCCAGCGCCTCTGGTTTCCCCTTCATGGTCACAGCGCCGGCGTTCCTTCTCGCTCAGCCAATGCCATGAACATGTCGGAATTTGATGCCGCCATACCTGAAGAGTTCTGGCGCGAGGTTGTTGACCGCATTCACCTTGAAGTGCCCGATACCCTGCTGCTTGCCGAAGCGTTCTGGATGCTCGAAGGCTACTTTGTCCGAACCCTTGGCATGCACCGGGTCTATAACAGTGCCTTCATGCACATGCTCAAGAAAGAGGATAATGCAAATTACCGCTACCTGATCAAGAACACCCTCGAATTTGACGCCGAAATTCTCAAGCGATATGTCAACTTCATGAACAACCCGGATGAAGATACCGCCATAGCGCAGTTTGGCCGCGGGGATAAATATTTCGGTGTCTGCATGATGATGCTGACCATGCCGGGGTTACCGATGTTCGGTCACGGACAGGTCGAAGGCTTTACCGAAAAATATGGCATGGAATACGCTAAGGCCTATTATGATGAACAGCCTGACGAAAACCTTGTCGGGCGCCACTACCGTGAGATTTTTCCTATCATGAAGAAGCGTCCGCTCTTTGCTGAAGTTCGCAACTTTTTTCTTTATGATGTCTATTCTCCGGGCGGGGCGGTCAATGAGAATATCTTCGCCTATTCCAACCGGCTTGGCGGTGAAACTGCCCTTGTTGTCTTCAACAACTGCTTTGAACAGGCTACCGGCTGGATCAAGACATCGGTAGGCTATCGCCAGAACGACGAAATCCGCCAAAGCTCACTCGCCCAGGGGCTCAACATCAGCAATCAGGAAAACACCTTTGTTATTTTCAGGGATCATGCCAGTGGCATGGAATTTATCCGCTCCTGCCGTGAAATTGCTGACAATGGACTCCTTATTGCGCTCGATGGCTACAAGTACAACGTCTTTCTGGACTTCAGGGAAGTACACCCTTCAAAACTGAGACCCTACGACCGGCTTGCAACTGAGCTCAACGGACGGGGAGTTTCGTCAATCGAGCATGCCGCTCTCACCATGAGCCTTTCGCCACTGCACAGGATTATAACTGCCGCTCTTGCGCCTGATCTTCATCAACCGCTAAATGAAGGGGCAGAGGAACATGACGGGATTTTAGCGTTTGAAACCGCAATAGCTTCGTTGCTCGACAAGGTTGCCCGGCAGTTCAGTGAGCTCATGGAAAAACCGCTTGCCGTTCCTGATACCCTTGCCTCAAAAACGGTGGAGCTGTACCGTCAGGCGCTCCTGTTTCCTGATCTGCTGAAAAAAGAGGCGAATTCCCGAAAACTTCAGACCGCGCTCGGTTTAGGCAGCAAAGAGGGCTCGGAGTATGGAACCATTGCAAGACAGTGGATTGTGCTCAACGCACTGCAACAGATGGCCGCGTCAGCCGGGGAGTTGCACTCCAACCTTATTGATGACTGGATGATGAACGATGCGCTGAGAGCAATCTATCCTGCATCGGGCATGATCGGTATTCCGGGTGAAAACCTGCCCGACCTGCTTGTCTGCATGCTCACGCCAAAACCTGAGCCTACAACGGATGACACTCCTGAAACACGCCTGCTCGCCCCTGTAAAAGCGCTCTATCGCCTTAATCGGACGCATCTGGGCCGCATGTTGCAGTTTGACCAGCGACACCAGAAAACCTGGTTCCGTGAGCACCGCTTCAGCGTCCTTGTAGCCTGGCTCGCTCTGCAGGAGTTGCTGCCGGAACAGGAAACAGCTATTGCCGAATGGGTGGAAGCCTCCGAAAAGCTTGACATGCAGGCATTCCTTTCAGGATATGAAATGGAAGAACTGATACTGGAGAGAGTGTAAACCCGTCTGTCGAGCTATATTGATCAGGCGACCCGCTCCGTTTTCCGTCATACACATCAAAAGCCCGGCAAAACCGGGCTTTTGATGTGTAGAGTGTAGCATTTTACTTACCAGCCATATGTGGCAAATACACGATAGGTATTGATAACCAGACCTGCAAGGTAGAGAAGACCGATAATGGTAAACACCGGACTTTTCTCCTCTCTTGAAGCCCGCTTGTCAAGAAATGGAACCATAAACCAGATAACAGCGCCAATAGTGATAAGGGTAATAGCAAGAAGTTCACCGCCTTCGAAGCTGAAATCCTTAAGCAGGAGAAACTGTGCCCAGAAATACCATTCCGGCTTGATGCCGTCAGGCGCTGGCGAGAGAGGATTGGCCTCAAGCCCTATTGGTCCTGGCAAAAACACTGCAAGATAGATAATCAAGCAAAAACCGATCAGCCATCCGATAGCATCCTTTGCAAGAAAGGTGGGGAAAAACTTGTCATACCCTTTGATGCGTCCCGTCTCCTTATAACCAATTGGAGCTGAGGTACCAAGAATCTGGACAAGCAGAAGATGGGCTGAAAGAAAGAGCAAAACCAGACCAGGAAGCAGCACAACGTGCACCGCAAACATACGGGTAAGCGTTTCACCTGTCACCTCTTCACCACCGCGAAGAATGTTGACAATAAAAGAACCGCCTGGAGCCACTTTTGGCACTTCAGTCCCAACCTGGGTAGCAAAGAATGCTATCTCGTTCCAGGGAAGCAGGTATCCTGTAAAGCCAAAACCGAGACAGAGCACAAAAAGAATCGAACCGCTAAACCACATAAGCTCGCGCGGCTTCCGGTAGGACTTCATAAAAAACGTACTGAACATATGGACAAACACCATCAGTACCATAAGGTTCGCTGACCATGCATGGATCTGGCGGATAAGCCAGCCAAAAGAAACCTCTCGCTGAAGAAAGACAAATGAGGCATATGCCTCAGCAGCAGTTGGCTTGTAATACTGCATCAGCAGCAAGCCCGTGATGATCTGTACCATGAAAAAAAAGAGGGCAAGGCCGCCAAAATAGTACCAGAATGAGAGGCGGTGCCGGGGAACTTCCTTTTTCTTCAGGTAATCGATTACCGGTATGACAACATAAAAGCGTTCCAGAAACCATGCACGGATATCACTGATACGCGAATGGTTGTAAGGATTTGGATCTGCACGCTCTACAGGAGGTTTATAGACACCGCCGCCTGTAGATGCTGCGGGTTTTGGCTTGGCCGGAGCACTTCCTGCCATAGCGTTCTGATTGTTTTCAGCCATCGTTCCTGACTCCCTTGGTTTTCAAGAATTAAAGGTTAAGATTTTGAGATAATGAGATTTTCCCCGTCAACCTTTGCTTTAAAAGCAGCCAAAGGCAAAGGCTGGGGACCGGAGATGATCTCTCCTGTCTGCTTGTATTTTGCTCCATGACAGGGGCATGCTATCAGATTCTGTGCATTATCCCAGTGTACAAGACAGCCGAGGTGAGTACAGACTGCGCTGCAAGCGGTAAGCGTGCCGTTATCGTTGATGACGATCACCCTGTCTTTGTTGAACTGGTAAATCTTACCCGTGTTCTCCGGTACTTCAGAAGCCTTTCCAACAACCAGCTCATTAAGGCTTGTGAACTTTTTGACAGGAGGAATAATGTACTTGATAACGGGATAGATGGTCGAAATGGCTACGGCTGCGCCGATACCCCCTACAACTTTTCCAAGAAAACCGCGACGTTCAAAATCAACCTCTTTCCCTCCCTGATCCCGTGGCTTGCCACCGGAAGCCAACCCTGACGAAGAGAGTGACGCACCATCTTCAAGTTCACCCATTCTTGACAAGCTTTTGACATTAGCTAGTTGTGTCATTACAACCTATCTCCTTTTTAAATCTATTGTTATAAAATCAAAAGGCAAATACTTCCCTTGGGTTAAAACAAGGAAGCCGCTCTCACTTCTGGCGATGTTACTGTATTTTCTTGTTACCGCAACACACACGCATGAAATTCAGACTAACACAAATGAAGTGTGAATATAATTTTTTTCATCTGTCATTCCTATCCAAAGAACGCTTAAAACTGTTATAGCTTTTGTACATGATCGATCGTTCTCCATCCCTCCATATCCGACTGCGGGTGAAAAAACGCATAAAACCTGACTGTAAACGGGCTGGATTGAGAAATTCAGATATGCCCTTCATACCCTCGAAATTCCGGCCCTCTCTATGCAACGAGATAGCGGATGCAAACCGGAGATAAAACGGACCCGTATCAAGTACCGTGTCGTGATGAATCTTCAGGTGGATGTTATCATAGTGCAGGTCAAGATCTCTGCTGTGAAGGGGCGAAAAAAGACCACTTCGGAAATTGCGTTCACGAAACTGCAGCGTATCATGAACGGTGACGGTATCGCTCATGTTGTCGTGAAGAACCAGTAATGCAAGCGGCTGATAGTCATTATTCTTGAAGAATACCACGTAATAGACAAGATCGAAAGGACCGGAAAAAGCACGCCCCCAATACCAGCGAGAAATATACTCCTGCATGGGCACAGCACCGAGATTATGGTCATGATAGCCGTTCGCCCTAACGGGAATCGTGCGAACCTCACCACCCGACTGTTCAATGATCGTCATTGATCCTTCAACATCAGCTTTTGGAACACTCAAAAGCCACTGGTGAAGAGGTACCTTGCCATTATTGTTGGTATCTTTTTTTTCGTAGATAACCCTCCGACATGCCTTGAACAAAAAAGTTGCTTTTACCTCTTTTTGACGGGCAGGAAATGCAAAATCAATATCCAGCAAGTACTCGTCCCTCAGTGCATCATAGCTAAACCGGTTTTTTTCGAATCGGGCACCAATATCGGAACTGCTGCTTTCAAACAGCTCACGACGACCTTCCTTGATAAAATTAACGATCTCCCGGCCGTTTTCGTATAACTGGAAACTAAAGCCCGAATAGTTGGAAGGATGAGGGGCATCGGAAGTCGTTCGACTGGCCCACTTTTCATAGTGGCTGGTATAGTAAGGGGAAAAAGGAAAGCCGGAAAACCAGATAAGTACAACAGAGCAACCGCTTTCCTTGTCTTCTGCATCAAAATACCACCACTCGTATGCTCCCGGCTCCTGCATCTCATGCCAGAGTTCCTGATCGAGTTGCGTGGTAATATTCATGCGGGCGGTTGATGATATTCAAACACTGAAGCACAACGGAATGCTTTGCATGACATATGAGACTCAGGTAAGTTGTAACGAAGGAAA
>SESG01028451.1_pt1 | contig 15741 bp, 30 predicted proteins | sample 3171421 | NCBI WGS metagenome assembly SESG01 (sample SAMN10866946, study PRJNA518727) | freshwater metagenome | biome: subpolar coniferous forest; feature: holomictic lake; material: water; isolation source: holomictic Lake 227, 6 m and 8 m depth | place: Canada: near Kenora, Ontario | collected... | reverse complement strand
TAGAATCAGATTCTTTTTGTAGACGCAAGATTTCTTCCGCTTTTTTCTTTTCGATGTTAATATTAAAAATCGGTTCATAATGTTGCCGCCCATCATATTCAATTAGAATATTAAAATCATTCAGATAAAAATCAAAACGCAATGGTCGCTTCCTCCTACACCCCTGAAACGTCTTATTCTTTTCAAACACAATACCGTGTTTTTTGAGAAAATTCTTTATTGTTTTCTCACCTATAGATTCTGACCGACAAGAACAACCATAACCAATTGTATGTGCATCTGGTCTTATGCAGAATCTCTCACCACATTTATTACACCTAATTTCCACCTTTGTCTTACCATCAACATACACCGTATCATCATATGAATAATCCTGTCCGTGCATCATTGTTGCGGCTTTTATGAAATGAACCGTGGTGTGTTTTTGTCGCTTAGAGATTGCCCTAGCCTGACACTTTTTACACCCACGTCCGTTCAAATGATATCGTGGTTTTTGTAAAAAATGTATCTTACAAGTATTACACCATATCTTGACGGGAACATTGCAATGCTTATATTTAACCGCATCATAACCAAATAAATTCCCATGTAGTGCTATTGATCTCTTGATAAATTCCATTCTCGTTAAGGTATTTTTCTTACCTATACGTTCAAAACGACATTGAGGACAATGATTTAACGAATTAATTTCGTATAGATGTCTAGGTTTAACAACAAATTCATTACGACACCTATTACAAATCAAAATAACCCCAGTATTCCTATTAAAATATACCGTCTTTGAGAAATCAAATAATCCCTTGAATCTTTCTTCAACCCTCTCTGTGAAAGATTCTGTGTTTAATGCTTTACACATCAGACTTCCCCCATCTCACCATAGCCGCATAACGTGCTTGCTTTGTGGTTCTAGCCTTACATTTACCCTTTACTCGTCCACCCAATCTACCAAGAGCAACTGCCGCAGGATTTTTTCTTTTCTTTTTCATACTCCTACTATGCACAAGCGGTGGCGGATTGTCAACACTATTTTCAACCCATATCCTTTAATCACCTATAACTAGTTCTCTGTATAAATCATCTATTTTCTTTTCATCTGGACCCCACGGTAACGTGGAAGCATCACACGCTATTTTCATATCCACCATACGTTTCTCAACATCGTCCATAATCATATTATATGAAAACCTACCCGCTCTGATATCTCTAAGGTATTGGAGTTGTTGACCTTCAAATCGAATAATCGGCTCACCTGTTCTAAGAATAGATTCTCCAGATATCATCAAACGCATACAATGCATAATGTTTTTACAATCATAGTCGATTTCCCCACGCTCCTGCATTATCCAACGCTCCTTATTCTTATTTTCCATCCATGTCCAATAGTTCTTCCAGTTCAACATCGCCTTCTCATATTCCTGCTCGTTATAAATCAGCAAGCCTATAAAACGACCCTGTTCCTCATCCAATGGAATACTCTCACAAACCAAGTTTCCATTCCTGAAAACACCCTTGGCTTCGCTACCGTAGTAATACAAACGATAGGTATTAGATACATGCTCCAAAGCCGACACATGACACATCTCCAAGGGGTATCCACCATCTTCCAGTTGTGTGCGATACGGAACAGGACGACAAGGAGTTTTTGAATCTACCATTCCCCTGCCCATGATCCAACAAAAATCCTGCCGCTGCGGCTGTTCTTTGGGTTGGGGATTGTTCACCCACTTATGTTCACCCTTCGCCTTCTTAATCTGGGCAAAAGAGTAACCTGAAAAAGTATGATACGCCTTCTTGCTGACAAAAAGGTTGCGACACTCAATCAACCGCTTCATCTTGGGTTCACACTTCAGAATACAATCTTCCGGCATGAAGAGAAACTCGATGATGTTGGGATTGCAATCCTTGGCAAGAGCCATGAATTTGGCAATCTCGTAATACTTTTTATCGGTGGGCTTTTCCTGTCCAACCTCTGCCAACTGTTGAAAGATTGAAACCCGCATCTCCATCGGGGCAATGAAGATACCCCGGTAATCTTGGTCACTGGTAGGCACAGATGTACCATACGCATGTGAACCAACAATGGCGTTAAAAATAATCCAATCCATTTTCTCTAGCATCTCAATGTTCATTTTACCCCCATAACACTTTTGATTTTTTGAAGTAATTCGCCACGTTGTTTATCAAGAGGATTCAACACATTTTCCTGCAATAATGACTTTTGACTCCACCGCTTTGCTTGATCCATTTCAATTACAACCTCAGAAATCCTTTTCTTTACTTCCTGTAATTGGTTTTGAAGTTCTTCGACGGTTTCAGGTTTTTTCTTCATGATTCTTTCCCGTCCCAACCTTATCCAATATTTCCCTTCTGTTGCAATTTATTTTCTCATTCAACTCCATCAAACGAGCGATCAAATCCCCAGACACAATGAATAGACAACAAACTGCCATCCATAAACAAATTCTTTCAATATCACTCATGATTCTTTCACCTCATTACAGATTTTTGTCAAAGCAAACTCATACATAGAATTAGCCACATCAACATCATTAGCAATCCGTTGGGCTTCCTTGTTATGCCAATCTTCATTGCGTTGCCGATATGGATTTGCCGACCCAAATCCTATTCCATCGTCTGGGTTCGATTCCTTCCACAACTTCTCTGATGCTACCCTACCCGCTTCACCACAGGCAAGTTTTATACTGGCGGCTTGAGCGTCATCCAGCCGATATTTCAATAAGCGAAGGATGTATAAGGCACATTCGGCATTGGTCTTCATGGTTTATTCACCTTCAAACCTGCTTTAATCTCATTCACCCTTAAACTCGTTTCCCAACAATTCCTCCAACATTCCCATGTCAGATGTAAATTCCAATCCAAATAATTTCCATCCGCACCCTTTGTCAGGTCATTCACCATTCCATACACCTTTCCAAACTCTTCCCGGCAAAGTTTTTCTTGATCTTCATTCATAGTTTATTCCCTTTTTCGGAAATCCTCATCGCATTTCCAGTTGCCTTCTGAGCCAAACCGTGCATCCACTTCATTGCCTTCTTCCTAGCCAATAATGTGTGTTCCTCACATCCCAACTCACAAGCATCAGCCGCCTGCTCACAAAGATCAGCCACATCGTGCCAATCATTTTCAGACAACCTACCCTTGACCTTTGTGAAATCCATTAGGGCTTATTCCCCTTGATCTTGTTCACAACCAAAGTACGCAACTGATGATCGTCACTTCCCTTAACCAATAACCCCGTATCTGAAATCTTGGTGGTATCCGGCGACTTAATCATCTCAAGGGCTGAAAAATCAGTCCCGGTATATTGAATACTCCACACCCGACTTTCCTTGCTGTATCGCTCCGCCTTCTTATCCTTCTGTTCAAATACATCCAATAGGATATAGGAAGGATCACTCCAGAAAGCGTTGTGCTGATAAAGATCACAAGGACGAATTTCAACCCCACTCCGCTTCCGACCCTTGAATACTTCAGACATCTGGAAGTAAACATCCGTCATCTTGCTCCCTATCGCATCCCGCCAGCAAGAATCATGATCCGACAACATATACCACTCCAAGGGTTCTTTTCCGTGCGGGAAAAAAGCATGTCCTTTTGATCCCGGTGCTGGCTCCCAATAAAACACCTTCGTATAATTGGAAGGACGCTGAAACAGGAACGACAAACTTCTGCGAACACTCAATTCCCGGCGTTCACGAGTATTGCCGTCTGCCCCATAGCCGTGGTCAGCCATGTGCATATCCAAAGTCATAACCAATCCCAACTTGTTGTCCGAAAACCGGGGCAACATACATTCGACAAAGGACGACAGAACGGGTTCTGAACTCAATTCAACAATACTCATTTCTCTTCTCCTACCGGCGTATCTTTATCCGAAACAACAGTGTGAAACTTCAACATAGCCAACTCTTTCGGCAATTCGTCTTCTGGCTTGATTAAATCAGCGGCATCAACCTGAGCAAGACTATCCCTGCCCAATACTTTCACTAGAACATGGTTGACACCCAGTGTTCCTAAGATTTCAACCTTGCTTCCATTAATGGTTTTCGTCCTGATGTTTTCTGTTACTTGCTGGCTCATACCCAATTCCCCCTGTTGCGTGGCTTTCCCCACATCCGAATCTTCTGAAAAATAGGTACAACAATCATCGACCAAACCAAATACCCCACGACGATCACCAAGAGAATCCCGGCAATCAATCCAATGATCTGTCCAAAATTGGGGTCTTCCCACAACATCTGCTCCAACGGATTCCGATAAACAATAATGCTCTGACTCATATCTTGATTCCTTTCTCCCGCATAAACACCACAATCTCCGACGCCTGCTCAACGGTCAATTCATCCCACTTGAATGACCGAAGTTTCTCCTTGCGGAAAAACATAGCAATCTCAATCTTCTTTTCGTTGGTCAAAGGATAAAGGTGAGTCGTATGCCATTTGTCTCCGCCTCGTTCCATCCCATTTATTTCGTAAGCGGTTTCGGATGGATTGCTTCCAAAAGTTGCATAAATAGTTCCATCCCGCCCATCTGTAATCCGAACAACTTTACCAATAACAAATCCCTGAAGATTGTTGGCGACATAAACTTCCATTCCAACCTTCCACTGACCCAACTCATCCAGATTTTTTGTCTTGCTCATAAATCGTTTCCTCCTACCCCTATATTGCAGTACCAAGAGATAAATCCGGAACTATTTTCAGATTTCTATAGGATCTTGAAGCCGGGGCAAATTGTATTCGGACTCCCCTGTCAAACAAAGTAAATTGGGCAATATCTGGGATTCCCCGCCCCCGTGCGTATGCCCACACAGGACCGTCATCCGCTTCTCCGGGTTCTTCTCCATATACCCCATCAATGTCTGCCCCGCAATCTGACTGGAAAAGAACGGTAAATATTCCATGTCTGAGTGCCTACCCGCATACCAAGCCGCCGAAGACCACGGGGGAATATGCGTCACCACAATCACATGATCCGCAACTTCCAATGCCTCTGGAACCACCTTATTGAAATGCTCTGCCGATTCCTCTGCAAATTTCTGCATATAGAATAACCGCATCGCTTTGTTTAAACCCTTCAACTCCCTGATTAAATGGAAGTCGTTCAACTCCACGGACGAGTAATCATAATGACCAAATCGCCCATCTGCCCACCCTTCATGCCCTACCAAAGCCGTTTTGTCCGTCAGTTTGATAACCCCGGATTCGCTCAACCAATGCAAATTGGGCGTCAGTTGGAGAAACTGCTTCAAATCAGTCTTGGTTTCCCTGATGCTTCCCTTGTAGAAATCGTGATTCCCCAGAACGAAATAAACCGGGGCTGTCACAATAGAAGACATTTGACTCAAATACTTTTGTAAGGACCGGGCTTGAGCAATGTCGCCGGCAATCAATATGGCATCCGCTCCACAATTCATCGAATTCAGGAAACGATTAAGTTGTTGGTCGCTCAAGAATTCCAAGTGAATATCATTCGTCCAGATTATCTTCATGACTTTTCTCCCTTAAAAGTAACACTTATACTTCAAATCGTGGTCATATACAAACCCTAAAGGCTCAAGAACCTTACCAATGGTTTCTTCATCCGTTTCAAGTTGGGGCAAATTAGCCGTCTTGCTTCCACCTTCGGAAATGTACCAATGCTTGTGGTCTACCTTAATCACTCCAGCCGAAACTGGTTTCAATTCTAGGTGTTCGTTCACAACATCAATATGATTTACACAATAATCACCAGCATCCAAGAATAGAACCATTCCACCTTCAAAAGTAACGTACTTGTATCCCCAGACATCATCAAAATCTTCCGGCTTGATGCTCATCGGTACACCTCTGGTTTCCAATCACAAGACATGATTCCCAGTTGTCTGTTATCATCCCGCCAAAATGCCCCGACATCTGCCCGGATAGGATGATTATTCTCTTTCAACCATTTTACCGCCCAGACATCCAAGTCATAGCCAGACTTCCCGATCATCTCGTCCGGGGCTGTCACCGAATACCCCTCACCCTTCATGTACTTCGTATCAATCGGGGTTGGCTTCGCATCCCACTCGTCAATATTGGCATAAATACTTCTCATCTTCGCTCCTTAATAAAAACTCAACTGACTACCCAAAGGAACCTGAACCCACTTGGAATCCGTCATCATCTTGGTTGCAACAAAGAACTCTTCGCCGTCATAGCTCAGATGAACTCTTTTAACCTTGAATCCAACTGGTTGTACTTCAACAACCCGGATGGAAGATGAAATCTTGCCCCCATCGGGCATAAACCAATCTCCAACCTTGATCTGTAAAACTTGTTCAGGTGTCATTCTTTTTCCTTTTCCTCTGCATCTTTCAACGCCAATTCTTCCGAAGCAAATGGACCCACCCACAGTGGACGACCCGGCTTATGAAAACGGGTTCTGGAACGATACCACCATCTATTCCCCTGACCCTGCATCGTTTGATACTTTTCACTCATTGTTCAAGCCGCTTTCGGTTTGAAGTCGCCAATGTGTTCAACGACCTTGGTAGCCTTTTTGTAAATATCCTTCACAACAGATTTGATCCAAGCATGACCCGTTTCAATAGACGGAGGACTAGAATCAAACCAAGCCAGAATACTATTGCTCATTTCATTGGTGGCAAATCCAAAACTGTGTTCCTTGCCATCTTTGAAATGAATAAATCGGATTTTACCACAAGGACAATCATCAGCCGCCAAAGTATGTACCTGTTTTGCCCAATTACGTTTCATTGCCGTTACTCCTTAAATTTGTTGCTCTGTTTCTATATTGCATCAAAAACCAATAAATCCGGAAATCAAACGCTTTGTTGCACCCGGCAATTCAAAAACTCACTCGATTGTACCGTTCCCGTCTTCAACCCCCACATCATCTCCCGAACCTTCTTCCCCGATTCAATCGCATCATTTAACTCAACTTCCGTCCAACGCTCCTGTAGGGGATTCCAAGACCCCTCCTGCATCGGGATTACATGGTCCAAAGACCCCCGTAAACCACCCACAAAGCCCAAGAACGCCTTATCCAGCCACGGGGGAACCCAACACCCACTCCGGCAGATATGATGGATTGTCGTGCCTTCTAGCCCCAAATCCATGCCTTTAGAGTATACCACGACTTCCACCTTCTTTTTCATATCATCGGGAAGTTCAAAAGCATCCTGCCATTCAGGCTTTACCCAAACCGCCTTGCGATTCTTACTTCCCCGGAGCCATTCTAGTAACCAATTGTGGCAATAGATGTTACGATCTGTTTTGTCAATTCCAAGGCTATCCCCATACCAGCAATCATGGTGGGCGTCAAAAAGCACTACCCGGCCAATCCCGTGTAACAGGGAATAGACATAAGCGTGTGAATCGGATACCCAAGTCCTGCCCTTGGGCTTAAAACCAATATTCTTCCAGAAATCCGCTTCATTCCCGTCAGTCTTCATGCAGTCAATCATGTTGATACGACTTGCCCAAAGCATTTTGAGGAATAATAGGGATTCTTGATGCCCGAAGTCCCATTCGGGCTTTTCCTCACAAAAAAAAGTCCCAATCAACTGTTAGTAGTGTTTTCATGGCTCCTTTCCCTTTTATGTGGACATCCACCATCCATGTCAAAATCAACTCTCCACCTTCCATGCTGGTCGGGAGACTCAACAGGATTGGATGTATAACGCCCATTATGCTGTTTCAAGAGCTTATCGAAAAGTTCTAACCGTCCTTCAGGAACCGGATACCCATGACACTTAACCATATCATCCTCCAAATAAATTGAATCCAAGTTTAGTATTCCAGTCGTCATACAGACTACGAACAAACGCCCCTTCTTTCCCAGCCCCGTAATACCGTCCATTCAGAATCTTTTCCACGCTCAAACGATGTTCAAATAGTTTCTTCCGCTGATCTTCGGTCAAAAGCCATCTCTCAATAGCCTCTACCAAATACTCCTCATCACAAAACTCTCCGTCATCCTTCCAAAACTCCACTACCTGTTCCCAAGTCGGAGTACCATTCAATAATTCATCTAACTCAATCATGTTCGCCACGTTCCCTTTCCATGTTTTTTTAGAACATCATTCAACCGACGACCCGCCCCACCCCATTGACCCACCATAAATGCCGCCGCCGCATCCAATAGTTCTTTAAAGTCTGCTTCCAACTTCTGGAGTTTGGCTTGATTTGTCGCCAATCCTTTTTCAAACCATTCCCGACGCTGTTCCCGCCCTGCCGCCATATCACATCCATCATCAAGAATAGGATTAACATTGGCAGGACAACGGGGACAATCCTTACACAGAATGTTTCCCTTATACAAGCAGGGCGATAAATCTTCAAATTTTTCTGTCATGTTCTTTTCCTTTACTGAATAACGCCAGAGGGGTGGGTTCTCCACTACCTTTTTTACTGATGGAAATTATTTCCACCACACTTGCCCTTTCTATCTTACCCAGAATATCCAAGTAAGCTATCCCTGATAATTATGGGTGTTGGGACCGTTTATCCGACTGCATCCCACCAAGGGTTATCCTATCGCTAGGCATCATGTGTTTTGTCAGGCTCAAACGCAAGGGATCACTTATCGAACTTGTGACCCGGACGCTCCTCTGTCGTTAAATTCCTTTCCCAAATTGTTGTGAAACTTCCTTTGCACTGTCCAAACCAAAAGTAATCCCGTCATAAAAGACAATCGCCATACACTTCAACATTTCCACATCAGGATAAACTGCATGATTCTTTTTCAAACTCTCAATACTGGCATCAAAAGCATCCCTCACCTTCGCTTCAAACACTTGATTTGCCGTAGCCATCTTAACCCCTGTCCTTTCGTGTGATTTCCCAAACATGTTCACGCAAAAAGTCAGCCGCATCATAACAACCCATCTTGTTCGCCATCGTAATCAAATCAACAAACTGATCCTTAATGGAGTCCTGCCGCTGGGGCTGCCGGGGAAAATCATTCATCGCTTTTTCAAGATTATCCATAAATCGCCATCAATTCTTCCAATTCGCTGTTCCACTTGTTAATCAATTCCTGCTGCTGGTTGTATTCCCGCTTGCCAATCTCATATTGGGAATGACCCGAAATGTAAATCTTATCATGCACGTTCCAGATTTTACCAGCCAGTCCGAAAGTATAGATCACCCGCCACTCCGTGATTTCTCCATCACAGAACTCATCAAACCCGGAAACCACAGAATGATCTCTCGATAAGCCGGGAACCTTCTCCCCCAACCATATCGCCAATGCCACTCGTTGATGTTTATCCAATTTCACAGTTGACTCCACGGCTTCATGCACTCAGGCACATTGGCTTGAATAAACTTCTCCAACCACACCACATAGGCTTCCTGACTACCCGATTTCAGATATTCATTCAGAATCGGGTTGTCTTCAGCCAACTCCAGATTAATATCCCCTTCAAGTTCCAAGTAAATCTCTTCAACCAAGTCGTCCTTGATGTTCCCGGCTTCAATCGCCGTACCCTGTGACCGACCCAATTGAGCCTTTTTCGCATCCGACAAGAACCAATCATGAGCCATCAAGGGATCATTATTGGATTTGAATTTGCCATACTCAAACGTGGCTTTGTAGCAATGCTCGTCTTTTGAGATACTGGTAATCTCAGCCAACATACCATCTTCACCAAATATCTCATCCATCACATAACCCGTAAACTTCACCACGGGTTTCCTGCCAGCCTTCACCAAATCCACTAATGTTTTGATCTTCATGTTTTCCTCTTATTTGTTTCTCTCACAACCCCATATTGCATCAGGTAACTAGAAATCCGGAACTATTTTGACTTATTCTCCAGCATGTTTTTAAGGTGTTGCTGGAATTTTGGGTTCAAATTAGTCTGAATCCACATAAACAACCCAATCCCGGCAAAAAGGTAGAACTGATTCCATACCAGCCAAGCCAAAAACAACACAGAATGAATGGCATCAACGACATCAGCCGTCCTTTTGTTATACTTTCTCCCCAAGGTAAAATACAAAGCCCATGCGATCCTATTGTAAATCAGCATCGCAATAATCACCAACACATACGAAATGAATACTTTCACGCCTCTTTCCTTCCTGATAATGCACTTTCCATCTTGGGTAAACTGTGTTTTTTTAAGCCGGGGAACGCTGTAAGCCTGCAAAAGTCGGGTTCTTGACAATAGACCCACCCTTCAGGCCATCCTTGCGTATGATTGAAAAACCGTTTTGCCAAGTCGGGATTACTCCACAACATATCATAAAGGTCTTCGGGTTTGCCTTTCTTCAATAGATGAGTGACTTTTCGTAGGAAATCCCAATCTTCCTTTGAAAGGTATTCGGGGGTATCCCAAGCGGTTTTCCGCTGGTTCGTCTTGTAACAAAAAAATGGACTTTCCTTTGTCTTTGTTTTCATACCCCTATATTGCATCAAGGAGCTAGGAATCCGGAAAATTCCCGTTCGGTAAGTAAAAGCGTCTATAAAGCAAAAAACCCGAACATATTCCCGTTCGGGGTTTTATTGGACTTTCTTAGCCCGTGACCAAATAGGATTCTCATTCATATCCCTCACAGCCTTCTCCACCCAAGCGTCCACCATCAAGCGAATACTTTCCCATCGTGTCATTACATCCTTCTCCCACAACACAAGACATTCTATCCCCGCAGATTTATACGCCCCAATGATTTCCTTTTCATGTTCTTCTGGATTTATCCCTATCATCGCTTCAGAATGATACCAATCACCAAGAAGCTCAATGACATACCTAGAACGGTGTCTTTGCCTATCCATCGGCTTCCTATCTCTTGACGCCATCAACGCCGACTCTAATACATTGTCTGGCAATACTATAAAATCCGGATTCAAGTCCTTGATGAGCCTACCATACTTATGAACTCCTGTCTTAGTGCGAATAAATCTTCCACCATATCCACAGAAAACGACATTGGCAATTGTATGCTCATCAAAAAATATCTCCTGTCCAGATGGACCATTATGTGCTGACTCATTCTGCCTAATAAAAACTTCTTCGTTTTTCATCGGATGGTCAACACCATAACGCCTCTGATTTGTTTCCAATATCTTCTCTCTTACTTCTGGATTGGAAAATGGGTTTGAAAAACCATGTCTTTTAAGATGAGTCGCTTCCCGCTTGTCCTGCGAATCTTTAAAATTCTGCTTTGATTTCCATCTTTTTGAAATATTCCCCGTTATCAATTTCAATCCACGTCCAATTTCAACTTCAATCCTGTCCTTATCCCATCCGTGTTCTTTATTCAAATGCTCACCAAGTCGTGACATTGCTATTCCACATTCAGGACACTTCACATAGTCTTTGTCCAACTCATACTTATCTGGATGTGCAGCAACACAGTCTGCAAGATGCTTGGCAGAAAATCTCTTGAGATACCATTCATTGCATTTATCACACAAAACAGCACCGGAACGATTCTGTATGGGTATAACACGCTTACCAATTGTTGCTTCTCCCCTTCTACAAGACAAAGAAGGTAGTGTTAGTATAGTTCCAATATGTTTTTCAATATATTGTCTTGATGTCATTCCATGTCGCTGAATATGATTACCCAGACTTTCAGTTCGTAATCCACACTCTTTACAAATAAGATAATCAATACCTTCCTTTCCATTAATATAAACCTTCTTTTCTTTTTGCAAATGAACCCACAAATTTTCACGATGATTAAATTGTCCACCACAGTATTCACACACATAATTCATACCACACCTCATCTTTCTATCAACATATTACTACTGCATTACATATTATGTCAATAACAATTTAAGCAGAAGAAAACCCCCGCTTTTACACGGGGGCTTCCCTTTATTTCAACCTCAACAATCCGCCACTACCGTTATACTCTGGTAATGGTAAGCACTTGGAGTGCAAATGGATTGTAGGCACCAATTCCCAACTGCTCAAAGATCGAGAAACCGATCAAACGGTTCTTCGGGTCATCGGCAGAGAGAACGGTCAACTCGGTACGGACAGGAATTCTTCCGAAGAATTCGGGTTCGCCGCAGACGTACACAGTTCCTTCAGGAATGATACGACTGACGATGAGCTTTGCACCCCAGAGGGTAGCCATCAAACCGGTCTTCAACAGGACTGCCTGTGTTTCGATGTCAAGGGTATCACGATCCCACTTACGCAGGTCGGCATAGTCCTTGGCGTTCAGGAACACACTCGCCACTCTGACATCAGTACGCTCAACATTCGCAAAAGCGTCTGCGAGAGCATTGGCTGTCAAGTTACCAGTCACCGGGATTGCCGGGTTCGGGTTGGTGGGGTCAGCCGACAGAGCGTCCATAACTGCGAATACCTTGCGGTCTTCCTCAGCTTGGATTTCTGCCTTTGCCAAATCAACCGAACGCTCAATCAGGTCGAAACGACGCTGTTTGATTTCGGTCAACTGGATTTCCGGGTTCGATGCAATCTCGAACAGGGGGAACAGAACTCTCTTCGGTTTCGCAACTGCCACGATATTCTCGCCTTCTTCACCAACGACATAAGCCGTGATGTTCGGGTCCTTATCGTAGATAGGCAATGCACCATCCGGAAGGGCTTCGACGTAGAACGCCTTACGACCAACGGATGTGTAATCTCTCCGACGACGGAGAGGCTGAATCATACTCGCAGCCAAACGCTGACGCCCTGCGGCGGTACGAATGTACTGAGAGATGATTTCCTGCTTGTCTTGATTGGTAATAGCCATTTGAATCATCCTCCATCCATCCCTTCTGGGGTTATCGGTCTTGGACTTACCGGTGATATTCTTTTTGAGCGGGGAGAGGGTTTAACCCCATCTCCCCCGGTTCTACCACGAAACCGTTCTTGTAAACCACCGATTACGGTGCGTTCACAACTTAGATACGCATATCGAGACCAAGGGTCGGGCTCGTGATCGAGGGCTTCTTGGTGACAACGCCGATAACATTCGTGTTACCCGCAATTGCCTCGTTCGTCAGGAATCCCTGCTCGTCGCAATACAACAACTGACCGACTGCAAAGGTCACAGCCGAAGCATTGTCGGATTGGGTCGTTGCATATACATCGACTTCAACCGAAGCCATGCACTTCATGACTGCGATCTTGCCAGATGCAACTGCGGGACTGTTTTCAAACGCTGCACCAGCCGCATCGTTTACAAACAGACCAACGGGACGCAGGAGGTTCGTGCCGGGAACTACGGTGTAGTCCAAGCCAGCCGACACTGCCGCTACGGTGCCGCCCAATACGCCACGAGGGGTATTGACCGACAAGGTGCTGTTGGTGTGAACTCCGTAGTTTGCCTGTGTGAAGCAATTATCGGATAACACCGGGATACTGTTCAACATACCACGAATCAGGATTGTAAGACTCATAACTGTTTCTCCTCAACTTTTTTGGTTTTCCGGCTTATCTGAAAACTTCACTTACATCCGGAGCCGATTCCCAGATGGAAGAGATGTCAGCCTGTCCAGCACCCTGTTGTGCCGCTACTTTGGGCTGTCCACCGAGTTTCTTAATTCCAGCCTTCTTGGACTTAGCCGTTTTTTCAGCATCGTCCTTATCTTCGTCGTCCGAGGCAGACATACCATCTGCAAACAACGAAGCAAGCTGTGCATCCGCTGCGGGGTCTGCCGGAATGGCGTCGTCCATCGAACTGGTCAGTTCAATGTCCATTTCATTCGGTCCAGCCTTGCGAGCGACAACTTCATCATCCGCATCGGCGTCATCGGAAGATTTCTTGGCTTCAACCTTCTCTTCCTTGACTTCTTCAGCGGCTTTAACTTCTTCCTTCTTCTCTTCGACCTTTTCCTCAGCCTTGACGGTCTTGGTCGTTGCGGTCAGGAGCGAAGCGATCATGCCTTCCAACTTAGCCAGACGAGCTTCAACCTTATCGTCTTCCTTGACTTCGTCAGCAGCCTTCTTCTCTTCCTTTTCCTTCTTCTCGTCGATCTTCTCTTGAATGAAGTCAGGCATTTTCTTCTCTTCAGCCTTTACTTCAGTCTTGGCTTCGACGGGCTTCTCTTCGGGCTTGACTTCGGCAGGCTTCTCTTCAACCTTCTCCTCTGACTTGATAGCTTCAGGGACGGCTTTACCCTTATCAGCTAATTCAGCAGAAGCCTTAACTTCGGTCTTGGCTTCAACTGCTTTGTCATCCGCATCGCAGTCATCATCAGCCTTGTAGAGACTCTGGGTCTTGGCGAAACGATCCAAGGTCCGGTCCATTGCTTCTCCGCCCAAGGTCATAAGATCACGAGCCTGAGCTTCGATAACGCTGTCGGATACCTTTTCGCCGAGCAATAACACGGCAATACGGACTGCCTTGTTTGCGGCAACACGAACGCTGGCAACGGTGGGCGGGTTGGCTTCGGGAATACCAAAACCAATATCATCACGGCTGTCATTCTTCCATTCGGTACGCATATCGGGCAATTCGTGATTCACGGTTTGCTCGAAGGTGTGGTATTGGTCCCACGCCGGATCAGTCCTACCGGGCTGATTAACGTTGCCGGGATACGGAATGCTGCCATCAGCCGCTTGACGCCTTGTAAGTCTTACTCTGTTACTCATGGATTATTTCCTCCCTTGGATGTTATTGATTCTTGCGTCAACAGCATCGGCAATTCTATCCACTTTGAACGCCAAGCTACGACGACCATTCTTTTCCAAATACGATGCCACTCTGTCCAAACGATCTGATGCCTTCATCAGACGAGCAACATAGTCTTCGGAAGCAACTGCACTATGACCGACTTGACGACCTACCGCCAACATCGAATCATCAGTAGCCAACTCTTCACCATGACGTTCACCTTCAACTTCAGTGAATTTGTCTTGGGTGATTTGTTCCTCGATGCCATTGGGGTCAGCCAAACTAGCCTTACAGGCACATTCGACTTCATCAGCTTCGTCTTCGTCGCCAGCCGTAACCTGTTTCTCCAAATCCTCAATCTCTGCGATGAGGCTGGTGCGAGAACTACCTTGAGAAGCTGTACCAATCTTCTTCTCAAGTGCGGCTACCCGCTGCATCAATACTTCTTTCTGACTCATAAGATTTCCTCCTTAGTTTTCAAACAATACGAGGCTTCAACCTATGTAAAAAATATCAAAAAATTATTACACTTAATTGAAAGCCCCGTGTTTTATGCACTTTTATGCACTTTTTTTCTCAGTTATTCGCTCAGGATTTGTTCCGCAAGGCTAATAAGGCTGGTTGCAACCTTCTCACGTTCAGCTTCCGTAAGCGTCCAATTTGCATTGGCTTTCGCATTCTGGTCGCCATCGTCTTTGAGGGTTACATCAGTCGTAAGACTCTGAGTAACAACTTCCTTTTCCTTCTTCGCTGCGGCATCAGCCTGCGAAACGAGGTCAGCATCATCCGTCGCTTTGACTTCTGCTGCCGCCTGAACTTCAGTAGCTTCCTCATCTTGTTCAACGGCAACCCTTAATGCCTTGAGAGCACTCAAAATAGCCGCTTTCCGATTTGTTGCACCAGTCAGTCTTTCTCTGCTCATACCCATTCCTCCTTGTTTTATTCCGGCAAACCTTTTTGGTTTTGCCAAAATTCGTGATTTAGACCTTACATTTCCTCGAAAGTGAATAAAGTTCCTTGCTCATGAGTTTGGCGTTTGCAATAGCATCATCATTGTCAGCATTCGCATTGACAACTGCCTCACCTGCAAAATCAGCCAAATACTCCAAAACACCCTTTAACCCTTTGTTGATGACTTCATTAT
>SESG01025688.1_pt1 | contig 15750 bp, 15 predicted proteins | sample 3171421 | NCBI WGS metagenome assembly SESG01 (sample SAMN10866946, study PRJNA518727) | freshwater metagenome | biome: subpolar coniferous forest; feature: holomictic lake; material: water; isolation source: holomictic Lake 227, 6 m and 8 m depth | place: Canada: near Kenora, Ontario | collected... | reverse complement strand
GAGGCAGCTCCATGACTGGAAGACGATGATACCTCTGCATGGATCACTTGCCGGCAACGCGACACCAATCCGGGCTCGGTCGCACTCGCGGCGCTGGGAGTAGTAACAACCAGGGTCAACTCGCCCCAGTTCGCCAGCGCCTGAGCATAATGATACGTCCGCACCTGCCCACCCGAACCAAGCGGGATCGGCGGCTCGGTGGTAAGCATCAAGATTCTGGGCCGCCGACTACTCATTCGACTCCACTGTGTTCTGTCTCCGATCCGCCACGACTTCTTGCAGCTTCTCCATGCCCCGATCGCAGAGCAATTCCCAGTCGTAATTCTGCCGGGCAAACTGGGCGGCTTTTGCCGCCAATCCGGCCCGCAGTTCGGCGTCAGAAAGCAGACGAATCAAGGCCGCCGCAAACTCCTGCGGAGCATCCGCGAGCAAGAGATGAGTCCCGTCCACGTAAGGCACCCCTTCCGCACCGATGCGGGTGGAAACGACCGGCACCTCCATGGCCATGGCTTCCAGAATCTTCAAGCGCGTCCCCCCCCCGATTCGCAGCGGAACGACAAAGGCCCACGCCTGATCGAACAGCGGCCGCATATCTTCAGGACTCGTAACACAAGTCAGGGAGTCATCCCTGATGCCAGCTTGATCCAGCGCCGATTGCGCCAGGTAGCCGGCCACAACAAAACGGCAGGACGGTATCTCCCGCTTTACGACCGGGAAAATCTCCCTCACAAAATATCCCGCGGCATCCACGTTCGGCCCATAGGAAAATGTGCCGGTGAACAACACGGTCGGAACCGGCGCCAAACCGCGGGGTTGGCAGGGCCTGACGTTCTTGGCATCCACGCCATTGCCGATCACCGTGACCCTGGCACTCGGGGCAAGGTCTAATACCGAGGCCCGGTCCTGCTCCGAACAGGCAATGACGAGATCGGAATCCCGGAACGCCCGGGTTTCGATGTTCCGCATCAAGCGGCTCTGGTCATGCCAATAGCCCTTCTCCCGCCTGGTCTTCGCCAAACCCACATGCCGCTCCTGCAGCCGAAATTCCACGTTGTGTGCGTTGCAGACAACGAGCGTCTTTCCCATCGACCTTAGAAGTTCCTGGGCAAAAGGGTAAATGAAGCTGTGTTCAACCCAGATCACGTCGAACCGTTCAGCTTTGCCTGCCTCCACCAATCGCGGGATCATTCGGCGAAAGGCCTCGGCGTAGTAGAATGTCAGCATGCTCGGCACGGAACAACACCTGGCGGCGATGCGGAATTCCAAGTCCAATAGAGCACTCAAGACCCGCCTGCTCCTCTTAAGAGGCTTGCCCTCACCTTGAGGGACAACGGGGCAAAACTGCAGCCAATAGCTCAGCAGGCGGGACCAGTTATCCCGCCATGGCGCAAACAAAACCCCCAACGTACGCAGCCAGCTCAGCAGGCGGGGACTCCTGAGACGACCTAGTCCTTCACCCTCGTTGGACGGCATCGGCCGAAACACGGCCTTGCACATTTTCGCGATGTCAGCATCCGGGACGCGCTCCCCCACCGGATCCAACACAGCGAGCGTCAGCTCGCCCTGCTGCGCCAGGGCACGGACGAAGTGGAACGTCCGCACTTCGCCGCCCAGGCCGCGCGAGCGCGGCGGCTCGATGGCGAGCATAAGGATCTTGGGCTTTTCAGAGAACAGAACTCGATGCTGCATACCACTATTTCACGGCATGATCTACCTCGAAATGCAAAGCTTCTAGCCCAGATGTTTCACACCCTTGAACGCCGCGTGAGGGCACGCGGCCTGCAGCGGGGGTGCGCGCCTGCAGGCCGCGTGCCCTCACGCGCCACACTGTTGGCGTTTCCATCGGAGTGTGAAATATCCAGGCTCGGATCCATCTGCGGCAGCCGCCATCCGAGCGGCTCGCCCAGACTGAAGCTAAGGAATTATTCGACATGTTTACCCCTTACTGAAGAGGCCGCAGCACAGGCTACAGGATGGGAAGAAAGCATAGCCGCGAAGAGACGCAAAAGGCGCATAAAAGCAATAGCTTTCGAGCTTCTTGTGCCTTTTCGCGGCTATTTCATTGTGTTCCATCCTGCGGACTCCTCTGTAATCTGCGAGAGATGGCATACCCGAGCAGTCGCAACCGCCTGCGATATGCGACCATCCCGCGCAGGAGGGTTCGCCGCAGTCTTGGCTGCGCAGCCTTGCGGGCCACCAACTCGAAGCCAGCCACCTCGTAATCCTCCGCAGACCCGTGCGGTCTTAGTTCCGGACTTGCTCCTGGTTCGCCATAAGTTCGCAGGTCCCTGGTCGGAAACGCGGCCTCAAAGGCACTGCGAATTTCCCACCATCCGATCTTGTTGAATTCTGCACTACGGTAAAGGAGTTGGAGCACCCAATTAACGGTGTTGAGTTTCAGCTTCTTCTCCAGGCAGGAGCGCATCTGGTTCTCACCATAGCAAAGGTGGGACCAATCCGGGATGATGCTGCCATCATTGCAATAATTCTCCGTTGCGCCACAGTAATCGTGGACCATGGATTCCATTATGTGATGCCCCCGCGCAGCCGTCCAAATGGGATAGGACTCGAAGTATGCCACCCCATTCTTTCTCAGCACACGGCAGCATTGCTGAATGTAGCGTCGCGGGTCAGCAACATGCTCAATGACGTTTGCGGAAATGACCATGTCGAAGGATTCATCCGGAAATTCGAGCTGCATCGCATCCATGCGTTTGAGGGTCGCGTTGGGTATGTCCGCCAGCAGCTTGAGCGCTTGGGGCGAGGGAAACCCTTCGGCAACATTGATGCCGATGAGCTCTCCTTTGGTCAACCTCGCGAGGTGCCAGAGCTGTCTTCCGGTTGGATCGCAGCCGGCGTCCAGAATCTTAATTCTGGGTGGTAGCCAGAGATAGTTGTTTTGGACGACGCGTCTAACATTCTCGACAAAACGCGATTGGTAATCGTCAAGCTGCGGTGAGTCTGTTGCGCGCATAAACGAGGAGGTCTTAACGTCAGAATGGAGGCTCCACCAGCCAAGGGCCTGACCCTTCCCGTGACACATAGGGAGACCTGGCTGGCATTGTTAGCCTCGCGTTCATTCCTCTAGAAATGGTTGATCAAATTCAAGCCTGTTCTGCAAGAAACACTTGTCGAGCCACCAACTCCGAGGGTGTTAAGGTGCTTTTGCCGATGCGTCCTCATCCGCTTCAAGCAGCAAGCAGGCAAGGACTCGCCGAACTCCACTATCATCGCTGCTGTGATGGATTTGCCACTTTTCGGTCAGTTCCGCATTGAGGTCCACCAAGAGCCGGTTGTTCGGCATCGGAATCCGGGCTCCGAGGACTCGGAAGATACCAGACAGTCAGGAAGAGAGATCTTCCTTTAAGTCTCGAGCCCACGCTCCCTCCCTCACCTTGTGAAAGAATGTTCCAGCAATAGCTCCAGCCATCACAAGGATCGCCGCGAAGATTGGCGACGCACAGCGCATGTAACGATCCGTACCCTCTCCGAAATTAGCGCCGTACAGTGCGTACATCCCTCCTCGCAGAAGAACCCAGCCAACGGCCAGGAGCAAACACAACATTAACCGAGAGAAACAGTCTTTGTCACAGCCTTTCCCGAGGAAGCCCGCCATGAAGGCGAGTGCTACGGCACCAGATACAAGCCACCCGTATGCGGATTCGATTCGCGGTTCCCACGTTTCTACTCGAGCATTTGGAGGCGGGGCCACTAACACCCTATACGCATAGGACACACGTTCCGCGTCGCTTGCACGTGAGAGGATGTTTGTGCTATACAAATTTGTAGCCCACCATTGAGTGTCATGGCCACGGTCGGCGAACTGAAGTCCGCTACCACTGAAGAATGCCAGGCCATAAATGGTGGACCTTGATCCCTCGGCCAAGTCTCCGCGGAACGAATGCATGCGAAAAGCGTAGGGTAAATTGTCCAACTTGTTCGAGGCCACCGGGGATGCCGCCAACAATCAACCATCTTGGTCTCTAACTGCCACACTATCGAAGGTTGCATTGCCGGAAAGCAGGAAGCCGTCCGCCAGGAGTTGGCTGGAATAACCGCTGGCCGCTCGCCGATTGGCTGCCAAGTCAAAACGATGTTCCTCCTCGGGATTGTCCGTGGTAATCCAAGTCTTCCACCGGCGGGTGGAAACCGCACCGCCGAGACAATCCAGGAAGCGCGTTCCCACATCGGGGAGCCAGCGGCGCCAGTTCGGATCCAGCGGAAACCGCGCGAATCGGCCGGGTAAGCGCCCCTCGCGGACAGCACAATTGATTTCGGATGCTGCTGCAAGCATCACCTCGTTGGCCTCCCGCGCATCGCCGGGCAATGCATTTTGCAGGACGTTATAGAACCACGGTCCGAACTCGCCAGGTCTCCCCGTGCGTGCCTCGCCATATCTAACGGCGACGGTATCCGATTTCAGAAGGCCCTCTTGAAAGCAGCGAAGCGTCGGGCTAACCTTGCAGGCCGCTGTGAGTGATTGGCGAGTAATGGGGGCGTATGGAACCTCTTGCTCTGGCTTGACGCGATACAGTGCCTGGTACAATGCTGTCAGCCCTGGAGAGGTCATGACCAGAGATTTTGCGTAAACACCATACTTTGCGTAGTTGATCAGGTTGACTCCTGTGCTGAGAAACAGACAGATCAGCACCGGGAGGAGGAGCAGGCGGAGGCGAGGTGATCTGGGCTGGGGGGTCGGTTCCTGGTAAATGAGCATCCAAGCAAAGGCCATGAAAAGGGCGTAAGTAGCCCAAACCAAGGGCTCCTCCGTGCGAACCCATCCCCAGAGGAAGAGCACGATTCCGAGACTGAAAAAGGCGCGCCAGCCCCACTTTGTGGTGGGTTGAGCGAGGAGACGGAACATAATGGCCAGGAGTGCGGCGCTGAGTAGCAGCAGGACCGGATAAGCCATGAACTCCCGGAACCCGGAGAGCGTGTATGGATGCCAGACCATAGCGATGAACAGGCAGACTGCAATCAGGCGCGAGCGGATCTGGTCTGCGACAGCCGCCGCCAGGCTGGCGCAAGCCGCGAGATATAGAAGCTCCAGCGCCAGCCGCCACGGGATGCCGAACTTTCCCAAAAGCCCCGCGAGCATCGGAAAACCGGACGGAAGGCAGGCCAGATCATCGGCTCCCCACACGAGATGAATGGCCGAATGGGCGTAGATAGCGGCATCATTGGGCTGCGCCAGTATCTCCGCGTCCGCCACCACCCACAACTTCGCCAACCCTACCGCCAGCATGATCCAGCGCCAACCACTTTTTTGGAACCAGTCGCCAACGCAATGCATGGTACCTTGATACCGCTGAAACCGGGGCTCTCGCAGCCGTGCCTTTGTCAGTTCCGGACCGAAGTTGAACAGCAACAGACTAATGATTCCCAAAATGCCAGCCAGTGGTGACGCAATAACGACGGGCAGCAGAGATACTTTTAAGGTGTACCGGCGGTCGTTGGAGGAGGGATTGGAACCGTCAGTGGTGCGAAAACAGATGCGTCCCGGGTGGCCCTGAGAGCAATAGTAGCTGCCGTTCGTAGCTTCGGACTGCCACGCCCAAGTGCCCACCCGTTTCATAAGGATGCCACCTTCAAATAGATAGGCAACTTCGACGGCATGGTCGCGAAGCACCCACCGCGGCAGGCGCCAGGAGACGTCGCCACCCGACTCGTGAACCAACGCCGCGGCTGGAAGCGTTGCGCGGCCCAAAACCCTGAAAGGCTCCCAAACCTGTGCCAAAGAGAGAAGTGCCAAAACGGCGAAGCAGCCGGCGAGGCTGCGAATAAGGCAAAGCCGGCCGGCGCCGTGCATCGCCGCGCCTCTTAACAACCCGGACCAGATCCTCGTCCGCCCTGCCACCAAGCCGATGCCGAGTGCCAAAGCCAGGAAAACTGCCGACAGGGTTACCAAGCGCCAGGAGGGCCGATCGATTTGAAACTCGTACTTTCTGCCATTCGCTCTAGGGTCGGTATTATCGCTGGCAGAGAGCCAAAGATACTCCTTCTGCTCCGCACCCACAGAGAAAGGGGCCGCCCCGAACCGCCCCATTCCTTCACCTTCCACTGTCTCAGCGTTTTCCACCCGCAATGGCAGCGCCTTGCCGTCTTCCAGGATTCGAAGACCGGACCGATACCAAGGTGCGGCGCGCAAACCGGGCGGAACGTGCCAGTTGAACCGGAAGCTCTTAGCGTGTTGGATCTCACCTGTTGGGATAAGCACGCGCGCGGACACGCTTCCCCGGGACAAAAACATCCCGAAGAGTGTGGCGGCTGCCCCCGCTGAAGCTAGCGCGGCCACCACGGCGACTATCCGCCACTTAGCGCCCTTTGGCATAAACATGGTCCATCACGAAACGGAAGCTGCCAGCCCGTGTTCCGCTCTATTTCGCTCTCTGGCGGTGTCGATGACCTCCTGCAAACACGCGATGTGCCGCTTGATGTTGTAATTCGTGCGTATGTGTTGCCGGGCATTTTCACCCATGCTCCGGCATAGCGCCTGGTCATCGCGCAACTTTCGCATGTAATTCTTCATGCCCACGACGTCGCGTTCTTCTACCAGGAAACCGGTCTTCCCGTGAATGACCGCATCGGTGATTCCGGCGTGGCGGGTGGAAACAACCGGAAGCCCGGCAGCGCCGGCCTCGAGGATCGCCACAGGCGTTCCCTCAGCATCGCCATAGGTAGGGGTCACGGAGTGCTGCACAAAGCAACAGGCCTGGGCAAATAGCGGGCGGATCTGATCGTGAGGAAGCGCACCCGGAAAGCAGACGCTGGCTTCTATTTCCCAGGTCTTTGCCAGGCTTTTGCAGCATTCCAATAATGGCCCATCCCCGACCATGACCAGCTTTGTGTCCGGCGATTCGTCGAGCAGCGCCTTAAAAGCCATCAGCGTGAGGTACGGCGCCTTAATATCGGTAAAACGTCCCACCGCTAGAATAGTCTTCTGGTATTCGGAGTAATTCTCGTAAAAGTAATCCCGGGGCCCATAAGGATTATAGACGATCTTGGAGGCATCCGCACCCATGCGGATGAGCTTCTCGGTCATAAAATGGGAGACGCTGAGAATCCGAAAGGCGTAATCGAACATATCCCGGTAGCGATCCTTGTACGGCGTCACGTCCGGCTCACGATGGGCGTCATGCCCGTGAAAATGAACTACCAGGGGGATCTTCAAAGCGCGCGCATGCTTGCAGATATCGGCTCCGTTGAAACCGTACTCCGCCAGAATGACGTCAACCTGATGCTGCCGCATGAATCCCGTAATGAAATCCCCGATAGCGCCCTCTTCCATCTCATGCCGAATGACCCATCTGTGGTATAAGAAATGGGGAAGGAGCTTCTTCAGCTTATTGGCCAGAGGATGCTTGCCATAGAAGGAGCGGATTTGCCTGCCCTTGTAAATGTATTCCGGATAGTAGTTGTACAGGACGACTTTGTCGCCATTCAGGTACTCAATGTGGGCCCGGATGAATGTTTCACTCACCAGATCCTTGAACCCTTTGATAATGCACATGGCACCCATGCCACAATTCTAGCGAGCGTTCGCCTATTTCACTATAAAACGGTCTGGCCAGGCAACCAGCGCCTTACCTTGCCGGCGAGGATTCGGCTACGGCGGAAGACGCGGACGGGCAGGGGACTCGGGAGTGGGGCGCGGGGATCTTCTGGCGCGAGCGCAGCATGGACTGGAGGCAAATCGAATCGCCCGGGAATCTTGATTGCGCATTTTGATCCGGAGGCGGCGTGCAACTCTCGGAGGAGACCAGCCCATTGCCCGGCGCAACACTCGTTTGAGTACTGAGATCTAACTTTAGCGCGAGCTGCACAGGAGAGCCTTTCCCAGAGGTCAGGTTCGTTGCGGAGCCGTCGGATTGCCTTAACGAAGGAGTCCGCCTTATCATTTACCAGCAGCCCGGTCACTCCATCCTCGACCAACTCAGGAATCCCGCTACGTATCCGGAGACAGACAGGAACACAGCCGCAGGCCATGCCCTCCATCAGGGCGATTGGCAATCCCTCGTAATCGGAGAGGAGAACGATGACGTGGCATTCAAGCAGTTGCTGCTGAATCTGGTCGCTGTCAACTCTGCCCGCCAGCCGCACCGGGAGGCCTTTGCCTTCCACCGCCAGCACGTTCTCCACACTCGTACGATCCGGACCGTCGCCATACAGCACGGCTTCCGTCCCCGGCACTTCCCGGACACACCGGCAGAATGCTCGTGCCACTTCGGAAATCCGCTTCTGCTCTTCCGCGAATCGGCCCACATAGGCCAGGCGCAATACTGAAGTCTGCCGTTGCACTTGAGTTGCGGGCACTGGAACGCCATACGCTATTCGGCGTACAACGGTATCCTGAGGATGTCCGGCCAGGACTTGTTGTTTCAACACTTCGGATACACAAACCAACGCAGAAAGACGAAACTGTTGGCGGCCAAAAAGAAATTCACTCTGTAACCCGCGATAGAAATCATCATCCGAATGAAGGATGCCCACCGTTGGTATGCCACCCTCTCGCACCCAGCGAGCAGCAAATAAAGCCGGAATAACAAGGTTCGGCAGAAAGACATCTGGCGGAGATTGCTGAATCTGTGACAAAAGCCACCTAATGTTACTTTGGGTGTCCTTGAATCTCGCCGCGTTCACTTCGATTCCGTCCCGCTTGAGAGATTGAAACGCCACGCCTTCAGAGGGTTCATACCAGTTCAGGAGCTTCATCCGGACATTAATGTCCAGCTGCCGGAGTTCCAAAGGCCAGCGTTGAATCCACACGTGAGGACCTCCTCTACAGGCGCTTGGCGGCTTATCATACGCGCATATATCAACGGTCAGGCTCATCTTTCTATCACGCGGTTGCTCAACTGTTTCAGTCTGGGCTGTTAATCCTAACTGATTTGCAAATATCGATGACGCAGCAATAACTCATGCCCAAAGATGCCTTTGGAAAAAGGCTTTCGATCAAGCGCAGCGCTTTGGCTGCGCGATTCGAGCGCCCGTACAGCGCCTCGAACTCGGACTTCTGCAACAATCTAAGAGTTTCGACCGAGGAATTGTCCGTCAGTTGCATCGCCACATCCTTCCACCAAGCGGGATGTCGACCATGATAGTAAAGCGAGTGAGGTGGATTTTCGGGTTTGACAGAATCGGCAAGGCTGCAGGGAGAGGGAGACAGCCGCAGTGCCCTTAGCAACTTCTGGATTGCCCACAAAACGAAAACGAGGCACTTGTGTTTTCTGGAATTTGCCGATTCAACACTCGTGAATATGCAAAGGTGAGTGTTGGGCCGTAGTATTCGATAGAGCTCCCTAATGGCTACTTTTTGCTGGGGTTCCGGGATATGCTGTATTGTATAGCCCGAGACAACACCGTCGAAAGTCTCGTTACGAAAAGGCAGGTTGCAGATGTCAGCCAAGCAACAGAAATCCGTTGGTCGGACCTTCTCTTTGGCCTCCCTGAGGGCGGTGATGGACATATCAACGCAGACACGATTTTGATAGAACCAGGAAAATGCTAAGTACTCCGGGTGCGCTATGGCCCCGCTTGCAGCGTCTAAAACGAATCCATCGCCAGGCAAGCGATCAAGAATCGAGAGATGCGACATCATCTCGTACAAACCGTACCCCACAGGCTTATTCTGGGAAAATAGCGCGGTATCCTTGTACAAGCCCAAATCGTTCTTCTTCCAACCCCACCGGTCGTACCAATCTTTGACACTTCGTTTTACGTCGTCGATTTGCAACGCGGGGACGACGCACGAACCAGCCCGGGCAGAAACATCGTGGATTTCCAGCGAATCCTGCTCGATGAAATTCGCTGCTGTGCTCGTAATAGGATATGCCCGATTGATCGTATCAGAGATGAATGCACCAATTGTATCTTCGGGAATACGCTGACGTTCCGCGTCGGACAGCAGAGGCAAGAGATCCTCGATTGCAACCAGCCGTAGTGGACCCTTCGTTCTGGGACAGCAAAGGACAGTTTGAAGATGGCTGTAGCGGTCTAGTATCGACGGTTGTGCTTGGATACTCATATTGGTCGTTTCTTTCCGAAGGTAGCCGCCCGAAGTGTGCGGGCTGTCATAAGCGCAAAAGGTGACCTTCAGAGTGGAGCGGATTCTTGTAAAGGCCCCTTTCCATGGTAGAGAGCATTGAACTGTGGCTCAACCATACGTCAGTCATACTCCGACAGCACGCGGTGCCGCGAGTGGAGATTTCTCTGAGTGTCGCCAAGAGCCGCGAGTGTCTTTCCAATCAGGTCTTCCAGATTGCTCGGGCGACAGATGAAACCGAAATCCCCGTCCCCGATGGCCTTCACGCAGCCTGCCTCCTCAATTCACCTTTTGATGGCGGTCGCCAACGCCACTATGGAATGGGCCGGCCTAGCAAACGGCGCCTTACCCGACCGGCGAACATTCTTCCGCGCCGGTAGATGCAAATTGGCAACGACGGTCGTATCTCTCTCACATCCGCGGAGCCGAACGCAGGATTGACGGGAGGCAAGTGCATCCGGCCAGGAATGTGGATCGCACCTCTAGGCCCGGAATGTTCATGCAATTGCCGCAGTAACTCTGCCCATTGCTTCACACTCGACCCGTTCGAATATTCCGTCAGGATCCTGGCCCGCGCCGCACGCGAGAGCCTTTCCCACAGGCCCGGCTCACGGCGTAGTCGTCGTATCGCGTTAATAAAACTATCCGCCCGGTCGTCCACTAAAATCCCCGTGACGCCATCTTCGATCAGTTCGGGAATCCCGCTGCGCATGCGGAGGCAAACTGGCACGCAGCCGCAGGCCATGCCCTCCATCAGGGCGATTGGCAATCCCTCGTAATCGGAGAGGAGAACGATGACTTGGCATTCGAACAGTTGCTGCTGAATCTGATCGCTTTCCACCCTGCCCGCTAAACGCACTGGCAGGCCCGCCCCCTCAACCGCCAGCACGTTTTCCACGTTAGTCCTATCCGGACCGTCGCCGTACATCACGGCCTCTGTGCCGGGCACCCCACGGACAACGCGGCATAAAGCGCGAGTTAACTCCGAAATGCGCTTTTGTTCTTCCACCAGTCGCCCCACGTAAGCCAAACGCAGTCCGGTGGTACGTCGTTCCACTGGGGCTGGCGGGACGGGAACACCATAGGGGATTCGTCGCACAGCGGTGCCCCTGGGGCGCGCCAACAGAACCTGCTGCTCCAACTCCCGGGAAACGCAGACCAGCCCGGAAACCCGGAACTCGCGCCGGCCAAACACAAACTCTTTCTGCAATCCCCGGTAATAATCATCATCTGAATGCAGGATGCCCACCGTGGGAATGCCCGCCCGGCGCACCCAGCGCGCCGCGAAGTACCCCGCCAAAACCAGACTGGGCACAAAGACGTCCGGCGGATTCTCGCTCAACTGAGCCAGCAACCAACGTGCGCGATCTTCCGTATATTGCTGATACACAGTCGAAGGGCATTCGAAGCCTTCGGCTCGCAAGGCCGAGAGGGTCGGGCCGCTGGGGCTTGGGCCATAGGTGAGAAAGAGGCACCGGCAGGCGATGCCTTGAAGGCGCAGTGCCGGCAGCAACCGTTGAATCCATGCAACGGGCCCACCGACATTGTCAGCGCAATCGTAGGCGCAGAAGGTCACCTTGAGCATGGCATCCGGCCCGTGCATATTCCTTGGCCATTAAAGCAATTGTTGGAAGCGTTTAACGAGATCACCCTTTAGTTCCGAGCGGCTCCCAGCGGAAGCCTATTTAGGCATGAGCAGGCGCTTCACGCCGGCACGAAGGCGAAGTTTCCTGGTCTGGACCTCGCCTTGTATGGCTGCCCAAGCATAACGGCTCTCGCGCGATATGAACTGGCTCGGGGATTGCGCGTGCTTGAACACGGAATTGGCGTTTCGCCTCAATGCGCCCGCATAGGGGAAGCGCCGATGCAGCTCGCCCCATAAATCAACCGGCAACAAAGCCGCGAGAATATGATCATCTTCCGTCTTGCTGCACGCGGCTACGGGAATGGGGCCGGGCGAGTGAACGCAACCGTCGATTTCGGCAGACAGCTTCTTCAAGGTATTGGGCCACTCTGGCTCAAGGTGTTGCAGCTCGGCTTGCATTTTTGCTGCGGCATCTCGGGACTCGGGCAGCCGTCTCACGCGGTCTGCGACAGCCTGAATGTAATCTACCTCATCCTTCGGTCGTGTTCCGTCGCTCGACAGCGGAGGCAGGTTTATCCGCACGACATTCTCGTGTGGCCCGTAAACCGGAATCGGGAAAGCGCCCCCGTATACCACAGCCTCGATAAACCCCCCCAGAGACGGCATCGGAAATGACTCCAGGCAGATATCCGCTGCCTGGTAATGCGAGATAGGGTTGTTCACCACACCCGTGAAGCGAATGCGCCGATCTGTGGCCAGGTCCTGCGGAACAAACTCGGCATCCTGGCGCGGACCAATTATCAATACCTGAACCTCTCCACATGCTTGGAGGATTTTACGCAGAGTACGGAAAAAGTCGTAGCCCATGGCGGGGCGGTAATACCTTTCTGCGCCTATCGTCAGCAGCACGGGGATCTGGGGGGCAAGACTCAGAGCCCGCTTGGCCTGCTTCTTATCATACGGGGCAAAAGCGCAGTTTCCGGGGACACCGGTCAGTAGAGCTGTCGCTCGCGGGAAACGGAAACGCTCAGTGAGGGTTCGGAAATAGGGGAGCGTGTTTATGGTAATGTCAGCTACAGTCCAGCCCAGGCCAAAAGAAAAATGTGCATGGTTAAACAATGCCACAGGAATGGCCATTGGAACAGCCATCGCTAGAACGACAATTACATCATTGGGGTGGTGGTGGAGAATAACGCGATCCACCTGACCAGCCAGCGTCCGCAAAGCCCTTGCCCGGCTCATCCGGGAAGCTTCCGGCGGGAGATTGAAGATCTGCGCCCCACCTCTGCGACATGCCTCGAGCAGGACATCGGGCACGGGCACCGGCTGCCGGGTGAGTGCGACCAGGTGGTGCGAAGCGTTATCTCTCTCAATCCATTTGGCCAGCACGCGCGTGTGGCCGCCGGACGGGTAAACTTCACTGGCAACGTGCAGGACTCTCGGCAGGTCCTTCCTGCCCGGCTCGATCTTGGCGAGCTGTATGCGCTCCGCACGTGCGACATCTCCGGCCATTACAAGAGCACGGTTTTCGATCCGACCATCTGCAAAGCGCCCGGGATGGCAGCCAGCAAGGCCTGCCAACTGGTCAATCTCCATCAACACCGCCTCAGGATTGTCCAAGCTTCTGGATTCGAGTCGCTCGCAGAGTGCCTCGTAGAGAAAGCTGTTCGCCTCCAGCGCTTTTCCCCACTCGTTGGTCACTTGCTTGGAATTAATTGCTGTCACACAGGAGGAAACAATGCTTAAAAGTTGAAAGCAGAAAGCAGAAATGGGCTGCAAGACTACGGGACTACGGACTACGGACTACATTCAAAAGCTGACATGCTGAAAAACAGAAATTGGGAAAGCAGAAAGCAGAAATGGACCACGGGACCAATCTAAATGCTGACATGCTGACACTCTGAAAAGCTGAGATGCTGAAAAGCAGAAAGCAGAGGTCGGAGGGCAGAGGGACCCCAGACCACCGACCAAGGGACCACTGACTACTGGGCTGGCGGCCAGGCGATAAGCGCGCAAAAGTCGGCTAAGGTGTTGACCAGAGCGGACTGGCGGAGGAGCCGCTTGAGTTCAGCTTCGTCGCGGAGCGCCAGAATGTGCTCGCGTAAGGCATACGGCACGTCGCCGAAACGGGCTTGGACAATGTCCAGGATATCTTCCTGGCGACCTTCCTGGCGACCTTCCTGGCGGCTCAAGCGCTCAATACTCGTGATGTGTGGCATATTTTGCTTCTCCTCATATTCGGTTAACTTCCGCCTAAAGGCAACCTCCAGTTCGTCCGGCAGAACCAGCAGCCAATCCAGTAACCGGAACAGCTCCAAAATGTCCTGCCACACGTAGCCGCGCTCATGCAGTCGGCGGGTGAGCGCCCACTTGAACTCATGCCGCGCCGTCAGGTCGCCAGCCGTTGCCTGTGCCGCCAAGTGCGCGGCAATCACCACCGCAACCGGATTGTCGTTTTTGTCCAGCGATCCAGCCTCCCCGGCCAGGTCCAGCAGTTTGCAGGTGGGGTATTCAAAACGGAGGCGGCAGCCCCAAAGCTGTTCCTCGTAAGGTCCCGGACGCCAATCCGGGTGCGCATCCGCGAGCAGGACCAGGCTCACCACGGCCCGGCCAAAGCGATCGGCGATCCGGTGATGGTATTGATAGAGGCGGCGCGGCAAATCAGGGTCACGCTGGGCCTGGACCTCGATATGAATCATCACCCATTCGGTCTCGCCATCCCACCGCTGGACCTTCACGAGCTTGTCGGTGCGTTGTTTGCCCAGGTCAGCGTCGCGCACGATCTGCTGAAGCTCCTGGTCGAGAAACTCGATGGCCACAGCCCAATCTATTCCGGCCGCAGCGAGCGGAAAGCACAGTTCGAGGAAGGGGCGGAAATAGCGCTCCAGCGTCTCCTTCCACGCGCCGTCGTAATCAATGGGTTCCGTCACGGTTTCAAGGGCGAGCTGCGGGCCGGCAGGCGGTGTGACGCTGGCGCTGGCCCGAGCGGCGGATGCGGCACTTCTTGTCCAGACCCTCCACCCTTATGCCGACATTATCCCTCATCTTCTAAAAGCAGAAATTGGGAAAGCAGAAAGCAGGGGCCAGTAGGCAGTGATCCGTGATCAGTGGTCAATAACCAGAGGTCAGAGGTCAGGTCCAGGCGCTCAGAAACTCGATTCGGTTGCGCATTTCCTCTGCTGTGAGCGTGTCAATCAAACGCAGCAGTCGCCGCATCTGCTCGCCGACGGAATAACGTTGCTGTACTGCCAAGATAATCCCAGCGTGACTTTCTCCGGCTCGCATCAATGCGGAATGAATCCTGCAGAAATCGCCGCGATTGAAGCTGTAGAGCACTCGGTGTTGCTCGGTCGCCCATCTGAGTTGGTCGTCATCACGCTGGCCACCCCTTCCAGATGGCACGGCGGCAATCACATCCACGCCGCGGATTCGCAGAGCTTCGATCAGGTCGGCGTCGCTCGTGTCTTCGTCGAGGTAGAGGCGGATGGTCATCGCCGGACGGCCAGGGACGGCTGGCGGGCCAGGTGCTCCCGCTCCAGTCGGTCAGACTCGGCTTGTTCCTCAGCCATCTCTCGGTCCATCAACTCTTTGTTTGCGTAGTAAAAGGCCAAGGCTGCATGAACCTGGCCCAGCACAATATGCCCGATACGCAGGGCAATTTGCTCGGCCTCCAGCCCGGATTGGTGCCAGCGGACAATCGTGCGGACGGTTACACCCGTGCCGGCGATGCGCGGGGTGCCGCCTTTGATGCCGGGAGTTCGGGTGATCAGGGTTCCAATGTCAACGTCGGCTATTGCTGCGTTCATTGCTTTAAAATGCCCGTTTTTTGAGTGGCCGTCAAATGGGGGCGGCCGGAGGTCGGAGGGCGGAGGGCAGTAACCAGAGGTCAGGTCCAAGCGCTCAGAAACTCAACGTGGTCTCGCATTTGTTCGGCAGACTTGGCCGCCATGAGCCGGAGCAGCCGGCGCATTTGCTCGCCTACAGAAAAGCCCTGTCGCGATAGGATGATGCCGGAATGATGTCTGCCTTCGCGTAACCAGGTCGTGTGCAAGCTACGGATTTTGGCGCTGTAGATGCTCTTGTTCAATCCTGTCGGACTCGGCTTCCTCCGCACCCATGTGCA
>SESG01003870.1_pt1 | contig 15751 bp, 13 predicted proteins | sample 3171421 | NCBI WGS metagenome assembly SESG01 (sample SAMN10866946, study PRJNA518727) | freshwater metagenome | biome: subpolar coniferous forest; feature: holomictic lake; material: water; isolation source: holomictic Lake 227, 6 m and 8 m depth | place: Canada: near Kenora, Ontario | collected... | reverse complement strand
CCGCGATTGCTGTCAATCCAAAGGTTGAATATCAAGTCTGTGAAATCACGAAAGATGAGAAGACGGAAAGGTTGGTAATCGCAACCAATCTCGCAGATGTTCTTGGAGAAGAACGCACCGTCATCGCTACCTTCCTGGGTTCTGAGTTAGAGCACATTACTTATCAGCGTCCGCTAGATCTCATCGAAATTCCTGATTCGCATTTCATCGTTCTCGCAGATTACGTCACCATCGAAGATGGAACCGGACTTGTGCACCAATCCCCCGCCTTCGGTGCCGATGACTTGCAGGTAAGCCGCCGCTATGGACTTCCAGTGGTTAATCCCATGGCCCCGGACGGAAAATTCTTGGCAGAAGTTCCACTCGTAGGCGGAGTCTTCTTCAAAGAGGCCGATAAAACGCTGGTCCGCGAGTTGAAATCCCGTGGCGTGCTCTTCCGTCAACTGCAGTTCGAGCACTCTTATCCACATTGTTGGCGCTGCCACACTCCCCTCATGTATTACGCACAACCATCGTGGTACATCCGCACCACCGCCATCAAAGAGAAGCTGATCGCGGAGAATGCTAAAACCGATTGGCATCCCGAAACCATTAAAACAGGGCGTTATGGCGATTGGCTCGAGAACAACATCGATTGGGCAATCTCTCGCAACCGTTATTGGGGAACTCCGCTTCCTCTCTGGCGTTGTCCGGAAAACCACATGCACTGCGTAGGTTCACTCGCCGAGCTCTCGGTGCTCTCTGGCCAGGATGTAAGAGCCACTGATCCGCATCGCCCCTTTGTCGATGACATCACCTTCCCCTGTCCTGAGTGTTCGCAAACAATGAATCGCGTCAACGAAGTTATCGATTGTTGGTATGACTCCGGAGCGATGCCATTTGCACAATGGGGTTACCCTCATAAAGAGGGATCGGTCGAAGCCTTGGCCCAGGCATATCCCGCCGATTTTATCTGCGAGGCCATCGATCAAACTCGCGGTTGGTTTTACACGTTGATGACTATTGGCACTCTGGTCTTTGATGAATCTTCCTACAAAACCGTGCTCTGTCTCGGTCACATCTTGGATAAAGATGGCCGCAAGATGAGTAAGCATCTGGGCAATGTTTTGCAACCTATTCCTTTGATGGATCAACACGGCGCTGATGCGGTGCGCTGGTACATGTTGGCCGCAGGATCCCCATGGAGCGCTCGGCGCGTGGGTCATGATGCCCTCTCTGATGTTGTACGCAAAACGCTGCTGACATATTGGAATACCGTCTCCTTCTTTAGTCTCTACGCCCACGCCGCCAATTTTGAATTCACGGCAGGCGGTAAGGCATCAGAAGTAACCATGGATCGCTGGATTATCTCTGAACTCAATGCATTGATTGCATCGGTTGATCTCGCCTTTGCCGAGTTCGACTCACAAGAGGTGGGTCGCCTGCTCGCTACATTTATCGACGATCTCTCAAACTGGTATGTGCGCCGATCGCGCCGTCGCTTCTGGGATGGTGACACCGATGCGCTTTCCACACTCTTCGCCTGCCTGAAAACGTTGACTCAATTAATGTCACCACTTGTTCCCTTTATTACCGAGCATGTCTGGCAGACCCTGGTTCGCGTGGGACAACCCGATTCCGATGAGTCGGTTCATCTCTCCTCCTTCCCAATTGCCGAGGCTAAGGTGATTGACTCCAAACTCTCTGCCTCTGTTGCGCTCTCGCGCCGCCTCGTCGAACTGGGACGCGCTGCTCGAGCCGAATCTAAATTGAAGATCCGCCAACCGCTCTCCCGCGCTTTAGTCGCAGCATCGGGTTGGGGCGCGATGGATCCAGAGATTCGTGAACATATTCAAGATGAGCTCAATGTCCTCCGGCTCGACCTGCTCGCAGATGAGAACGAGGGGCTCGTAAGCATCTCTATCAAGGCTAATTTCCGTTCTATTGGTGCTCGCTATGGCGGGGATGTACAGGCGATTGCAACTGCTATCACCCAAGCAGATGCTGCCGCGCTGGTACACGCACTTCGTCAATCCGGAAGTTATGACCTCAACTACGGTGACAAGGTTGCCCAACTTACGAGCGATGATTTAGTGATAACTGAGACCCCCAAAGAGGGTTGGTCGGTCGCAAGCCACTCAGGTGAGAGCGTTGCACTAGATCTCACTCTTACCCCTGAGTTGTTACAAGCAGGGTTGATGCGTGAAGTTATTCGCACTATTCAAGAGCAACGGAAAAATTCGGGATTTGAAATCAGCGACCGAATTCACGTGCGTTGGAACTCCGGCGCAGATGTTTCCGCTGCGATCAATCGGTATACAGATCAAATTTCCGAAGAGGTTCTCGCGCTCTCTATAACCCAGGATGAAACTCTTGGCGCTGCCGAAAATGAGATCAACTTAGGGCTAGTGCTTACTAAAAACTAATTTAGTGAATGCGCCGTGCGAATGAAATTAATATTTCAACGACGAAGAAGATCAAAATAAACGAGATATCGAGTGAGACCGGTCCGATGCGCAACGGTGGAATAAAGCGACGTACAAAACGCATCACTGGATCGGTGATCGCATAAACAGCCTCTGCGATGGCAAGAACAAATCCCTTAGGACGCCACGATGGTGAAAATATTCTGATGTAATCCAGAATCACGCGGGCGAAGAGCGAGATGAGAAATATCTGCAGCGCGAAGATGATCGTTGTTCCAAGAACACTCATTTTTTACTCCACCCGCCGCGAGGCTAAATCAGCTCTGATTGAAAAAACTTGCTTCTGCTGCAGCTGTCTTATTCTCGGTACTTACTCGAACATTTTCTGGGGTGAGAAGAAATACCTTTGACGTCACTCGCTCGATGCTGCCATGCAGTCCAAAGACGAGACCAGATGCGAAATCCACCAAGCGTTTGCGCTCAGACTCTTCCATATCGGAGAGGTTCATCAAGACAGGTTGGCTCATGCGATAACGCTCGCCCACGGTCCGCGCTTCATTGTAGAAACGGGGATGAATTGTAAAAATCTGGTCCATGATAGGGAAAGCCTCTTGCACCGGCGTAAGAGCCGGGGCGGGAATTGGGTTGAAGGTCGGACGAGCACTCTGAGTAACAGAGCGAACTCCACGATGTGGGGTTTCGGCTGCGACGACTGGCTGCAGATCTTCCTCTTCATCAACCAGACCGAGGTAGTTCGCTGCCTTCTTAAATACATTAGCCATGGCTTAATTTTAGGCTGGTAGTCCACGAGAACCGAGGATTGAACTGCCAATCCGCAGATGTGTCGCACCAGAAGCAATAGCGGCCTCAAAATCTCCACTCATTCCCATGGAGAGCGCGGTCAACGTGGGGACGGAAAGTCGGGCGCGATCGAAAATCTCCCGCATCTGCGCAAAGGCACGCGCCGGCTCCATGGTGGTGGGAGCAACCGTCATAAGCCCTAGAGGTGCAATCTCGGTTTCGCTAATTATCCCTTCCAAAAGCGGCGCCAGATAGTCTGTGCTCACTCCGCCGCGGTCTGCCCGGAGCGGCTCCAAATTAACTTGGATAAAGAAATTTCGCACCTTACTCTCGTCGCATCCAGCAAATTTACGGGCATGATCTAACGAGTCCAGGGAGTGAACCGAGTCGGCCCAGCTCGCTATCGACTTAATCTTTCGCCCCTGTATCTGCCCTTGAAAATGCCAGATGACATCCCCGGGTAATTGCTCCGACTTAAGAGCGCCCTCTTGATCACGATTTTCACCGAAGGCTCGAGCGCCCAATGCATAGAGAATCTGCGCGTCGCTAAGAGGGAAATTTTTCGTTACTACGATTAACTCGATCTCGTTACGGTTTCTTCCCGCTTCCGTCGCCGCTATTGATATTCGTTGCTCAACTTCTTGCAAATTGGCAGATATCTCTTCCTCCCGGGTCATAGCGAAATGAGACCCGCCTGGCGAGCCTGCTCCGCGCCTCGCCTAAAGGAGAAGTACTCCGGGTTTTCCAGGGTACATATATTTAGATTGCGGACTGTTACACCTATCTCTTCCAACTCGAAAGTCACCCCACGCTGTAGATCAAGGCAATGGAGTAAATCTGAAGTTCTCGCTGCTGGAAAGCGCTCGGTAATCTCCTGATACATATCCGGCGCAACCTCATAACACCTTCCGCAGATGCTGGGGCCAATCGTGGCGGTGATATCTCCCGCGCCTAAACTTCTCATCAGCGCTACGGTTTTTGCGGCGATGCCTTTGGTAAATCCCACGCGCCCGACATGTGCAACACCCACGCAATCCTTAGCGGAGAAGGTAATGGGCATGCAATCGGCAGCCAGCGCAGCTAACCCGACCCCTTTGGCCTTTGTTATAAGAGCGTCGGCCGCAAACTCTCCACCAGAACCATCGACAACCAGGACGATATCGCTGTGGCTCTGCCTCATAAAATGTAGGACAGGGAGCGCGAGAGCGCTCTGCAGCACAGCACGACTGGTCGAAATTTTGAGGTCTCCCCCGAAACGAGAGGTGAAGAGAGTTCGCGACATTTACTTCATAAAGTCGGGAACGTCTATCTCATCCTCGCTCACGAGATCTTGGAAGGTCACACGACGACGTGGAGTGGAAGGAAGCAAAATCTCGGAGGTATCTTCATTTCCGTTGAGGTCAAGTGCCACCGCAATAGGGTCATTTGCTGGAATCGGATCAGCTTGACCGCTCAGCGCTGCAGCATTAATCGTTGGCATTGGTGCACGTTTTGGTGCTCCGCCATCAAAGCCAGCAGCAATCACGGTGATGCGCACTTCATCGCCAAGTGCATCATCTATAACCGTTCCAAAGATAATGTTGGCATCGGGGTGGGCGCATTTGGCAACCAACTCTGCCGCTTCGCTCAACTCAAAGAGACCTAAATCAGAGCCGCCGGCGATAGAGAGCAATACTCCCCGCGCGCCATCGATCGATGCTTCGAGGAGTGGGCTGGCGATTGCCAACTCAGCGGCACGCGTGGCACGCGCTTCTCCGCGGGCAGATCCAATTCCCATCAAAGCAGAACCGGCGCCTTGCATAACGCTCTTTACATCAGCGAAGTCGAGGTTGATAAGACCGGGAGTTGTAATTAAATCGGTGATGCCTTGTACGCCAGAAAGTAGTACTTGATCGGCGCTACGGAAAGCTTCGACAGCTGTAATGGATCGATCTGAGATTGCAAGTAGTCGATCATTAGGAATGACGATCAAGGTATCAACTTCTACGCGAAGAAGTTCGATTCCCTCTTCGGCTTGATAAGTACGATGCTTTGCTTCAAATGAAAATGGCTTAGTAACAACACCAACTGTAAGTGCGCCGAGATCCTTGGCAACTTTCGCAACAATAGGCGCTCCGCCAGTTCCTGTTCCGCCACCTTCACCTGCAGTTACAAAGACCATGTCAGCGCCGCGCAAAACTTCTTCGATCTCTTCGATGTGATCAAGAGCAGCTTGCCGTCCAACTTCAGGAGATGCACCTGCACCGAGACCGCGAGTTGATTTACGTCCGATATCTAATTTCACATCGGCATCACTCATGATGAGTTGTTGCGCGTCGGTATTGATCGCAATAAATTCGACACCCTTGAGTCCCGCTTCAATCATGCGATTGACAGCGTTCACTCCTCCGCCACCAATTCCAACAACTTTGATTACGGCCAAATAATTTTGCGGTGTCGCCACGATGTACCTCTCCTAAGACCCTAAATCTCAAGTCGAGACTTAAAGCGCTGCCTACTTCTTATGCGGTAAAAATAGGGTTTTGCGCTGATTCAAGCAATAACCGACACGATAAGCAGAGCGAGCAATCTCTAAACGCAACGTTGAGAGTAATTACATCACTATTGGAGTTAACGGATTGGAAAGATCCACAGTAGTAATTTTCTTATTCTCCGGGAGTGTCAAAAGTTGGCGCAGAACACGGACTTTCAACGCGATATCTGTAGCTGTTCCCCAGGCGATCGCCAATTGTTTATGTCCGGAGATGGTGGTGGTGAGATTTATTTGGTTCTGCACATCCACAGAGAGACTCAATAGATTTGCAGTGAGATCCGGCGGCGTCTGCGCCAGAAAGGTTCCCATGGCGGTCCGTGAGTCTGCCCCCACGGTGGCGAAGTTGATGGTTGGAATTCCTGTCGGAGGATTGGGAGTAATGAAGTTATAACCCTTGGCATCAAAATACTCTGTAGTTCCTTGGGTATCGACGTATTGAGCAATCGGGTGATGCTCGGTAATGGTGATTCTCACATCATGAGCCAGCCAACGCCTATTAACTCTGATCGTGTCAATCCAAGTTAACGCTGCGAGATCATGAGCAATCCGCTGCGAGCTCACGCGAGCTATAGGAAGTCCAAGGTGTAAATCTTTAGGAACGAGAAGCGGAGTCACAATCGCTTCATTTCCAGCTGCCGTTATTTCTATGGATCGGATCGCGAGCACTTTAGACCATCCAAGAAAATAGCCCGATAGCCCAATGAGCACGACCGCAAGGAAGATGCCCGGTGCGTTGCGCAAGCGCCGTTTACGCATATCTCTCTTCGAGCGCTTGAACTATTACCGGTGCCAGAGAGTTAACGTCTCCAGCTCCAAGGGTCATAATGAGATCGCCAGGCTCTGCAAAATCGAGAACTTCGTGCACTGCATTGAGCATGGAAGGCTCGTGAAAGATGGTTCCGCTCTGCGAGGCCCGAGTTATCAGCTGCGAAGTAACTCCGGGAATCGGCGCTTCGCTCGCGGGATATACCTCGAGAACGAAAGCCCGATCGGCGAGTTCAAGGGATTTGGCAAACTCTTTAAAGAATACTTGGGTGCGCGAGAAGCGATGCGGTTGAAAAACGACGATTACTCGACCGGGCGCCGCATAAGCCTTGGCGGTTTCCAGAGTAACTCTTAACTCGGTGGGGTGATGCCCGTAATCATCTATTACCTCTATGTCATGAATCTTGCCCTTATGCTCAAAACGGCGGCGCGATCCGCTAAAAGATTCCAGACCACTTAGCAGTTCCGGGACACTTGCTCCCAAGCGCTCCCCTGCTGCCAGCGCGGCCGTGGCATTGAATAGATTGTGAAGTCCAGGAATCGTTAGATGTAGTTCCGGAAGAACTTTGCCATTCTTTGTGATGCGAGCGAAGGACGATGCCGGTTCAAGTACAACTCTAGATATCGCGAACTCGCCATCGCGCGCACCATAGGTAATGATGGAGAGATCTTTTCGCTGCACTCGGGAGAGAAGTTCGACAACTCCAGGGTCATCTATGCATGCGATGACAAAACCATTGCTTTGAATCGTCGCAATAAATTCTACAAATATCGCATAGAGATCTTCGATCGATGCGAAGTGATCCACATGATCGAGCTCTAGATTAGTAATAATCGCGCCTAGCGGGTGATACGCGGTGAAGGAACCATCAGACTCGTCTGCCTCGGCGATAAATATATCCCCGCTCCCTAAATGGGCATTGATCCCAGAACTATTTATGAGACCACCAATTGCGAAGGAGGGATCTAGCCCGGCTCGCTGCAGCGCAACCGTCAGCATTGAGGTCGTTGTTGTCTTGCCGTGGGTCCCAGCTACCGCGATGGAACGCTTGCCCTCCATCAGAATTGCCAGAGCCTGCGCCCTGGTGATGGTTTCGATTCCATGCTCTTGTGCCGCCAAGAGTTCGGGATTCGTCGGTGAAATCGCACCAGAGGTGATGAGAAGATCGACGCCTTCTACATTGGCCGCGTCATGTCCAATATGGATATCTGCCCCGAGCGCCGCCAAGGATTGGGTGATTGAACTCTCCTTCACATCACTGCCGCTAATGAGAAGTCCTTGCGACAGCATGATGCGTGCGATTCCTGACATGCCTGCTCCACCGATCCCCACAAAATGGATCCGCCTTCCGGCAAGCTGCTTCAGGTTACTCATGAGCCAATACTTTCAGAGATCGGCGCGCAATTTCTGCACTGGCATTGAGCGGGAAATCCATGCGCTTCCCGGAGGATCTCCACCTACCCGCACTTGCGATCAACTGATCAATGTGTGAGAGCAACCAGGCGGAGGTAAATTCGGAGTTATTAACCAACTCTCCTCCCCCGCTCGCCGTCACTACCTTGGCATTTTCGCTCTGCTCGCCATTGCCAATGGGAAGTGGGACGAAGAGGCTGTAGATACCCAAGACCCCAACTTCCGTAACGGTCACAGCGCCACTTCTTGAAATGACTAAATCTGCCGCTGCATATGCGCCGGCCATATCATCGATATATCGCAGTGGGAAGTATCCGGCTTGCGCGAGCGGTAATTCATTCTTCGCTCCAACTGCATGAATAATTTGGTAGCCACGCTGCGAAATCTCGCGCTGTGATTGCGCAATGGTTTCGTTGAACTTCATCGATCCCAACGATCCGCCGAAGACCAGAATAGTTTTGCTCAGTGGATCAAAGTTCATGGTGCGCAACGCTGCTTCTCGCGCCTTACTTCGCGCTGCAGGTTCTAGCGCAGCGAGTTGCAATATCTCCTGGCGCAGCGGAATACCAACCCGATCTGGCGAATCTTCGCCAAAGGCACGGAGCATGACTGCCCCGCAGCGCTCTGCTAATTTATTGGCCATACCCATCTTGGCATTTGCTTCGTGCGCCACTATCGGTATCCCCGCCCGCCGCGCGGCTAGATAGGCAGGCGCCGCGACGTACCCACCAAATCCAATTACCAGATCTGCTCCCACTAATAATTCTTTGGTTTGACCGAGGGTGCGCTTAAATCGTAACGGCCAACTTAAGAGATCGAGATTTAGGAGGCGCGGAAATGGCACCTTATCGATGATGTGCAAAGGGAAATTCGCTGCCGGTACTAGCAAGTTTTCAACGCCCTCACCAGTTCCTAGAAAATGCGAATCAATCTCTGGGTGGTTCTCACGGAACCAGCGCGCCACTGCGAGTGCGGGTTCGACGTGGCCTGCAGTTCCGGCTCCAGCGAAGAATATCTTGCTCACTCTTATGCCTTCTTGCGAGATTTAATCGCGGCTTTAACTCGCGGATCCTTGCGCGCGATGTTGAGGACATAGCCCACCCCTAGAAAATTAGCGATCAGCGATGATCCGCCATAGCTAATGAAGGGAAGTGTTACCCCAACGACTGGAAGAACTCCGATAACAGAGCCAACGTTGATAATTACTTGCATCATGAACCAGGCTCCAACACCTGCGCAGGCATAACGAGAAAAGAGATCCTTACTCTGCATCGCGGTCCGGAAAATTCCATAAATAAGTGCGGCATAGAGCGCAAGAACTACCAAGGTGCCAAGTAGACCCAACTCTTCTCCAATAACGGCGAAGATAAAATCGGTGTGAGCCTCTGAGAGATTGCCCCACTTTTGTCGACTCGCTCCCAAGCCAACTCCAAAGAGTCCGCCACTAGCCAGCCCCATCACGGAGTGCGCCGGCTGCCATCCCGCCATTTTATAAACTTCAGGTGCGAAAGGATTTAAGACCGCAGCGAAACGATGCAGGCGATAGGGGGCTAAAGCGACCATGCCCACGACACCCGCTACTGCAAATAGTCCGAGAAGTAGAAAGTGACGCAGTGGAAGACCGCTCACAAAGAGCATGATGGCAACTACTCCCAGGACAATAACGGTGGTGCCCAGATCGCCACCTTTGAGAATTAAGAGGATGAGCGGAAGCGTTCCCGAGAGAACAAAACCCATATGGCGCATCGCGGAGCGATTAACGACCGTCTCATCAAATTTTCGCAGTTGGCCCGCACACCACAAGATCAATCCGAGTTTGGCAAATTCAGAGGGTTGCATGGTGAAGTTGGCAAAGTGAATCCAGTTGGTATTTCCATTGACGGTCAATTTGATTCCTGGAATGAGCGGCAGGCAGAGCGCCAAGAATGAAAGTACGAACGAATATCGAGTAATGCGATCCCACACCTTGGTCTTCCAATTAGAGACCAAGAGAAGAGCGAGAATTGAAAAGGCGAAGAATAGAAGCTGCCTAAAGAAGATTGAATACGTGGAGCCCGACTGCTGCAATGAGACAACGCTTGACGCCGAGAGAACCATCACGATTCCCAAGGCTGATAGGAAAGTTAAAGAGCCCAGAATCATGTAATACGGGGCGTCGGGGCGTTGTAAGTAATTTGAATACTTTTGGCGACGGGTTCCAACTTTGACGCTCATCGCCCAACCACCTCTCGCACCATAGCCACAAACTTCTCGCCGCGATCTGCATAATCTTCAAATTGATCCATTGAGGCGCACGCCGGCGCGAGAAGGACGGTATCCCCGCTGGTGGCCAACGCCTTCGCCTGCAACACGACATCGCGCATTAGCTCTTCCGAATCTCCACTAAAGGGCATGATGAAGTACGGAATCTGTGGGGCAATCTTTGAAAGGGCAGTGGCAATGATTGGAGCATCTTGCCCGATGAGAATGGCTGCTTTAATGCGCAGAGAGCATCGTTCGATAAGTGGGCCCATCTCGGCACCCTTCGCTAATCCGCCAGCGATCCAAATGGAAGATATGTGCGAAAGCAATGCCGCTGCCGCAGCATGTGGATTCGTCGCCTTGGAATCGTTGACCCATGAAATACCATCTTTTTCCAGCACGACCTCTAGGCGATGGCGATCTAAGGTGAAGTTCTGTAGTCCGGCTCTAATCTCCTCATGTGAAATGCCGATGGCAAGAGCGAGGCCGGCGGCGGCCATCGCGTTAGAAACGTTATGCGGCACCGCAGGATGAATATCAGAAAGTTCGGCGAAATCCACCGCGCGCGATGGATCAGAGGTAAATGCGCGATCGACCAGCAAATTCTCGACCAAACCCAATTCGCCTGCCTGCGGGGTATCGAGGTTGTAGAAAATTTTCCGCCCGGACCAGGACGCAGATCTAATAACACTTTCACTATCTTGGCCGTTAATAATGGCGACCGATCCCGCCGCTAGGAGCCTTAACTTCGCTTGAGCGTACTTGTCAAAAGAACCATGCCAATCAATGTGATCGGGGGCGATATTAAGCAGCGCGACCGCCTCATAACGTGGAAGCCGACTCCATTGCAATTGAAAGGAAGATAACTCTAATGCTAAGTAATCGAAGCTTTCGCCCGAGGCCAGTACCGCGATTACAGGTTCCCCAACATTCCCACAGGCGACGCCACTCTTGGTGCTGTAATCGAAGATTGACTGCACCATCTGAATAGTTGTTGTCTTGCCATTTGTTCCTGTGAGAGCAATCCACTTCTGGTCGGGAGCAATTTCTTCCTTCACCTTCCAAGCGAAATCAATCTCGCTCAGGATCTCACAGCCAGTTACCTCCAGCGCAAGGATGATCGGATGATCAGTTCGCCAACCTGGTGAAACAACGGCTAAATCATAGGGAGAGTTAACCTCTCGTAGCGCGCCGGGAGCTCTCTCGTCATATAAATCAACGTTGATCCCCCGGGTAATAAAGAAATCTAAGAGAGCAGAACCTGTCACTCCAGCGCCGATGATTGCCACCTTTTTAGTCGACAGTTCATGCAGGAATGACATTTAGGAGGTCACCCACTGCGCATAAAAGAGGCCAAGTCCAGCAGCTACGCTCAGGCCGGCAATGATCCAGAACCTAATGACGATAGTTACTTCGGCCCACCCTAAGAGTTCGAAGTGATGCTGCAAAGGCGCCATTCTAAATACTCGTTTTCCACCTGAGGCTTTGAAATACAATGTTTGAATAATCACTGACATGGTGATGATGACGAAGAGTCCGCCGAGAGCGGCGAGCAGCATCTCAATTCGCAAGGTGATTGCCAATCCCGCGATTGCCCCACCTAACGCGAGTGATCCGACATCTCCCATAAAGATTCTTGCCGGTGAGGCATTCCACCAGAGGAAGCCGGCGCACGAGCCCGCAAAAGCTGCAGCTAGGACTGCGAGATCGAGTGGATCACGCACCATATAGCACTTTGAAGTTAGTACTTCAACGCTTCCTAATCCACAACTCTGGCGAAACTCCCAGACGCCAATAACTACAAAGGATAGAAGCGTCATGATCGAAGTACCACTGGCCAATCCATCGAGGCCATCGGTGAGATTTACGCCATTGCTTGTGCCCAATACTAAAAATACGACCCAGATAATTACAAAGACTGTTCCTAGCGCAAGCGAGGTGTCACGTACCGTCGAAAGATGAAATGAAATTGGTGTTAACTTGAAGCTATCTTTAAAGTGCAACCCGGCAAATGCAAAGCCACCCGCGATGAGCGCCTGTCCTAGAAGTTTTTCTTTCGCGCGCAATCCGAGAGAGCGCTGCTTAACGATCTTCAACCAATCATCCAAGAGGCCAACAAATCCCAATCCCAAAACTAAACCAATAACCAAGAGCGCCGATGCGCTGACTCGCACTCCATTGATCAGGTGCGATCCAAAGTATCCTAAGAATGCGGCGAGAATGAGAACGACCCCACCCATTGTCGGTGTGCCGCGCTTAACGTGGTGGCTGGTAGGACCGTCATCGCGTATCTGCTGCCCATAGCCACGGGCGGCCTGAAAGCGAATGAATATCGGCGTGAATGCAAAACTCAGCAGGGTGGAAACGGTACCCGCTAGCAGGATCTCTTTCATTCTTCCGCAACCTGCCAATTCGCTAAGAGTTTCTCCGAGAGTTCATCGAGATGTTCCGCCCGCGAAGCTTTTACCAAGAGAACATCTCCACGCTGCACGTGAAGCAGCATCTCCAGCGCCTCTTCCTGGGTAAGAAAGTAATGGGTCAACATCTCATCGCCAGCGCCGGGGTCGAGTTGGAGACCTTCGAGATAGAGCTCGGTACCAACAGCAACCAAATGATCCACCCCTAACTTAGAGGCGAGTCTGCCAATTCGCAGATGCTCTTCCCGTTCTGACTCGCCGAGTTCGTGCATTTTCCCGAGCACCGCCCAGGAGGATCCCCCGCGTTCTTGAGTCAACAGAACCAAGGTCTGCAGCGCTGCCTGCATGCTCTCGGGGTTGGCGTTGTACGAATCGTTAATTAGTAATAGTTCATCGACATCGTGTAATTCCATGCGCCACTTGCTCCGCGGTTCGGCCGTTGAAAGCGCCGCCGCAACAGAGTCAATCGCGATACCAACTTCCAAGGCAACGGCCGCCGCGGCAAGTGCATTTGCTACTTGGTGGGCGCCGAGAAGTCGCAGCGCCACTGGGGCGCGGCCGGAGGCACTCACGAGATCAAAGTGGGCCAGACCTTCTCGGAATTCCAGATCAGCGGCACGTACATTGCTCGTGACCTTTTCACCAAAGGTGACCCTCTTGCGAGCACTGCCCTCACCCATGCGGGGTGTCAACGGATCGTATTCGCCAAGAATTGCAATGCCATCTTCCGGGAGAGAATCGATCAGTTCACCCTTGGCCTTGGCGATCGCTTCGCGACTTCCAAACTCACCTAAGTGAGCGCTGCCCACGACCAGGACAACTCCAATCTGGGGCTTTGCAATGGCGCAGAGTGCGGTGATATCTCCCATGTGTCGCGCGCCCATTTCCACAATGCAGAAGCGAGTGGCGTCGGTACACCGGAGAATAGTTATTGGTACTCCGATCTCATTGTTGAAAGAGCCGACCGGAAAAGTGCTCTCCCCCTTGATGGGAAGAATGTGACCTAACAAATCCTTGGTCGTGGTCTTTCCGTGTGATCCGGTGATCCCAATAAAGGTGCACTCTTTCATCCGTTCCCGTACCGCGGTAGCTAACGTCGCCAATGCGATAACAGAATCAGCTACCACCAATGATGGGATTCCTAAATTAATAGTGGTCATAGCAAAGCGCGCGCCATTTTCAATAGCTTCCTTCGCGTAAGAATTTCCGTCGACGCGCTCTCCTGGGAGCGCTACAAAAAATGAACCTTCTTCCACTTTGCGGGAATCAATCTCTGGGTATTCGGTGATCACCATCGTTGGATCAAGTTCTACGATTTGGGCCCCAATAATTTCGGCAATTTCTGCCACAGTTATCGCGATCATGCTAACTCCTCGATTGCGCGCGCCAATTCGATACGATCATCAAAGGGATATTTAATTCCTTTGATCTCCTGGCCACGTTCGTGGCCCTTCCCAAGAACAATAATGCAATCCCCGGCCTCTGCTTCAAGCACGGCGAGGGCGATAGCGCTGCGACGATCAGGTTCCACGAGATCATTCTCGCTGCGGACATCTCCCACCATCTCGATTAGAATCTGTAATGGGTCTTCACTTCTAGGATTATCGGAGGTAAAGATTGCTCGATCCGATCCGGCGCGGAGCGCCTCTCCCATGAGCGGGCGTTTAGTTTTATCGCGATCGCCGCCACATCCGAGAATGGCAATAACTCGTCCCTCTGTTATTGAGCGAGCCGTCGCCAATGCACGATTCACCGCATCAGGAGTGTGGGCATAATCAATCAAAGCTAAGAATTTCTGACCCACAATTACCGGCTCCAAGCGCCCCACCGGAGCGGTAAGAGTGCGCATGTAATATGAAATAGCAACCGGATCGACCCCGCTTTCTACGGCAAGGGCAATCGCTAGCAAGGCGTTATCCAAATTGTGAAGCCCAAGGAGGGGAAGGTGACCTTCGATAAGAATTCCGCCGGGTCCGCGTATTGCAACCTCGTAGCCAGTTCCAGAGAGCGCCGTCTCAAATCCTTGGTAATACCAATCAGCTTTCTTCTGCGAACGAGAGAGAGACTTGGTGGGGATTTGCGCATCACTAAATAATATTTGGCCATGAGCATCATCAATATTCACAATGGCGCAATCGGCGTATTCCGAGGTAAATAACCGCGCTTTCGCCTGGAAGTAACTCTCCATATCTCCATGAAAATCCAGGTGATCTTGCGTTAAATTTGTGAAACCGACGACCTTAAAGTGCGCGCCGGCCACTCGCCGCAGTGCCAGGGCATGGCTGCTGACCTCCATGACCAAGTTCCGCACATGCTGTTCCCGCATGGTTGCGACGATCGCCTGCAGATCTGTTCCCTCCGGAGTAGTGAATCGGGCGGCAAATTCTTCTCCGCCGATCGTGATTCCAATAGTTCCGATGAAGCCAGTCGTCCGACCATCTAAACGCCAGATCTCTTCCAACAAGGCCGCAGTAGTTGTCTTTCCATTTGTGCCGGTGATTCCAACGGCATCGACCGCATCGAAAGGATTGCGATAGAACCATGAGGCGATGGCACCCACCCAAGAGCGCGGATCATCCAGAATGAGAACGGGAACGGAATCTTTTACCAATTGCGCGCCCAATGGATCTGAAACAATCGCCACCGCTCCACGCACGATTGCATCATGTACATAATGCGCGCCATGCACTTTTCCACCGGAGAGCGCGAAGAAAAGATCTCCCACATTAACGGCCCGAGAATCCAATGTAACGCCGGTAAATTTAAGATCGCTGTCGGCGCGTTCAACACCTATGAAATCTGCCAACTCTGCCAGACTCTTTTCAAAGGAGGCGATAGGCATTAGTGAGGCGCTCATGGCTTCACCGCAACTGGGGCTGCAAGCAGGGCTGCCTGCGTGAGTGGATAAGGTATTTGGGTCGATGGAACCGGTTGAACTTGCTTACTTTGAAGTACAAAGCTCATCACCTTTTTAAATACGGGGGCTGCGATCTCTCCGCCGAAATGCAATCCTTGCGGATTTTGAATAACGACGCTGACGACATATCGAGGCGCATCAGCCGGTGCCATTCCAATGAAAGAAGCGGTATATCCGCGGTAACAGCCGCATCGCGAATCATGTCTCATCGCAGTTCCTGTTTTGCCAGCAATCTTGTAACCCGGTATTTCGGCAGCG
>SESG01000322.1_pt1 | contig 15755 bp, 13 predicted proteins | sample 3171421 | NCBI WGS metagenome assembly SESG01 (sample SAMN10866946, study PRJNA518727) | freshwater metagenome | biome: subpolar coniferous forest; feature: holomictic lake; material: water; isolation source: holomictic Lake 227, 6 m and 8 m depth | place: Canada: near Kenora, Ontario | collected... | reverse complement strand
CCAACTCGAAAAAGACGGCAGCATCAACACGACTTTCGTGTTTAACGAAGGAGGATTTAATGGACCTAAAAAGCGGTATAACCCACATGGATTTGTAGTTGAAAACACCGGCAACGCAGTCTGGGGAATGCAATTTATCTGACCGTTTAAATCGGAATATATCATTGCGTATCTTGATAAGGATTACACCAGTACCATCATTGCAAGAAATGCCAGAGACTATGTCTGGATAATGGCGCGTAAACCTGTGATCACTGACGGTCAATACCAGGAACTAACAACAGCCGTTGCAAATCTTGGCTATGACGTGAGCAAATTGCGGAAAGTGCCACAATAAACATCAAGCGCTTTACCTCTATTCTTTACAAAGGCAATCGCTTTCTTGTGCTGATCAATACCATTGTTTCTATTGTAGCCTTCAGTTTCCCAAAGATGGGTAATTTGATCGTAAGCTTTGCCAATATCATGGAGATTCATAATTTCTCTTGAGCCCTAAATTTTAGATATACAACCTGATGGGGTGATAGACAGGTAGTGATCGATCTGCCAGTTTGTCTACTAAAGAGGACAATGTGCCATTAAGAGTCACTCAAAATCGTCCGCTTTAAGGCAAGCAATCTAGCATCTTGGGGATTTTTTTACATAACACGAACTTTATTTCGTAACTGGCGACAATATAATGTTGAACATCGAAGCAGGACTCGGACCTACATTGCTTGAAACATTGCTGCAACTGACTCGACCATTTTATACCCCAGTTAGCGTCTGGCTAATATATCACTGACTAAGCATATATTTCACTGTAATTATTTCTGCTTTTTGGATGTATTTGATTGCAACGAAGTAAGTACTATCACAGTAATATTATCCTTGCCACCTGCATCTAGGGCGGCCGCAATAAGTCGTTCCACTCTAACTTGATTGTTAACAGTTTCTGATAGAATAGTTGCGATGCGTTCATCAGAGACTTCTCCGTTTAGTCCATCCGAGCAAAGAAGTAAAGTGTCATTCTCGCCTAATTCACCCGATACAAAGTCAACCTTAATGTTAGTCTTATCGAATCCTCCCGCACCTAGCGCTTGCGTAATTATATTACGAGAGGGGTGATTAGGTATTTCATTTTCTGTAATTAGGCCAGCTTTAAGTAATAATTGAACATAGGAATGATCTGTAGTGAGCTGATGAAGTGTACCGTTCCATAGATAAGCGCGACTATCACCCACCCAGGCGATTTCATAACATAGGCCATTTAGTTTCGCTGCGACTATAGTCGAACCCATGTCCATACTACCCTCACCTTGTTGAGCGGCAGCTTGTATCGCATGATGAGCTGTTTCGATGGCTTCGACAAGTGGCATGCCTTGCTCAACATTTCGGTTCATTTCCCGAATCGTAACCCTGCTTGCCACTTCTCCCGCTTCTTGACCACCCATACCATCAGCTATGACCCATAATCCAAACTTTGGCAAAGCAAGATGACTATCTTCGTTTGATTCTCGAATCAATCCAGTATGCGTGCCAAGAGCAAAATCAATGTTGTTCATGTGAGCCCCCATTTACCAATATCCGAAACGTCACTGGGTATAAAATACTCAAAATTCCTTAACCTGAAAATAAAGTCAATCATCACTGTTGAATGCAGAATCATCTGTAATGAAAAAATTATTCAGAATCCCAATCGCTCTTGCATGTTTATTTAAGAAGGGGGTATCGTAGGTACTGAAAAATATGTAATCCTTTCGCACCGTCTGCGAAGTCATTAAATTGGCTGCAACTCCACCAAACAATGAACCCAAAGCGCCTATGACAGGGTCATTTTCTTTTCTCGATTTTTCGGTGATTCGCTGGCTAATAAATTGATCGTAGTTGTCCAGCTTAGGGTTGGTATATGCCAATAATCCCAATAAAGCAATCAGGATAAGGGTGGAAGAAAACAGTTTCATGTAAACCTCGAATGTTTGTGTTTGTTTCTGGATAAAAGCTAAAAACTGACGGTGAAAAACTTTCAGATTGAACCTCTTGTAAACGCTGAAGGCGAAGCGGATTTTATGTCCCTAGGGACAAGAACAGTGGGATGGAGGCCGCCATTACTGCCATCTCATGTGGAATATCGATAAACACAGACAAGGTTGCCGGGTTCGCACCAGCAGGGGGTTTTTCGTATCCTGCCTGGCGACGCTTCTTGCGCGAACCTTGATTTATTGCGCACACCCATCTGTGCCAGTGCCATATTTCTTTAGTGCCCCTTGTGCGCCCCCAATGCTTGGCGACGTAACACTGGAACCCTTATTACATCCGGCACGGGTAACTTTTTTGGCTTTCGATTTGACTGCTGGGGTGATTTTATTTGTTTTCAGCTTATCGCTTTGCTTGTTTAACGTTTCCCTGATTAGCTTTTGCTCAAAGATCACGGGAGTTGGGCTAACTTGACTACCAGTACATGTGGAACCCTGCAAGCAGACGTTGGCTACAATGGTGATTGCAACCTTGAAAGACGATACCCATTCACTGGCTTTTTTCAAGTTATAGTCTAGCCAGCCCATTCCCCGCTGTTCAGCGATCCTTTTCATTACGTCCTCAGTAGTCGTCGAACTCGAAAGCCCATAAACCGCTGCGACCTTGGCTGCATCACTACCATTCCGGTAATACAAGGTCAAGTATTCGTCAGCGAGTCTTATGGCATTACGTTCGGCCAAGACCTTGAATTGAATGTTCCACAAAGTTCCAAAACGATTGGCGAGTTCCACCATGGCCGCATAGGGTGGTTGCCCCCCACCTTCTGCGGCAGCTAACAAGGAGCTTCGCATCCAATTAAATAGATCTTTCGCAAACACCACGCTATCTGCGTTGCCTAGGGGAGCAAGATTTAGTAATAGTCCTGACGATTCCCAAACGGCAGTAGCAATTTTCATCTCTGCTCCACTCGAAGTTGCGATACCACGACCAGCTCCGAATATCAGGTTAATTTTATCAACAAATTTATATACCTGTAGCGCTCTATTTTCAGTTAGTGAAATAAGGTCTCCTGCGGCCTGAAATGTTGGGATGCTGAGTCGGTAATAAAGGTAATATTCCCAAAGCTGGCGACAGTCTAAGTCGGGGATATAGAGATGTTTTGAGAGATTGGCATTAGGTGCGGTACATTGAGAAGCAAGGTTTTCATCCGTAGTGGGTTCTGTTAGATCAGGTGAAGTGGTAGAATCCTGATACGTCACACGAGTGCCTTTTTTGAGGACTTCTTTTCAAGAACTTATGATTGAAAAATAATATATTTCGGTTTCTTCGAGAATATTAGTTTTATTGCTTCCTGGTCTTTGAGCATAACATTAAGAAACTGCCTATCACTGCTGACAACATGTTTCACTTTCAAGTATGGAACAATAGAGATACTATCTTTATTAATTTTCCAAATGCTGAATTGGCCTTCATTTAGTAAAGTTGTAAAGTCCCCTTTTCCACAAAGGGATGCCCCCATAGCTGTGAATAGCGAAAAACCAAACTCAAAACTATCCTTACCGTTCTGCGCTTTTACATTCCACGCATATTGGAGCCCACCAGGACACCATTCATATTGTTGCTGTGAATTTACTGGAAATGTAAAAACTGCTTCCTTTTCACTTACGACAGCTTGATAGCTCTTTTGAGCCCACAATGGACTGAACTGCATTAAGAGGAACGCCGTAATAGCTATAATAACCAATTTATGTAACATAAATTTACCTTTGTGTTCATCGCTGAGTGCACTAGACGTTGATATAACAAACTCAACGTCTAGCATAAAAGTTTACTAACAGAACGTGATCCAAACGGAAATGAACGCTATTGCGCGGAATTTATTTTTCTTTTATTGTTGAGCCTCACTAAAACGGTGCCTGCTATTATCTGAATACCAACAAGTATCCACGGCATAAAAACAACCTCCTCCCCCTGTGATGCAGCACCTAATGATGCAACACCTTGCGTAGCCCAAAGCAATGGGGAGAAGAAAAATATGTGGATAACATTAATGATGATGGCTGCTATACCTAAACCAAAACCCTCTCCGGCAGCAAAGGCTGCCAATATAGCAACAAGAATAGTAAGCCATGTACCAATAAATGGTATAAACATTGCGATTATCGCGACAACTAAGGCCGCGATGCCAAGACCCTTTTCCATTGTATTTCTCCAATAACCGCATCTATGTTAGGGTTAGACTCTGTTGCTGCGGTTAATTACAACAGAGTCTAACGTTAAATGAGCTTCACTTGTAGCGTATTTCTTGAATCCGTTTTTGGGTTGCATTTACTGCAACCCGACATTTGTTGCACAGATGTGTTGGGTTAACGATAAAGCTATTAACCTACGCCTATGCCACTTTTCGACAAACCCCCCATGATTTAACCGCATCTCTCAACCCATCCAACCTCTGGAATCTTGCCTGCTCTGAATGTCGTAACATGTGTACCATCTGTCTCGAAAATAAGCCGGTAATTCTGATACCTAGCATCTGGTGATCGAAAAATAAGGTAATGTCCATTCTCAATGTACTGATGTGGTTTTACTTCAATGTTACCTGGATAGTATTTTAGTATCTCAGCCTCTGTGCTTCCTATCCGCGCCCCCTCTGCGGTAGTAAACTCCTTACTGTTTATATCAATGCGGGCAATTTGATTGTTGGTCACCATAAAATCTATGCCTGACGGGCCATTTTTTGGTTTGACATAGGAACATTCATTAGAGGCAACACCATTACCATACCCGGTAAGCTCGATAACTTTTGAAGACTCGCTTACTGTCATACCAACCCGTATAGGCTCAATACCATCAAGCTCTAGCTTAGAATTAGTTGTGAGATATTTGTCGGCGCTTTCTTTACCAGAGTCTTCTACTAAGTCCCTCAAAATTACTGCCCATACAGCGGGGTCTCCAGCCTCGCAGGTATGCGTTTCTTGAAATTTATTAGTAGGATTGGTTATGGTGGGGGTAGGAAGATTATGACCACAGTTAGGACTAGCCCTAAATTTTATAGGTATATTTCGAGAATTATGGTTTTTAGGTGGAGGAACCAAAGCTCCGAGATTTTGAGATATTGCCGTTACAATACCATCGCCATTTTCATTGAAAACAAAGTCATTTGTGACTCCTGTTCCAATAAGAGAGACATAGGAAACTGAATCAGGTAATGGATGAGAACTCAAATTATTAAGCACTTGAAGAGCTGTACTATTTATTTTTAGTTCAGTTAGAGATGAAGCATAAGGATTAAGCTTTAGTTCTATACACAGAGACTCAATCATTTCAGTAATAGGCATGGAAGTGTCTGTACATATAAATGGTAGTGCCGAACCTTGATGTGGCGTACCAATCGTTATAAGTTTATCAACATCATCCCTGTATTTAATCCACGGTGTTGTATTAAATTCTCGTGCTAGTCCTTGTATATATTCTCTAGCAACAAGTCCACCCATACTGTGAGCTACCAAGACAACTTTTCTTTTATCAGGATTTTCCTTTAATACTCGTTGGATGATGGCTGATAATTCAGCTCCCTGAACATCAAAAGAAAAAAGCTGATTATCAGGAGAATCAACAGTATAAAAATCTCCATAACCTCCCGTACATTCTTTAATGGGGCAGCTAATATCAATCGATTTTGTGTCTTTATGGTATCTAGGTACTCCACCGAATATCCAACTATCCTTGTTTATCAGGTAGTCCCTAAACAGTCCCCATGTAGCTTCGGCAGAAGAACCAATACCGTGAATGAAGATGACGGGGAACGGTTTCGTACCCAGTGCTTTATTGTTATCAATATTTATTTGTTGTTCAGTTGAGTTTGTTTTCTCATTAGGTACTACTAGCTTCAATAGCTTAGTGCCTTTAAATACACCATTCCTGTCGAAATCAAAAGCCACCTCGCCGGTGCCTAACACTTCACCTGCGTGACCACCGTTTAATAGGTTGTACGAAAATATGAAGCGCTGTCCGCCGTCGGCCTTGGCTTGTGCGGATATGAAACTGGCTTGTGCCGTCCAAAAAATTAGATTCGGATATTGCTTCTTGAGACTTGGATAATTCGGATCACGGGTGATGTCTGGCTCATACTCCGGATCAAGCTCCGTGGATATTAGCGGTGGACTGCCATTCAATAGAACATATGCCCCATTTGTATTCGCACGACCGGGTAACATCACGAAGCCAAGATCTATAAGTCCTTTTTCCTCGAACTTTTCTAGGTAACCCGTTACTCCAAACAACTTATCATTAATTTCCCTCGAAAATTTTATGGCCTCTTCGCTTGCACCCGATTTCTTCATGTAATCAAGAACACAGTTGATGCTATTACATTCTTGCCAGATTTGCCAAGATTCCTTTGGGATCCATACAGTGGCTGATGAATATTTGTTGCCTTTAGATGAGGCAGATTTGCTTGCTGTTAGTTTACGTGGTGTGGAACCAGCCGTATTAATCAGGTTCTCCGTTTGCAACCTCTCATTGACAAGCTTCTCGGCGGCACCTCCAGAAAAAGCTGGCCCGGTGCCTAGCATCGCATAAACGGTCAGCAATACAATAAGTTGGTGGATAACACTTTTCCTGGGCATCATGTTTTTGGCCTCTATAAGTTTCATTATTGTTTTACCAACTACCCGTCACTTTACCTAACAAAATTGATGGTGGGATTGAATACTTCCACTTTATCTTTCAATTTCTTCTCGCCAAGCCGCTCGCTCAGCGGCCAGTGTGCGCTTGATTGCCCGAAAGTCTTCGGAATCCTGTGCTTGCATCGGCGGGGTCTTAGCAAGTAAGTTCTCCAGCGCTTGTAGCCTTTGGAAATCCACGGGATGTACCGTGACCCCTCTGGGCAAGCGCCGCGCCACTTCCAGCATGGCGTGGGGATCGTAACCGCCAGCTTGAAGAATCGACAATGCGATTTGATCGGCTTCCTGTTCCTTGACAGGATCAATCGCCAGTGTCAGCGAACCGATGCCGACTTGGCGCTCTTCGATTTTCGCAGTTGAAAATATATCGAACAAGCTGACAGTATCACTTAGCTCCGAGTTTCTGCAGAAATGCCCTGCAAACTCATGCCCCAACTCGTGAGCTAGAATAGCAGCCAGCTCTGATTCATTTTGTACAAAATTTACTGCTCCATCCGTGATAAAAACAGATCCTCCTCCGATCGAAAATGCGTTTGGTGCTAGATTGCGGACAACTGAAAATTGCCATTGAATCATACGCCCTCGCAGATCCAAGTGCGCTAAGCGAACGCCAAGCTTTTGCACATACTGCGTCACAGCATCGCCACTTCCCCTTAAAGGCCACTCATTTTCAATTCGCTGTAATGAAATGGCCACCGCCTGCCGCTGATCATTACAGTCAGTAACATGATCGTCGGATAATGCTAAATGCATAGCCAGCAAAAACGGTATGAGCCAAATTATCCCACGCCGTTTTTGTATCATCTGATCGTAAAACAAGTTTCGATCAAGAACCAACGATAAGCACTGCTGGACGAATATCATAGCTAGTACCCGCAGTTACCTTTTGCTCTATAACATAAGTACCGGGAGGCATTTTGGCAGGAATAGTAAAATCGACTTCCGAACTACTGCCCCCTAGTGGACGGTTAATTGGGCGATCACTTAGAGTTTGCAATACTTTTCCATCATGTTTAAGTACCATCAATTCATTAATATCAACATGTTGCGTACCCTTGGGAGCCATTACCGAATAGTCCAGCGTCAACTTTACTGTATCCCCAACCCTAACTTGTTCAGGTGATGCTATAGCGTTACGTATTTTAACTTCCGTACTGTTTACCGGTGTTGTGTAACCATAAAGCTGCTGATCTTGTTTGGCCGTTCGAGTTTGGCTCGTGTGATAGCTGTAAATACCAATTGCTGCAATTGCCCCACAACCCGCGAAAGCTGCACCGCCAATTGCCGCACTTCCAGTTAGTCCGCCAGCCAATCCACCTGCAACAGCACAGCCCAAGGCGGCAAGACCCGCTGATTGTTCCATGGTAGCGCAACCAGTGAACAAAACAGCAGAACAAACGACCGCGATACCTTTTAATTTATATTTGTTCATAATATTCCTCATAATATCCAAGCTTTATTGTGGAGTTGTAGGTTGTTTAGGAGAACCTGCAGTTTCTGCTGGACGATCAAAATAGGGCGTTGTTCCAACGGGTAAAGAAGGAAATAGAGTGTTCATATTTTGCAATTCCTGCATAATAACTGGCACCGGTGGTGGTTCGATAGCTTCCATTTTAGCGTTTTCATAGGTGAACTTTCCGCTGCCACTTGGATACTCGACACCAACTTTTATTGCATGTTCTTCGCCATCTACGGGCACGATGGAACGGAATGTCAAAACGTAGTCGCTTTGAATAATGTTTTGTATATGCTCAACAGTTTGCTGCATACTGTCTAGAGATTCACCGATCAGGTAGTATATGCCGAACGAGTTCTTGGAAAGCGACTCCAGATTTTTGAAATATTTACTTTGCTTCATATAGGCCAGTGAATAAATCGGTATTGGAATATTCAGCGCTGTAATTCGACCATTCAGTTCTTCGCGAGATAAAGCACTGCCTTCATCGAAACCATCGGAGAACACGACTATAGAACACGATACAATGTAGTCTTCGGGACTTGGTGTAACTGAACCCTGAGCAGCCATGCCACACATTTGCATGGCTGCACCAATACTGTCATAGAGTCGGGATTTATTGCCATCTACCTTGACATCCACTAGCCTGCGCCCCAAGGCACCTGAATCCCGCTCGAATTCTGAGACGACGTCATAACCGGCCTTGGTATCACGTATCGATAGTATAGCCACTTCATCTTGCGGACGTTTACTGTCAATATAACGGGCAGCTGCTTTTAAGGATGCCGCGAAAGGTCCACCAGCCATCGACTTACTGGCATCCAGCACCAAAACCGAACGAGTGGCTTCCTGACGCTGACGTATGGAATTAATCTGATACTGGCGTTTAGCTGGATCGTAAGCTTTTCCTTTGACCATCAAACCGACATTCATTACGTTGAGATTGACCAGCGGCTGCTGTTGGTCGTCAAACGTTCGGAAATAAACCTGAACATACGGATAAAGTCCAGAATTGACCTTGTAAATCTTGAGACCATACCCGCCTGGATCAGAAGCGCCAAATGCTGAAACAGATATCAGAGTAAATAAAGCAGCTAACATGGCGATGAACGACCGTTTCATTAAAGAGATATTTTTCATTTGATCTATTATTTTTAACATTTTATTCCCCTTACTTTGTTGGTGCGGTTAACATGAAAGATTTCATGCGTTTTAACGTTTTTATCCCTGTGTTTCTAAATACATCGTACTGAATAGTATTATTTCACTTGAATTGGGTGAATATCTTTTAACCAGGCATCATCGGGAGTTGGGGTATTATCTTTAACCCTTTTTTTTGCTTCCAATTTGCGCTTTGCATTGGCCTCAGCCATGTCTTGCTCCTGCTTACGCTTTATTTCCACTCTTCTTTTTTCTTCCTCGACCGCTTTATGCTTAGCCTCATCCACTGCCGCTTTATCATCCTTCTCATTCACCGGCGTCTGATTTACACCCTGCTTATCCAGCCCTTTTACCAGCTCCTCAATTGCAGAACTTTTTCCTTTACCTTGAGGTAAACTTTCGTCTCCTGTAGCTTTTGTTTTGGGTATAGATAAAATAGGAGCCGCCTTATCCTGGGTAATAGTCTCTGCGGGTACAATTCGTCCAGTAACGGGAGTAGTCGTAACTGAATCAATCGTTGGCGTCACATCAGGAATACTGTTAGCTTTTTCCGGCTTACTCGCAGGCCAAAACAAATAAAGCGCTATCAATATGGCCACTAAAACAACAACTCCTGATGTAATAAGAATAATTTTAGGCCTAGAAGCTTGTTGTAATTCCGATGACAAAGTCGATGTTTCTGGGCTGATCTTACTGCTCGGTAATTTGATACTTGAAGGGTGAATATTAGCAGAATCAGCCATTCCATTTGCTCTACCCACCATCACTGTGCGTTCGGTGTATTCATTAGCATTAATCACGGGATTTTCAACACCTGAATTAAGAACCTCCAAAGCCTGACTGAACTCTTTCACTGTTTGCTGACGATGATTGACATTCAGGCTGAGAGCCTGCAGGATGGTGTTTTCCAATCGCAGTGAAATATCAGGAACAATATGTGATGGTGGCACGAGTTCCTTGCCCGCTACCCGCTCATGCGCAGCCGGTGGGTTCTCTCCGGTCAATAATGCGTAGAACGTTGCAGCTAGCGCATAAATATCAGAACGCTCGTCAGTGCCGGTCCCCATAGCCTGCTCAGGTGGACTAAAGCCATGGGTCGCTGCTCGGCCTAAGGTACGAGTCATCGTGGCAGGTTTAGATTCTTTGGCGATGCCAAAATCAATCAACATGATGCGCCCAGTCTCATCAAGTAGGATATTGTCAGGCTTTAGATCACGATGAATGATGGGAGGATCTTGCGAGTGTAAATAAATCAACACCTCGCAAAGCTGGCGTATCCAGGGTAGTAACTTGGCTTGTGGAATGCGCAGATTTTGATACTGTTTGCGTTCGCCGCCCAAAGTCTGGCTACCACCAAATTCCAGTACCAAATAAACCATACCATCAACTACATTGCGATCAATGATGTCAGGGATGGACGGATGACTCAATCGGCTTAATAGCGTAGTCTCATACTCATCGAAAAGCAGTTCCGGCACTTCCTTGATAGCTCTGCGCTTGCCGCTTAACCGGAGATCTTCAACCAAATAGGTAGCGCCGAAACCACCTTTGCCTAACACTGATTTGACTTGATAACGATTTTCAATGGTGTCGCCTACACCACGTAACCAGCCAAAAATGCCGCGTACTACGCCATTGGCTGCAAAATCAAGATGGGCAAGTTCCAGATTGCATTTTGAACAACGATACTCGCTCTTTACGAGTACTTCCAACTCATTGGTTGTACCACAGGCTGGACAAATATGTAGCTCAGGTTGCGCTTGTGTGTTCATTTTCTCTGATCCTTTAGTTTAAGGCCTAGCACAGCGATAGCCAGAAATGCACCTCCCAGTAAAGTAACCATTGCTAAATCAGAGCTGTACGCGCCTGAAACCGACACAATGAGCTGACCGCTCATATCCCGAACTGAAAGGCTCTCGGAACTCAAGGTTGTTTTCATCGCATCCAGTGCCCAAAATGAAACCATACTGGATTTTGCTATCCATAATCCGACATCACCTAAGCGGACAACCGCATTCGATAGCACAACCTGTGGGATCAATAAAATCGGTGCCATGGCGACAGCCTTGTCATTGGAATCGACAAAGGCGCTGACTGCTAACCCCATACAGGTTGCGGCCATGCCCGCAGAAAACAAAGCGGTGACACGCCCTAAGTAATTTCCGGGTAATTCAACTAATAGGGATACAATCCCCATAAGCAAAGCACACTGAATTAAACATAGAACAGCCAATGGCACTAGCTTACTGGTCAGGTAAGGCATAATTCCAAGATTAACGGAACGTTCACGTAGATAAATGGGTAATTCTTTGACCAGTTCGCGAGCTGAATTAAGCGCACCAAACCATATAGACGACAATATGAGTATAAAAAATATTTGACTCTCCGAGGCTGCACGCTGAGCTGGAAAGCCTTTTATGTCAAATACCAGGCCGATAACGATAGCGATCAAGGGTGCCTGTAGTAGTAAAATCAGAAGGTTTTTTTTATCCGAAACAATGAGGTCAAAGTAACGGTGCATTAATGTATTTGTCTGCCGCCAGTCTATCCAGCGAATTAGGGCTTTAACAGTGTTATGCCGCTCCTGTGTAGGATTATGTGTTGTGCTGTTATTAGACTCATGATTGCTCAGTCTATCCTGGATATAGGTCTGGTAATAAGCTGATTTCCGATAATTTTCTTCCCAGACATTTCCAAGACTTGATTCCAACAGATCATATACATCAGAAAGGCGCTGAACATTAAAGTAAGTGGCGGCTTCTTTGGGCGGACCAAAATAAACCAACTTACCTTTATGGAGCAAAACTACCAAATGACATACATCAATATTTTCTAATGTATGGGTCACACAGATGACTGTTTTTTTATCCGCTGCCAGATTTGCGAATAAACGCATCATTCGTTTATCAGTCCCTGCATCAAGGCCACTGGTTACTTCGTCGAGAAAAAGAATGTTCGGATTGGCCACCAGTTCTACCGCCAGACTTACGCGTTTAAGTTGTCCACCGCTGAGCGGAGCGGGCGTATCAATGGCTTGCATTGATTTATCTGACAGCCCAACCTTATCGAGGACTTTACCAATATAAACATTGATTTCTTCATCGGAAGTGTCAGGTGGCAAGCGTAAATGTGCCGTGTATTCTAATGCATGTTGTACAGTGATCTTGCGATGAACAATATCCTGTTGGGGGACATAACCAATAGTGGCGCGGAAGACATCGAATGAGGAGTATAAATCCGTACCGTTATATAGCACTTTGCCGCCGGTGGCTGGACGACGACCATTTAATGCATCAAGCAAGGTGGACTTGCCAGAACCGCTAGTGCCGAAAATGACGACAAACTCGCCCGGTTCAATCACCAAGTTGATATCGTCCAATAAGCGTCTGGTTTGTTTTGTAGAACGATCAACAACTTCCTTATATAAACCGCGGACTTCCACACACACCCGACCGGATGTTTCGATTGGCTCTAATGCTTCCCCAGTAAAGGCAAAAGCAAATGAAGCAATAGCAACACGATCGCCTTGTTTTAAAAATACCCGCCCATTTAAACGCTGACCGTTGATGAAAGTACCGTTGGTGCTGCGCAAGTCTTCGATTTCCACGCCAAGAGACCCGCAATATAACTTGGCGTGCTCTCGGGAAACAAGTGGTGAAGCGATTTCAAGGTCACATTCGGGCAATCGCCCGATGGTTAAAATCCCTGATTGATTTGGGGACAAGGATGATGATCTTGCAGATTGGTCAAGGACTTGGAGGTGATCAGGAAAATTGATTTGGAAAAGACAGGAACCAAGAGAAAGCCAGTCCCCGTCATCCAATTGGGTTTGTTTGCTAATTGCATGTCCGTTGACAGAAACAGTTGATTGCTTAATCGGCTCTACACGTAAACCTTCATCAGTGAGGGTTAGTTTGGCGTGCTGCTCGCGAACATCCAGGCCTTGAAGGATAATTTCATTGTCATCACTGCTACCCGCAATAAACTCCTGCCCCTCTGTCAGATTTACGGTTGTTCGTATCCGCGTAAAAGAACTTCGAAACTCTACGGTCTGCTGAAGCACATTGCTTTCCTCGCATCATTATTGCAAACAAAATCAAGATGCGAGGTATCACCTGTGCACTTTTTTCATGTTTACAATTGTATTGTAGCCCTATAAGAAAGCTTTGATATCTAAGCAGCCTCGATTTTTAGGATCGAAAAGCGGTTTGAAAAAGGCTCTAGTAAGAATTATGCCTACGAGGATAATCACATTCGGCAGGCAGGCCTTTCGCTGATTGGATATACAACTTTCCACCCCCTATACCTTAGTAATAGGGTTAATTTTTTATTATCTTGTAGTAGATCACAAAGGCATGGAGATATCAACTGAGGAAAACACTAAAGATTAAGTGTGGTAGAAGATAAAAGTAGAATGACCTAATTGACTAACTTCTGTATCATAAAAAGGAAATATAATTCATATCTAAATCTGCAAACAATTTTGGACCTATAACAGTCAAATGAATACCATCTTTACCAAACCCACTTATGTAAAGTCGTTTTTTAAAAACCATTTAGAAATATCATACTTCTGGAAATAGCTTGCAGGTAAAACTTGTATCAATATTGCCACTTTGCCAATGACCGATATCGGGAAGCTTAAATCAATACCGATATGACGGAAGTCGGTCGAAATTTGTCATTCACTGTAGGCTAAGTTCGAATTCGGACTTACCCATATTAAATACCCTACTCTCCATACCCATCAAGCACTCTTGATGGCTGAATTGAAATCCTGTTTTTTCAAGAACACGTATTGAAGCCAGATTTTTTGTATGCGCAAAAGCCATTAATTTCTTCAAGTCTAATACGTGAAAGCAATACCGAATCCAGGCAGTTGCTACTTCAGTTGCTATACCCTGGTTCCAAAAGCCCGGCAACAATCTATAACCTAACTCGAAAGTCTGACATTCTGGAAAATATAGGGGGCCTGAATCGCCAATGGGCTTCATGGTATTGCGATCAATAATGATCCATTTTGCAAAACCATATTGCTGCTGATGTTCAATATAACCCGCTATCCTCGTAATAGTAGAGTCCAAGGTTATATCAGGACCATGAGGGGTATACTTCATGACTTCTTGATCACCAAACCACGAAAAAGCTTGTATGGCATCATCCAGGGTAAATGGCCTGAGGATTGTTCGTTCTGTGTGTAGCTCCGTTGCTTGCATCATGTACCACCCATTTCAAAGAACGTTTAATGTTGTAAAAAGTTTAACATCGCTGATGATATATTGTGACTTACGCTAAAAATAACAGCTGTTTGGCTAAATAGATTAACGTATTAGCCCAATACATTGGCTTATTACTTGAGAACATCAACGTCTTGCTGAATACATTAATGTATTCTATATATTGTTGCTTCTATTCTTGGATACATCAACCTTTCGCTGGATATTTCGTCCTTTTCCCTAAATAAGACAACCTTTCGCTGGATAGGTTGTCCTTTTTCCTAAATACGACAACTTTTCGCTGGATGGGTTGTCATTTTCCCTAAATACGACAACCTTTGGCTGGATGGGTTGTCCTTTTTCCTGAATACGACAACCTTTCGCTGGATTGTTTGTCCTTTTCCCGAATACGACAACCTTTCGCGGGATTGTTTGTCCTTTCCCCAGGATACGACAACCTTTCGCGGGATTGTTTATCCTTTCCCTAAAATACGTCAACCTTTCGCTGGATAGTTCGTCCTTTCCCCAGGATACGACAACCTTTCGCGGGATTGTTTGTTCTTTCCCTAAAATACGTCAACCTTTCGCTGGATAGGTTGGCTAATTTATCAGTTGAACGTTGATTTCATTGATTATTAAATGAACCCGCCTGATTTATCCCTAAATCCCTGAGAGGTTCTGATAATTGTTATGTAACCACATGAATTTACTTATATTTAATTGATTTACCTATCTTTTATAGGAAAAAGGTCTATGCTCTTGTAAAACACATCCGTGTTTCTAACCCAAGGAAAGATTAATATGAAGAAGATTAAAGTTTTATATGACTTTGTACTATTTACCATTGCTGAAAAACTGGGATTTTATAATAACGTCTTGGATAAACTAACCGGTAACCCCTTCTTCACTGCCCCTTATATTTCTTTGACGGACGTTAAGGCAAAGTTAGACGCCTTTGAGGCCGCCATATTAGCTGCCAGTGATGGTGCACATACTGCAATATCTGATAGGCATGATAAAGAATTAGCCTGTGATCATGATTACCGTATTTTAGCCTCTTATGTTGAACATCAAGCGGATGGTAATGAAACCCAACTTTTAAGCAGTGGCTTTCATATCACTAGCCAACCCTCGCCACAACAGAAAGCGACTTTAGAAGTGGTTAATGGAGAGCATCCCGGTAGCGTTAAATTTATCGCTAAAGCTGAAGATAAGGCCGCCGCCTATATTTGGCAATATATTCTGGCCACAGCGCTCACGGCTGATGGTGTATGGCAAGTG
>SESG01015928.1_pt1 | contig 15759 bp, 16 predicted proteins | sample 3171421 | NCBI WGS metagenome assembly SESG01 (sample SAMN10866946, study PRJNA518727) | freshwater metagenome | biome: subpolar coniferous forest; feature: holomictic lake; material: water; isolation source: holomictic Lake 227, 6 m and 8 m depth | place: Canada: near Kenora, Ontario | collected... | reverse complement strand
GTGGAAGTTTCACAATAAATGGATTGGTTCTATGTTGTACGGAAATCAATTAACAAGATGACCCGGTGACAAAGGAAAGTGGAGTCACCCTGGCTGGAGTCATGCTCTTTGCACCTGATCTGCTCATCCTGAAAGTTTGTCCTGCGCATCGAACCGATCTTATCCTGCACAAGGTCAATGTTGACCGCTACGACGACCGCGATCTTGTTCGAACCAATCTTCTCGAAAGCTACGATCGAATTCTGGCCTTTGTTCAAAAGCACTTGCCAGACCCTTTTTATCTTGAAGGCATTGAACGCAGAAGCCTGCGGGATGCCATCTTCCGTGAAGTTGCTTCCAATATCCTTATTCACTGAGAATATTCCAGCGGTGTTCCGGCTCGGCTAATTATTGAATACGGTCAGGTGACCACCTGGAACACCAATCGTCCTCACGGGTTTGGCGTGCTGAACCCCGACACCTTCGCGCCCTATCCGAAAAACCATGTGATCGGTGCATTTTTCAGGGAAATAGACCGTGCCGATGAACTGGGTTCTGGTATGCGAAAGATGATGATGTACGGTAAAAAGTACGGCGTATCGGATCCGCAGCTCATCGAAGGCGACGTTTTTCGCATGATTATCAGTGTGCGGAATTTGGGGAAAAACCTTCAAACACTCCTGGACGTGAGCCAGCAGCAGTTTCTTCTGGGCCAGAGTCGGGGCCAGAGTCGATTTTTAAAAGAGTCATCAGGGAGTTGCTTATCGGTGCCCGATCATAATCCGAATTGGCTACTGCGCTTGGCCAACGGTCGGTATCAGGAAAACTGAATGAACGAATTCGTGAAATGCTTGCTGATGGCTTGATTGCACATACCATTCCTGACAAGCCAACAAGCCGATTGCAAAAATATTGTCTGACTGAAAAAGGTCAAAAACTGCTGGAGAAAAGATGAAACACTTCAACGACAAATACAGAGAGGTGCCCTTCTTGTCAGTGATGACAGTGGTCGGGTGCGGTACGGCATGAGTGGGATTATCTGGAATTGAGCTATATTGCGATTGATTTGTACGCTATGGTGATACTTAAAGAGGAACAACTATGATAGCAATAAGCACAACGGAGTTGAGGCGTAACCTTCGGAAATACCTCAATACCGCAAATAAGGAACGGGTCATTATCCAGTGCGGAAAGAGCGAAACTTATGAAATTATCCCTGCCCGAAAAATGAGTGATACCGACCGATATTTTTCGGATCCCAATGTCGTTGAGCATTTACAGCACTCTCTTCAGCAAGTTGAGGAGGGTAAAACCACAGTTCTCAAAAAATCAGATATCAAAAACTTCCTTGGGCTTGAGTAATGGGCTATACGCTTGTCTATACTGACGTTGCTCGAGAAGATATTGAGAAGCTTAAAAAGTCTGGTGACATGGTTGCGATCCGCAAACTTGCCAGAATGCTTGAAGAGCTTATTGAGCATCCTTTTACAGGATCAGGTAAACCCGAACAACTCAGATACGATTTTTCTGCTTGCTGGTCACGAAGGATTTCCAGGAAACACCGCCTTGTCTATAAAGTCGATGACAAAACAGTAACCGTTCACCTGCTTTCTGTTTACGGGCATTATGATGATCGATGATTGTTTCTCTATTCGGTGATTAATGCGGTTCGCACTCTTGTACAGGACGCAATTCAATCGCCAGATTTCATGGAGTGCTCTGTCCCTGCCACGGACTACCGGGAAGAGTCGATATCAAGCGGTTCATGACGTCGTCAAAAGCGACATCAAAGTTCCAAGATGTTTCCGCTGTCAGTAATGGGGTAATATCTCCCGAAAATTGAGGATCCTCTTTTTTCTCCAGAAGGTTTTGCTCAAACATTGCGCGAGTGATTTTGTGGTCAGCATGTTCCATGTATTTCAGAAAAGAGTCAATTATCAGTCTGGTATCGGGCGGCTGATTTGTTTTGTTGAGGGAATACCAAAGATCAAACAAGTCTCGTCCTTTTTGCGTTGGTAGAGTGCTCGTAGTTTTGTTCCCAGAAGTTCTTCGAGAGAATAGGTCAGAATTGTTGTATTGCCGGTGAACCAGCGTGATTTGATTGCAAATGGGTGTTGCTGAAAGCCGTGAATGGTAAAATGCTCACGAGTGTTGATTTCTATTTTCAGTCGTAACGTGACCATGGTGCGTTTTTGCGCCATTCAATTATGTAGGCTTGAGGTATCAAATCTCTGTTTCCACTTTGGTATTAATGTAAATCTGCCAGCGCTTGTTAAACATGCCGCCTTTGATTGTGGCTGATGGCAGAAGGGGGGAGCGTACAGGATTTTTGGTGTTGACATACCCTGCCAGTGGCTGCCACATCTCCTCAGAACCAATGGTTTCCAATAAATAACCCAGTCGCTGAACCCAGGTTATCGGCGACAGTTCAGCAACCGGCACTAATTTTTCGGGATCAATCACTTCTGTCAGCTCCGACAGCACCGTCGCAACATTATCCAGCCATCCACAATGCCTGTAATATCCTGCAAGATCAAAGGCGGTGGCTTCAGGCGTTGAGAGCTTCAGAATGCCGGTTACGGTGTTGCATGGTTGAGTTGGAATAGCTTCAACATTACCTCTTACGATGAAGTTGACCTGGACGTTGCCGCATATAATGGTTCTTCGCGGTTTAGCTACCATCACCTGAAAAACCTGGGGGCGATGATGAGCGGCGCCGTGGTACTCGGCAGCACTCAAAAGCCCGGCATAGTAATATTCACCCAGATAGTTCATCAGGTCAGGGATGAACTGCTCTGCCGGGCGGCATCCAATCGAACGATATTCGGGGGGGACAATCACATAAAACCCCTGATGAGGTATGGCGATTTTTCCCTTTTTCATCAAACGGCGCAAGGCCGACTTGAGTGCAGTGGGAGAAGAGCTGATCCTTTGCTCAAGCTCGCTGAAGCTGAATGAGGATAACCCTTCAGCGGCGAATTGTGAAATTGTCTCTGAAAGCATAGGAGTATTGCATAGATAGTTTTCAAGAAATGTTACTTATTGTTCGTATTTGCAAATAATATATGTGTTTTGAGTGAGTGATGTACGGTAAAAAGTACGGCGGAGCGGATCCGCAACTTATCGAAGGTGATGTCTTCCGCATGATCATCAGTGTACCGGAGTTCAGTACGAAACAGGAAGAGACTGTTGATCCCGCACAAGTTAGGGTGCATGATGGGGTGTATGGCAAAGCTTGGGTATCATCGAAGAGCCCGTAATTACGAAGCGGCTATCAAAGGTCTGATGGATTCTGAACTGATCGAAATGACCTTGCCGGATATTCCGCGAAGCAAGAACCAGCAGTATCGTCAGACCGAAAAAGGCAAGCGTTTGATGGATGGAATTTCATGAAATAAGTGCACTACTATGCAACACTGACTTGAGTGAGGCAGGGTCGGAGGTGATCCTTTGCTTACAAGCTAACAAAATATCAATCGAACGATTCTTCAATATTACAATCTATCAAGTTTACAAGCTAACAATGCAACAATCTCACGAGGTTTGAGAACTGGCAAATGTCCCATGTTCAGACTACAACAATATTTTGAGTGCCAACAAATTCTGCTTCCAGGACGGGCTCTCCATCCCCAAGCAGCATTTCGACGACCTCTTGAAGGTTTTGATGGCGTTCATCCAGTGTCTCCGCTTGTGTGTGTGCGCCCTGAAATCCAGGGATGAATCCTGTAAAAAGACCAGTTTCTGTACAGCGCTCAACAATGGCGCGGCTATCAAAGGTCTGATGGATTCTGAATTGCTTTGCTAGTCACTTCTGCCACCGTGCAAAATGGAATATAAATGGCACTGGAACTGCTAAATCGTTCTTTTGGAATGGCTTGCCACTGACAACCGGTTCGAAGGACAAACATAATGTCCTCAAAGATCGTTCTTGATGGGATCGGTTTGCATCCTCCTCCAGACTTTTGTTTGTACTCTTTATTTGGATCACGCTCGGGTGATGGTATGAGCGGTTCAATAACTTAATTTTTTTTAGCACTTTTTTTTGAGTTGCGTAAAATATTCGTTAATATCGCAAATCCCTGAGTGTTAATTAGATGTTATTTTGGCGAAAAACTCTTTTTTTTAGTAATTCCATGGCTCTTGAGTTCAGAAAAGAGGCGCTTAAAAAGCTCAGTTCTCCTGATGACTTTGACCGATTGATGCCTGTTACAGATTCTCGCGGCTGGATCGCTTTATTGGCCGGAGGAATTTTGTTCTTGTCAGTGCTGATGTGGGGCTTTTTCGGTAAGGTGCAAACCTTGGTACAGGGAGAGGGGATAACCATGAGGACGGGTGTGATCACGGGTATCCCTGTTCGCTCATCGGGAATTATAAAGGATTTTACCCTAAGGGGTGGTGATTCCTTTGTGAAGGGAGTGGTGCTTGCTCATATCGATCAACCTGAATTATGCGAAGCCCTTGATAATGCGTCGGCTGAGGTTAAGTTTATTCGTGAACATCAGAAAGAACAGCTCTTTTTTCTTCAAAAGACAATTGCATCGCTTTCCGAAAGAATTTCCCGTCTTAATGCCTTGTTTCGGGATGGCCTCATTGAAAAGCAGATAATATCCGGGGCTGAGCAGGATTTGATGGTAGCAAAAAATAAACTTTATGACCTGGAAGATAAAGTTGCGGCTGCAAATCGTCGATTTATTTTGGCCCAGTATAACTATCGCCTTCTCTCCACAGTTCTTGCCCCCTTTTCCGGCGTTGTTACCGAGGTAGAGTACAATAATGGTGATTTTATTAATACAGGGGAGGAGTTACTTCAAACTGAACAGACAGACAAGCCGGATGAGTCTGAACGGTCTCTTTTTCTGAATATGTATGTTTCAGCAAAAATGGTTAAAAAGATTCAGTGTGGGATGCAGGTTTTTATTGCGCCATCAACCGTGAAGCCCGAAGAGTATGGGCACATGATCGGAAAAGTTTTCTATATCAGTCAGTATCCTAAAACGTATCAGTCTATTAAAGCGGATTTAAATGATGAACTTGCCAAGAGGTTTGTTGCCAATGGTGCCCCTTACAAAATAAAGGTCAAAATTCAGGCAGATCCTTCCGCTCTAAGCGGATACCGATGGACATCGGGTAAAGGACCTCGCACACAGATTACTTCGGGCATTCTCTGTAATGGACTGATTTCTGTTGAGGATCAACGTCCGATTGACCTTGTTATTCCGGTATTCAAAAAATATGTACTGGGCCAAGGCAGTTAGCGTGCCGAAGAGGCATTGCCCGATTCGACTACTTTCAGGTCTTGAATCGTTAAGGAGAAAATCGCTCTCGATTGCGTTTGGTCTGGGCGTCATGGTAAATGTATCGTTACCGGCGAAGGCGTCCGTCTCTCTTCTTGAGGTTGTGAGAACAGCGCTCGATCACGCGCCAGCTATGCTCCTGCAGAAAGAGATAGTGAGAATATCTGAAAGTGATGTTTTGGATGCCCGTTCGGCGTTCGACCCAAGGGTTTCGCTCTTAATAGGTTATCGCAAAGATGTGTCATCTTCGCTTTATGGCACTGAACTGAAAACAGTAACCTCTTCTTTGTCTTCAAGCACGCTTCTTCCCATCGGGTTGATTGTACGACCTGAGCTATCTGTTCTTGGCTATACACCATCAGGTACTCTTTCGAGCAGCGAGGCGTCGGCAGGCGTTACGTTGACTTTTCCCCTTATGGAGGGATTTGGAAATAACTCTTTCCAGACGGCTTTGAAGGCATTTCTAAAAACGTATAAGGCTGAAAACTACACTTTGCAACATGCTGCCAGCATTACCATATACTCTGCGGCTGATGCTTACTGGAATTATCTCTATGCCTACCGGACACTGAAGCTTGATCATCAGCTTGTTCAGAGTGCCGATGAGAGTTTTCAGGCAACAAAGACGCTTGCAGGTGCAGGAGAAATCGCTTTGATCCAGGTCAATCAGGCAGAGGCTTATTTCCAGCAGGCAGAAATGGACGAGGTGAGTGCCGCCCAGTCGCTTCGTCAGGCGTGGAATACCCTTTTTCTTGCCATGGGCATATCCAACACAGGGCGGGAAAATCCGGAAGAACCAGTTGACTTTTTCCCTCTTCCAGATGGGCATGTACCCGTGCTTAATGAACTCACGGGACTGAAAACCAGGGCGAAAGAATTTCGTGCCGATTTGCATTCGCTTCAACTGCGGGGCGCGGCGTCAAATGATCTTCTTTCTGGCAGCAGGAACAGAATGAAGCCTAAAATTGATCTTGATCTATGGGCCGGATACAACGGTCAGCATAACGGGTCAGCAGTTGATGATTATTTATCCTCGCTCACAAGAGGAATTCCGGGTATAAATGTCTCGGCGACACTCCGTTACACGTTCGATGCAGGTAATCATGCTGATGAGGCCGCCTTTTTGCGAAGCCGTGCTCAATATGAAACAGCCTTGATCAATCGCCAGGTTCTGGAACGGACAATTGACGGAGGAGTAGGACTTGCTGCTGAATCAGTAAAAAATGCAGCCGCATTATGGCATATCAGCATGCAGAGCGCTAAAAGTTATCGTCTTCTCAATGCTGCAGAAATCAAGAAATACAGGACGGGAATGTCCGATCTTTTCAAGGTACAGAGGATTAGTACTGATCTTGCCAATGCTGAAAAACAGCTTCTTGCTGCTGAAAAAGCATACGCCTCATCGTTACTCACCCTTCGTTTTGAGGTAGCCGCACTCATGAGGGTGGAAGATGGCTGCTATGGTGTTGACGCGAGTGATCTTGTTACTTTTCCGCAATTTGGTAACACCAGTAAAAAGCAATGACACGACAAGCCGCAAAATTGCCATGGAAAGAGGCTAGAGTAAAAACCCCGACGGTACTGCAGATGGAGGCGGTAGAGTGTGGAGCGGCATCATTTGCCATGATTCTTGCTTATTACGGCCGGTTTGAACTGCTTGACAAGCTTCGTGATGCGTGTGGTGTTTCAAGGGATGGCAGCAAGGCGAGCAGCTTGCTCAAAGCGGCACGAACCTACGGATTTGAAGCTCAAGGATTCCGAATCGAGCCTGAGGGAATTCATGACAAACCCCTCCCAATGATCCTTTTCTGGAAGCTCTATCATTTTGTGGTGCTTGAAGGGTATAAAAACGGCGTCTACTACATTAACGATCCTGGAACTGGTCCTCGCAAGGTTATGCCGGAAGAGTTCAGTGATTCTTTTTCCGGTGTGGTGTTGACCTTTTCGCCGACAGCAGATTTCAAGAAAGGGGGTAAGCCCTTCAGCATCGCAGAGGGATTGAAAAAGAGGATGCGTGGTCTTGAACTGGCATCGATATACATCGTGCTGGTCAGTTTGTTGCTGGTTATTCCCGGTCTTGTGGTACCCTCTTTTCTGCGTATTTTTATTGACTACATTCTGGTGCAAGGTATGAATAGCTGGTTGCAGCCATTGCTCGTGGGAATGGTCGTAACAGCTTTTTTACAAGGATCTCTTGCCTGGCTGCAGCAGTACTATCTGCTTAAGGCTGAAACAAAGCTTGCCCTTACATCATCGGCCAGGTTTTTCAACCACGTCTTTGCCCTGCCGATCAGGTTTTTCACCATGCGTCAGGCTGGAGAAATTGCCAGTCGAGTCCAATTGAACGACAAGGTAGCAACTCTTGTTGCAGGTGACCTTTCGACCAACGGGCTCAATGTTCTGTTGATCTGCTTCTATGCTTTGATGATGTTCCGCTATGATATTGTGCTGACTTTTGCGGCTATTCTTATTGCCTCTCTTAACGGTGTTGCCTTATTCTATGTTTCTCGCCGTCGTATCGTGCTGAACCAGAAGTTCCAGCAGGATAATGGCAAGTTGTTGGGGACTACCTTTTATGGCATCAAGACCATTGAAAGCATAAAGGCATCAGGATCAGAGCCGGATTTTTTTTCACGCTGGTCGGGGCAGTTTGCAAACATGGTTGCGGGACGACAGACGCTTGAGGTGTCAACGGTCTTCCTGCTTGCAATACCTCCATTTCTGCAGATGATGGGAAATATAGTGATTTTGACTGTCGGCGGGTTGCGGGTAATGGAGGGCGAGTTAACCATGGGTATGCTTATTGCTTTCCAGAGTCTTCTTTTTTCCTTTCTTGCACCTGTTAACCAGATGGTGAGCCTGGGTCAAAAAATACAGGAGGCCGAAGGTGATATGCAACGGCTTGACGATGTCTTGAACAACAAGGCATCACTTGCAGATGATGATAGTGAGAGTGCCACAAGTAGTGCCCAGAGTGATATCAATGAAAAGCTTGCCGGTTATGTGGAGCTCAAGAACGTCACTTTCGGTTACAACTCTCTTGAGTCTCCACTTATCACTGATTTTTCGCTCAAGCTTGTTCCTGGTTCACGAGTGGCACTTGTTGGTGGTTCAGGTTCAGGTAAATCGACAATTGCTAAAATTGTTGCCGGTCTTTTTGAACCCTGGAGCGGGGAGGTGCTGTTTGATGGGAAGTCAAGGAGTGATATTCCCCGACGGGTACTTGTCAACTCTCTTGGTATGGTTGACCAGGAGATTACTCTTTTTGAAGGGACCATCGCTGAAAACATTGCTATGTGGGATAGCACCATTTCTCTGCAAGAGGTTGCCCGTGCTGCAGAGGATGCTGCAATTCATGATGTTATTATTGCTCGTACAGGTGGTTATCAGGGAGTATTGACAGAAGGCGGCAATAATTTCAGTGGCGGTCAGCGTCAACGGATTGAAATTGCCCGTGCTCTTGCCGCTGATCCCTCAATTCTGGTGCTTGATGAGGCAACCAGTGCGCTTGATCCTGTTACAGAAAAGGTGATCGAGGGCAACATTCGTCGCAGGGGCTGTACCACACTTATTGTTGCTCACCGGTTAAGTACTGTCCGTGACTGTGATGAAATCATTGTGCTTGAATACGGAGTGGTCAAGGAGCGGGGGACACATACCTCGCTTCTGGCCAGAGATGGTGTGTATGCCGGGTTGATCAAAACAGGTTAGTTCAAAACCATTACTTTTGCCACATGGATAGAGGAGTAAAAGAGGTTGAATCCGATAGCTTATTCGCAGAGAGAGCGGCACTGAAAGAGCGCATGCAGCAGAGAGAGTATCTTTCAGCGCTTGGGCGTATAGCTTCTCTGATGCGTGATAAGGAAGGTTTAAAAGAAGGTTCCCTGGACCCTGACCCCTTGCTTGCTGCTTGTACTTTGGTAGGTAATGCAGCCAACCTGATTTTTCGCAAACCCTATGGTGACGTTGAAGGATCACATGAAGAACCCTTGCAGCTTATTTGCCGTTTTTCAGGTATTCGAGCACGTATGGTGACACTGAGAAAGGAGGAACTGTGGTGGACCCAGGATAATGGCCCGCTGCTCTGTTACAGCAATGTTGATAAAAAACCATTTGCCTTGCTTCCCGATAGCATTTCCGGTTACAGGCTTTTCGATCCCTCTACCTCCAAGAGTGTTGATCTTGACGCTATAATTGCTGAAAAAATTGCCGGGCATGCATGGATGTTTTACCGCCCCTTCCCAGAAAAGCCGATGCAGGGCAAAGAACTCCTTCAATTCGGCATGTTTGGCTGTCGAAGAGATGTCATACGAATGCTCTTGCTTGGCATCGTCAGTGCACTGCTTGGTCTTCTGACCCCTGTGTTGACCGGTTTGCTCTTTGGTACCGTGATTCCACAATCAGATCGCGGACAGCTTCTGCAACTGACCCTGATTCTTTTCGCCAGTGTTATCTCTTTGTCGGGATTTGATCTTGCACGGCAGATTGCGGCCATGAGGATGCAGACCCGCATAGATATGCTTATTCAGCCCGGGCTTATCGATAGGTTGCTGAATCTCCCAAGTACTTTTTTTCGAAATTACTCTTCGGGTGATCTTGCTGAACGAGTGATGGGCGCAACACAGATTCGCGAGATACTCAGCAGTTCGGCCATCAGCGTGCTTCTTGGTATGCTGTTCAGTATCTTTTATCTTAGCCTCCTTTTTTATTACAGTTGGAAACTTGCTCTCATTGCGCTTTTGCTGACGGCTCTCCTCCTTGCATCAACAATTGTATTAAGCCTTCGTCAGCTTATCCGTAACCGTGAAGCGTTGACTGTTCAGGGCAAGATTTCCGGTTTGCTTGGCAATCTGCTTATTGGGATTGCCAAGATACGGGTGACTGGCACAGAAAAAACAGCATTTTCAAAATGGACGAACCTTTTTGTTCGTGAGCGTGGGCTGATGTTCGAAGCCGGAAAACTTCAGAATATTCTTTCTGTTGTAACCACTTCATTTCCTGTGGCAGCGCTTGCGCTTATTATTTTCACTGTAGGTCGTTTCATGCAGAGTGATCAACTCAGTACCGGCTCATTTATTGCATTTACCTCCGCTTATACCGTTTTTCAGACGACACTTTTGCAGATGGTTATGACCGTCATTGCAAGCCTCAATGTGGTTCCTCTTTATGAACGGCTGAGACCCGTGCTCGACACAATTCCTGAATCGGATGAGAAAAAAAAATACCCCGCCAGACTTTCCGGTGCTATAGCTGTTCAGAGTATAAATTTCAGCTACAGCAGTGATGAACCGCAGATATTGTATGATGTCGATTTTTTTGCTTCGCCGGGAGAGTTTATTGCGCTTGTGGGAGGGTCCGGATCAGGCAAATCAACGCTGCTTCGGCTTCTTCTCGGTTTTGAAAAACCGGATGCAGGCACTGTTTATTATGATGGTGAAGATCTGGCATCACTCAATGTGCAGGCTGTCCGTCGCCAGATCGGTGTAGTCATGCAGAACGGACAGCTCCAACCGGGTTTTATTTTGCAGAATATAATCGGGTCATCAACCCTTACGGTCGATGATGCATGGGAGGCGGCCAAAATGGCAGGTTTCGATGAGGATATCCGCAAAATGCCAATGGGTATGTATACTATCATCAGCGAAGGAGGCGGAACACTTTCAGGGGGACAAAAACAACGGTTGTTGATAGCGAGTTCGCTGGTACGCAGGCCAGGGATCATCTTTTTTGATGAGGCTACCAGTGCTCTCGATAACCGAACGCAGGAGGTGGTCAGCAGCAGTCTTGAACAGCTTAAAGCCACCCGTATCGTGATTGCACATCGGCTCAGCACTATCCGTAAAGCTGACCGTATTTACTGTCTCGATAAGGGTCATATCGTGCAGTCAGGCAATTATGAGGAGTTGATGGCCCAGGAGGGGTTTTTCAGGGATCTCGCCAGTCGGCAAATAGCATAAACATGGAACGATTGATTAAACGAAAGCGGTTTCTCCTTGAGCTTGGAGCCTCAGATTACGAAGCCGAAGAGTTGGTTCAATACAATACAAATCGCTTTGACCGCTCATTATTGTCTGCCATTTCTTCACTTCCGCTTGCAGACGAACCCTTTATTGCAGCATGGGATGGCTACGCGAGAGATGCCGAAGATAAAGGAGTACACCAGGTACTTAAAAAGAAACTGGTGCAGCTTGCTTTTCCTGTAAAAGAGGGTATCAGCCATACCGAAGCCTACAAGGCAGTAACACTAAGGGGAGAAGATGCCTCTCTTTGTAAAGAAGCAACTGGTTTGTTTCTTTGTCAACCGGAGAAAATTAAACTTTTTCTTCACCCTACTGTCGCAGGAAAAATTCCGGTGATCGTTTTACCTGACAGGAGAGATTTTGTCAGCTTTGTGCAGGCTCTTTCGTTTCGCAATGAGCCCAAAGCCCTTCCTGATTCCATGGGTGCCTGTACCATTCAGGGGTATAACAACTGGGATAGGATCAAGCAATATAAAACAGATTGGCTTCGTTGTCATCCAGGGGGTGACTGGAAATTAGAGTTTTTAGACTTTAAGGAGAAAACAGAGCTCTACCGTGATCGACTGATTGTGTTGAGTGATGGCGCATACAGTGGAGCCAGTGCAGAGGCAATGGGACTTGGTACAGATGAATGGTTGAAAAAATCAATGATTATCCGGCTTGAGCATGAGTGTACCCACTATATGACGAGGCGACTCCTCGGGTCAATGCAGAATAACATTTTTGATGAATTGCTTGCCGATTTCAGAGGGGTTCTGGAGGCATTCGACGAGTACCGGGCGGTATGGTTTTTGACGTTTATGGGACTTGAAGACTATCCGAAATATCGTATAGGCGGCAGACTGGAGAATTACAGGGGAGAACCGCCATTGTCAGATAATGCCTTCAGGGTACTCCAGATTTTGACAGTAAAAGCGGCAATAAACCTTGAATATATAGATGAATATTATTTTCGAAAGAACAATAAATGTAATCGAATATTGATGTTACTCGCATTATTGGATATGACTCTTGAAGAAATAGCGAGAGAAAGTATACATGCTGATGTTACAGAACATTTATTCAATATGGGTGCATTAAACATATAATGATTTTTACCCGAGTCACTTGATTTGGGTTTTATTAAACAACCATAACTTACGGAGGTTATTATGTCAGTAAAAAATGCACAGGATTTTTTGAAACGTCTCAATGAAGATGAAGCGTTTTCAAAAAGATTTTTTGCCGCATCCACTGAACAGGAAAAACATGCTTTTCTTAAAGCAGAAGGCTATCAGTTCAATGAAGAGGATCTGAAGAAAGAATTGCCTTTGGAAGATCATGTTTTGGATCAAGTGGCCGGTGGTGGATGTGAACAATGCGCTAATGGCTGGAGATGGTAGGTGAGTGTAACAAACGGGAGGAAGGTCTTATTTTACCTTTCTCCCGTTTGCATGTATTGATTAAACGTAAATCTTTGTTGATGGTTGTTTGTTCTGATGTTTCGGGTTCTGTTCAACAATCGTATTCTACCACTTATATCGAAGTTGTTATTTATTTTAGCAAAATGATTAGTCCGAAATGAGCAGAACATCTTTGACGCCATCTTCTCTCGTAAAATCAATGAGGGTTGATCAACTTCTTCGAGAAGGAAAAAAATCTATAGAATTTGCACTGTTCGGATCAGAGTATATGAATGTAGCTCAAGAGTTACTCGATACTTTTAATTTTGTTTTAACGAAAGGATTTGGTTCTGCAGGTATATATTATGAGTCTCCTCTTGGTAAAGGATTACTTAAAGGAGATCTCTCATTTTTTCTTAGAAGGGAGAGTTTCTATCGAAATAAGCATGTTATGCCAGTATCATCGTGTTTTCCCTGTCGATTAGTTATTGATTCTGAATGGCAGAAGGTAATGACGCTTATGGATTGCTGGGTTACACAAGAACCGTTCAAAAGCACTTTTCACCAAAATCTTTTTTTTGAATTTGATCTTGAGAGCGTTTCACTTAACTCAATACCTCTGCCAGGCGTTTTTTTTGGATGCCAGGCAGGTGAAGGCTCTTCCGATTTCATCAAGGCATCTCTTGAACTGCTTGAGGTGCGTTATAACCATGAAAGTTGCGGCTTATTGCGGAAGCTTTTGGAAGAAGTTCTCGATAAAACCTGCATGGTGCAAGTTGGCGTCATGCTCTCACGACCAGGAAAGCCGCTGAGAATTGTCATATTTAATCAGACGCCACAAATGCGGAAAGCGATCCTCGATTATCTTGGTTTTTCTTCTCTCATCATTGAAAATCAGGAAATATGGGAGGCTATTGAGGTTTATCAAGATGGTATTTCCGGCATTAGTCTTGATTTTTTACCTGAATTAGGGCCCCGTTTAGGTATTGAAATTGATTTTAGCCAACAGAGCAACGTTTGTTTTTCTCGCAGGCATCATCTGTTTAAAGATTTGCTGCATTTTTTTGATAAAAAAGGGCTGTGTGAGCAGGAAAAAGTTGAGGCTGTCCTGGCATTTCCATCATGTTTTGAATACCGTGTTGAGTACGGTAATCAATGTATTGTGATGAAACATGATATCAACCATGTCAAAATAGATTTTAAGCCAAATAAAAACCCTTTGATCAAAATTTATCTTCGCTCAATATTGACTGAAAAATTCAGCCATAACAATATAAAGGAGTTTGTATGATTTACTTATTCAGATCTTACTCTGCGACGCCATATCTTTTTGATGGTTGGTCAAACAAGATTTTTGCACTCGACGAAGGGTTCTATGAGTTCCTGAGTACTAACGAAGGCAACGATCTCTCTACAGGCATGTTGAAAAAAATGGGAATTACACTGAAAGTTGCTCCGTTACTGCCGCTTGATGAAATATTTGTAAAAATAGATAAAGCCAAAGGGCCACAAAGAATTGTGATAGAGGCATCCCAGGCATGTAATTTGCGTTGTAGTTATTGTGCTCATACACTTTCCGGTTCGTTAACTCGTCAGAGACCACACAGAAACAGGCATCTCGACCAGAAAACGATGGATTTGATTATTGCTGAATATTTTGGATCAGAAAAAAACTCAGTAAAAGAGCTTTTCTTTTATGGTGGGGAACCGCTGCTTAATTTCTCGGTTATTCATCATGGAATCAATCAAATCCGTAAGGCTGGTTCCACGACGCTTATTCAATTGGTAACCAATGGTCTTTTGCTTGATGATCAGGAGATGATACGTTTTTTTGTTACTCAAAACGTAGGACTTCAGGTGAGTCTTGATGGACCATCCCACGATACCCATCGACTTACTCTTGATGGCAAGGGATCTTTTGAAAAAGTGATGAGCAACCTTGAATCTATAAAAAAAATGTATCCTGAGTATTATCACAAGTATGTGTCATTCAACGCTACGATTCCATGGGATTCAGATTATCATGAGACCATGAATTTTTTTGCAAACAGTGACCTTACCAAGCATAATTGGCAAGGTCAGAATCTCGAAATATATGAGATAAACCGTTCAGAAACGGGGGATCGCCTGCCTGAGCAAAAAAAGAATAGATGCCGGAATTACGTCACTTCCAGAGGGTGGACAAAAGAGTTCAGACTCTCTGACCTTGTTCTCATACAGCCAGTTCTTTTTATGGGCTTTCGCAAAACCGGAGCAACAGCTTATTCCTTTTTTCACAAAGGATGTACCTTTTACAAAGATTCAATATATGTTGATGTTGATGGCAAGTGCATGCTTTGTGAAAAAACCAATACACATGGCTATTTAGGCACATTAGGAAACGATGATGAGGTACGAAATGGCGCAAAAAATTATTATAAAAAGCTTTATGAACTTGCGGCAGAGCGCTGTGATCGGTGCTGGGCAAACAAAATATGCCAGGTGTGTGCTGGATGTATAGGTGAAGGGGAATTAATCGCTCAGAATTTTGACACTGCTTGCCGCAGAAGTAAAGAGGTCTGCCGTCAAGAACTTGAACTCTATACCAGTTTGAAAGAATCTGGCTTTAACTTTAACGACGCAATGTCATTTATGAAACAAAGCAGCAACTTTGCTGAAAAGCATTACACGCATGTCATGAGCAGGGAACGGTAAAAATAGTTGTAATTACTCCTGTGTAATTCCGGAAGCATGGTGTACAACACGCCCATACACCATTAAAAACGAGCAGCAAAACCGCGTCGAATTGATTGACAAGCTGTTGCTGCTGGCAGGCTGGAATGTGAGCGATTCGATCCGGGTTGTGGAGGCGTTCGATATTCTTTTCGGCTTGTCTGCAAAACAGGATAAGATGGAGGTTGATCATGACAAAAGAACAAACCGGCATGATGAATGCTCGGCTTGTGGCTGATTTGGCCAAACCAGCACACCGCCAAGGGAAATAATTGACATTGATTCCCAAATGATTTTTGGAAGAGTCGTCAGAGCTGCTTATTGGTGACCGATCCAAACGAATCAGTGTGCTTTATGCCTGATAGCACCAGG
>SESG01033325.1_pt1 | contig 15780 bp, 10 predicted proteins | sample 3171421 | NCBI WGS metagenome assembly SESG01 (sample SAMN10866946, study PRJNA518727) | freshwater metagenome | biome: subpolar coniferous forest; feature: holomictic lake; material: water; isolation source: holomictic Lake 227, 6 m and 8 m depth | place: Canada: near Kenora, Ontario | collected... | reverse complement strand
TGAGTGCTACTTATAATGGCTTGCAAATAAGCAATACTACTACTTCTGCTACTGCTAGCGGAACAATAAACAGTACAAATCTAACAATAGACAACGGAGCTATATTGGATATGGGCACAAACCTATTAAGCTCAATTACCACCAATAGTGGTACCGGAACATTGAAAACACAAAACACGAGTTCCTTACCTGTTCCTTCAGCAAAAATATGGTCGGGAACGGTGATTTATAATGGTTCAGGAGTTCAAACGGCTGTTGCAGGAACTTTCAATAATCTGACCTGTGATAATAGTGCTGAGTTGGATTTGAATGACAGCGTAACCGTAAGCGGAACATTGCTTATCAATAGTTCAAGGGAAATGGATATTGTTGCCGGTGCTAAAATGGTTGCCAACCAAATTACTAATAATGCGGGAAGCTCTGGATTATATATTTTAGCCAATTCAAGCGGTGCAAATGGAACATTGATATTCAATAACTCTGGAAGTTCACCTGTTTCTGCGACCGTTGGAATGTATTCAAAAGCTGCTGCTTCTGTGGTTAATGGTTCTTCCTACTCCCAATACAAATGGCAGTTCTTTGGAATACCACTGCAGTCGGTAACTACAAATCCTACATTTGCAGCCTATGTAGGTTCTATAAATAATGGGTCGTACATAAATAAACATGTTGAATCAGGCACAACCTCGTCAACTTATTGGGTTTCTCAGGGAAATAGTGCTGTATTAAATCCGTTTGCAGGATACGAGATAACTCAAAAAATAGCTAAAACAATCTATTTTGAAGGTCAGTTGGTAAACAGTGATTTCACTCAGGTTTTGTCTTATACTTCTGGAGCAGCATATCCGGGACAGCATATATTCGGTAATCCCTATACGGCAGCTATCGATATTAGCAAGTTGAATTTTGGATCAGAAACAGAAGCTACAGCTTATTTGTACAATACCGGTTCACATGACGATTGGGCTACACAAACCGGAGTAGATGGAACTGCAGGTCAATATGTTTCAGCACCAAAATCGACTGCAGGTATAGGCGGAGTTCCGGGACAAATTCCATCTATGCAGGGATTTCTTGTTGTGGCAAAAAGCAGTTCACAAAATGCAACGATAGAAATTCCATACAGCTCGGTTATCAGAAATACGGTAAAACAGAGAGCTCGTAACACAAGTGATATTACTACGGATAAGGTTTATACCCGAATTGATATTGCCGGAACCCGATACAGTGATAAAATGTGGATTTTTAGCGATCCTAGTTGTTCCAGGGGTTTTGATAATGGCTGGGATGGTCAGAAATTCCTTGGATCGTCACTTACTCCTCAATTATGGGCAATGGAAACAAGCGGTGATTATCAGGTAGATGCTGTCGATAATATCAATAATACCAATCTTGGGTTTATTACCGGTGAAGATACAAACTATACGATGACATTTACACATGAAAATCTCGATTTACAGTATTCAGCTTTGTATCTGATTGATTTGGTTGATAATAATAAGGTAACAGATATCACTATGAGCGGCTCTACCTATTCATTTACAGCTGTCAAATCATCAACTCCTGTAAACAGATTTAAAATAGTTACCAGTCCGGGAGTTGCTACCGGCGTTTCGAATTCAGAGAACAAGACATTGAATATTTTTAGTAATCAGGATGGAAAACTTTTTGTTCAGAATTCGACTGATTTATCTGGTAATCTTGAGATTTTTGATATTGCAGGTAGGGTTCTGAGTACAGCTAAATTTGGTGCAAACGGTTTAACTGTTATTCCGACTGATTTAGTTCCGGGAAGCTATGTGGTTAAAGCTTCAACAGCAATCGATAAAATCACTAAACAGATAATTCTCAGATAAAACAAAAAACCACTTTGAAAATATAAATTTCAAAGTGGTTTTTTTGGTTTTGTGATTGATTCTATTATAAAAATCCTTGTTCTTTCAAAGCCTTCAAAAATTTTTCTGAAAAGAATTCATTGTTCTTTTTTGAATATCGAATATCCGTAAACACCTGAGCTAGTGTTTCTTTGTTGTTTTCTTTTACAAATTGATTATAAAAATCACTGCTTTCTTTTTCAGCATAAATCTTGTCTATACTTTTCGCATCGTAATTTTTATACACTTCATGGTGGATAAGTCCATTCTGGGGCAAACGATCTGTTTGTTCAGGCAAATCTTCAGGATAACCAACTGTAATGGCAGTAACAGGTATTACTAATTTTGGCAATTTTAATGCCTGAATAATTTCCTGAGCATTGTAGGTTGTAGTGCCCAGGTAGCAAATTCCCAAACCAACACTTTCAGCTGCTATACAAAAGGTTTGAGCTGCTATAATGGCATCTATAGCTGCGGCGATAAACGATTGAAAATTATCATATCCGGGTTCTGCCTGACGCTGTTCGCACCAGGTAGTAAATCGATTAAAGTCTGCACAAAAAGTCAAAATAGCCGGAGCCTGTGCCACCATCGGTTGGTTGAAGTGAGCAGGTGACAATTGCTTCTTCAAAACTTCATCCGTCGTGACAACCACACTGTAAGCCTGCATATTCCCTGTATTCGATGCTCTGCAAGCCGATTCGAGCAACTGGTTTAATAATGCAGGATTTATCTTTTCGGTTGTATATTTCCGAACAGTTCGGTGATCATTGAGTAAATTAAGCATTGTTGTGAATGAAATTAAATTGGTGTTTCGAAGTACAAAGATACTGTTTTTGTGTTTTGGTTTACACTGTCGATTGTCAAAAATAAAAAGAGAAAATTCTGGCTGAACAAAACTTCCTCTTTTTGTGATTTTTAATTACCACAATTATAAACTCCTAACAAATAAACAAACTATTAATAGAACCCTAATTATTTGTTGCTAAATCCATTCATTTCATGCTCTAAAAGTTCCTCTTGAGAGGTATTTAGGGGGCTACTATAAACTAATCCTACAAGACTCCCTGAGCCAGCATAGATTTGGCTACTTTCAGGAATCCGGCCACATTAGCACCTTTCATATAGTTGATGTATCCATCTGCTTCACGCCCATATTTCAAGCATTGCGCATGAATTTCACTCATAATCTGTTTTAACCGTGCATCCACTTCTTCCGAAGCCCAGGTCAAATGCATCGCATTTTGTGACATTTCCAGTCCGGAAGTTGCCACACCACCTGCATTCACCGCTTTTCCCGGTCCATACATAATTTTGTGTTTTAAAAGCATTTCGATTGCTTCGGGTGTACAACCCATGTTAGAGATTTCTCCAACGCAAATAACGCCATTTTGAATTAATTTTTTGGCATCGTATTCATCCAATTCATTCTGAGTGGCACAAGGCAGAGCTATATCTACTTTCAGTTCCCAAGGACGACGGTCGGGAACAAATGTAGCTCCGAACTTTTCGGCATACGGAGATACAATATCGTTGCAAGTGGCCCTCAAATCAAGCAAATAATCAATTTTCTCGCCCGAAATACCATTTTCGTCATAAATATAACCATCAGGGCCTGAAATACTCACCACTTTGGCTCCAAATTCAGTTGCTTTAAGTGCTGCACCCCAGGCAACGTTTCCAAAACCAGAAATGGCTATGGTTTTTCCTTTAATGCTCATTCCTGCTGTTTCCAACATCTGATTCACGAAATACAAACCCCCAAAACCGGTAGCTTCAGGGCGTATAAGTGAACCGCCGAATTCCAAATTCTTACCGGTCAATACACCTGTATTTACCCGTGCAAGTTTACGATACATGCCATACAGATAGCCTATTTCTCGCCCACCAACTCCAATATCACCGGCCGGTACATCAGTGTCAGCACCGATATGTTGCCAAAGCTCTGTCATAAATGCCTGACAAAAGCGCATGACTTCAGCGTCCGATTTTCCACGTGGATTAAAGTCTGATCCACCTTTGGCACCACCCATGGGTAGTGTAGTCAATGCATTTTTGAAAATCTGCTCAAATCCCAGAAACTTCAAAATAGAAAGATTCACTGAAGCATGAAAACGCAATCCACCTTTGTAAGGCCCGATGGCATTATTAAACTGAATGCGGTAACCTAAATTTACCTGTACTTCGCCGCGGTCGTCAACCCAGGGCACTTTAAACGTAAATATTCTGTCCGGTTCAACGAGCCGCTCAGCTATTTTTGCCTTCTCAAATTCGGGATGGTCATTATAAACTTCTTCAATAGTGCTCAATACTTCACGAACTGCTTGTAAATACTCGGTTTCGCCCGGATGCTTTGCTTCAAGCGATTGCATCAGTTTTTCAATAATCATATCAGACTAATTTTAATGTTGTTGTTGACTAAGAAAATATCATTATGAAAGAATATACGGTATAATTAACCTTATAATACTTATTAAATTATGTTTGCTGGGTATTTTTCCTGATTTAATGTGTCGTTTTGATTTTAACTGCAAGTTTAACGCTTTTATTTGTCATAATCAAACTTTTCGAAGAAAATTTTCAATAAAAGTAGAGAAAAATGTCATTGCAAACAAAATCATCTCCAAAGATACATTTTGTTTTTATAACGTAACGAAATTAAAGTTCAACAATAAATTTTTGTATCTTTGCGCTCGCTTCAGAACTGTCTAATAATGAGGCTTTGAAGTCGGATTAAGCTCATAAATAAGTGTTTTCGGTGAAAAAAAATCTCATTTTTGTCATTCTGTTTGCAGTGATTACTATCGTTAATGGGCAAGTTCCGTCTAATTACCGGTTTGTGAAAACATGGCGTATCACCGACCGTTTTGCAAATGCTGATTCAATTCCTGTCGACACGATTCCTCTCAATTATCAGATTTCTAACCCTATAGACCGATTCAGTATTTCTAATTCGTATAATGGAAATCTGGGTTCACCTATTCAATCTAAACTTTATTTTGATCGACCTGCAAATACGGATTTTATTTTTGCAAATGCGTATTATCCGTATCTGATGAATGTGGATCATGCTACTTTTTATAATACCAAAACACCATACAGTAACCTTGATTATAACACGGGTGGTACTTTACATCGGGACGAAGATCACGTAAAGTTCATTTTTACAGCTAATCCAAAGAAGAATTTTAATTTTGGAACCACGCTCGATTATATTTATGCACCGGGAGAATATACGAATCAGGCAGTTCAGCGGTTTTCAGGTTCCATTTTTGGGAGTTTTCAGGGGAAACATTATTCGGCAACTGCACTTGTGGCTACCAATGACCTTAATAATTACGAAAACGGTGGAATTGTAAAAAGTACAGATATTACCTCACCAATTACAGGTACTTTGCCGATAGATATTCCGGTAAATATAACCGGATACGCCAACTTTAAACATACTCAATTGTTTTATAATCAACAGTACAGTATTGGTTTTGAACGGAAAATAAAAGTAAGTGCAGATTCTGTCAGACTGGAATATGTGCCGGTTACGCGCTTTGCTCATAGCTTAAAAATTGATGATCTTAGAAAGCGGTATTTAGAAAAATCGGTAGAAAAAAGCTTTTACAAAAACACCTATCTGCCTTTTAGTCAAACCAATGATACTTCGGCAGTTCAAACAATGACTAATAATTTTTCGGTAAGTATGGCCGAAGAGTTTAATAAATGGATGAATTTCGGATTGACTGCTTTTATTGAAAATGAACTTCAAAATTACACATTTAACAAAGATTCGTTGGTGAACACTAAGTTTGCATCGACTACCAAAGTAGGTGGAATTTTATCGAAACAACGGGGCAAAATTATTCGGTATAATGTGTTGGGAGAGTTGAGTTTTTTGGGATATAAAGCGGGTGATTTTAGATTGGAAGCTAATCTTGGAGGCTATTTCAAACTTTGGAAAGATAGTATTTCGCTGGTAGCCAATGGCTTTGTACGAAGCGACAAACCTTCGTATTTCCTTGAGCATTATCAATCGAATCATTTTCGCTGGGAAAATGATTTTACAAGCGTTTACCGGACACATGTGGGTGGAACTTTTTCAATTCCGACGCGGTCATTTGCGTTGAATGTTTCGGTTGAAAACCTGACAAACATGGTTTATTTTGATACGAATGCCTTGCCTGCACAATTCTCGGGTAACATTCAGGTACTGGCTGCCAATCTGAAACTTGATTTTCATGTTGGACGCTTTGCACTCGAAAATAATGTGGTGTATCAGGTGAGTTCACAACAGACGATTCTACCATTACCTAATTTGGTTCTTTATCACAATCTGTATTATAATGATTTATGGTTTAAGGTGTTGAGCGTACAGTTAGGGATGAATGTTCGTTATCACTCAGCTTATTATGCGCCAACTTATATGCCGGCAACCGGGCAGTTCTACAATCAAACATCAACGTTAATAGGAAATTATCCGATGATGAATGCTTACTTAAATATGCATTTAAAACGTACCCGATTCTTTATAGAGTATTATCATGTTAATCAAATGTTTATGAAAGGTGCTTATTTTTCTATGCCTAATTATCCGATTGATCAGGCAAACATAAAACTTGGTATTTCGTGGAATTTTTATGATTAAAATTAAAGATTATATCATTCAAATTTTCGATTTTAACTGGTTTGTAAGACTCGGAAGGAAAACTCAGATTGAAATCGGATTGGGGACTGTTGCGGTTTTGTTTGCCGGTATTGTCCTGATTTACAGTTTAAATAAGAAGGTTCATGATTTGCCTGACATTCTCAAATCAGGTCGTATAACCGTGCTTACCGATGGAAGTAGTATCGGGTTTTCGAAAAAAGACGGAAATGTGTCTGGTTTTCAATATGAGCTGGTCAAAGCATTTGCTGATAGTTTAGGTGTGGAATTGGTAATTTCGGAAGAAAATGATTTAAAAAATGGTATTGATGCATTGAAAACAGGCGATTATGATTTGATTGCGATGATGGTTCCTGTAACTACTGAATGGAAAAAAGATGTTATATTAAGTACTCCGATTCTAACATCACGACTGGTGTTGGTTCAACTACTGAAACCTGACTCGCTTCAGCCTAAAATGATTACTAAACATCATCAACTGAATAACGATACAATTTATGTTTCGGGTAATTCACCATTTAAAATGAGGTTATTACATCTTTCAGACGAGATAGCAGGGACTATTCATATTGAAGAAATGAAAGGCTTAAATACTGAGCAATTAGTACGTTTGGTGTCGGAAGGAAAAATAAAAAATACGATTTGTGATGAGCTTTTTGCACTAAAATTGAAAAAAGAATATCCAGATTTGGATGTATCCGTACCAATTGGTTTTGAACAACAGCAAGCCTGGATTTTAAATCCAAAATCAAAAAAGTTGCAGGAAAAATTAGATGAATTTTTGTCTGATTTTATTGGAACTACAGCGTATTGGAACATATACCGGAAGTATTATAATTAATGTGATAATGTGTGTTATGTTGATTTCTTAAGAGGTACTTCTGACTATGAGCAATCAACTATAAACTATTAACTGTAAACTATCAACTAAAAAATGCCATTAAATATCCCTGTAACTTTACCTGCAGTTGATGTGCTGCGTGAAGAAAATATATTTGTAATGGATTCGGAGCGTGCTTCGAGTCAGGAAATTCGCCCGCTTAAGATTGTGATTTTGAACTTAATGCCAATTAAAATCACTACTGAAACCGATTTAATCCGCCTGTTGTCCAATTCACCATTACAGATTGAAATTGATTTTCTACACATGGAAAGTCATACTTCCAAGAATACGCCTATTGAACACTTGATGACGTTTTACAAGACTTTTGACGAGATTAGTAAAAGTAATTACGACGGCATGATTATTACCGGAGCACCGGTAGAACTTCTTGAATTTGAAGATGTTACCTACTGGCCTGAAATCACCAAAATTTTTGATTGGGCAAAAGCGCATGTTACGTCTACGCTTTTTATATGTTGGGCAGCTCAAGCCGGACTTCACCATTATTACGGTATTCCGAAATATCCGCTCGATGCCAAAATGTTTGGTGTTTTTGAGCATAACAAGTACGAACCGCATAATCCGATTTTCCGAGGTTTTGACGATGTATTTTTTGTGCCTCACAGCCGCCATACCGAAGTTCGTGCGGAAGATATTCGCCTTGTACCTGAACTTACTTTACTCTCAGAATCGCCTGAAGCCGGTGTTTATATGGTGATGGCACGCAATGGACGTGAAGTTTTTGTTACCGGTCATTCAGAATATTCACCTGATACGCTTGATACTGAATATAAACGTGATTTAGCGAAAGGTTTACCAATCAATTTGCCTCAAAATTATTATCTGAACAACGATCCGAATAATGATCCATTGGTTCGCTGGCGCAGTCATGCTAACCTGATGTTTACTAACTGGCTGAACTACTTTGTCTATCAGGAAACTCCTTACGATTTGACGAAAATACATTAAATGTGCCAATATGCTAATTGATCAATGTGCCAATAGTTTAATTTTAGGTTTTTTGTTCTATTAATTGGCAAATTGTCATATTGTCTCATTGGCATATTATGAAATACATTGAACTTCTCTCTCCCGCTAAAAATCTTGAATGTGGCATTGCTGCAGTCAACCATGGTGCTGATGCTGTGTATATTGGTGCGGCACAATTTGGGGCGCGAGCAGCTGCCGGAAATTCGATTGAAGATATTGCTGAGTTGGTGAAATACGCCCATCAGTTTCGGGTAAAAGTGCTGGTGGCACTGAATACCATTCTTACAGATGACCAATTGCCGGATGCCGAGAAACTCATTTGGGAAATTTACAACGCCGGTGCCGATGCCTTGATTATTCAGGATATGGGCATTCTGAAGCTGAATTTGCCGCCAATTGCACTTCATGCCAGCACGCAAACAGATAATCGAACTGTAGAAAAAGTAAAGTTTTTACAAGATGTTGGCTTTTCGCGGGTGGTTCTGGCACGTGAACTTACATTGAAACAAATTTCGGAAATTTCATCCCAAACCGATGTTGAACTGGAAGCATTTGTTCATGGTGCTTTGTGCGTGAGTTACAGCGGTCAGTGCTACATGAGTCAGGCGAATTGTGGACGAAGTGCAAACCGTGGGCAATGTGCGCAGTATTGTCGGTTGCCTTATCAGTTGGTGGATGCGGATGATAATATACTGCTAAAAAACAAACATCTCCTTTCGTTGAAAGATTTGGATCAGTCAGATTCGCTGGCAGAAATGCTGGAAACCGGAGTAACTTCGTTTAAGATTGAAGGTCGACTGAAAGATATTGATTATGTGAAGAATATCACGGCTTATTATCGTCAGAAACTGGATGCTGTAATTGAAAAAGACAGTCGTTATCAACGTGCTTCAGCCGGAAAAACTAAAATCCTTTTTGAACCAAATCCCGAAAAAAGCTTCCGCCGCAGTTCTACCGATTATTTTCTGCATGAACGTCACGCTGGAATTATCCAACCCGAAACACCAAAATCGTTGGGTGAACCCATTGGCAAAGTGACGTATATTGGCCGCAATTTTTTTGAAGTTCATAATGGTTCTTTATTGAATAATGGCGATGGACTTTGTTTCATCAATAAGCACGGTGACTTAACCGGTTTCAGAGTAAATCGTGTGGAACGCAAGCAAATATTCCCTGCCGATATGCCACGAATGGATGTGGGAGTGATGTTGTATCGCAATCAGGATCAGGCTTTTGAGAAAATACTGAAAGGAAAAACGGCTGAACGAAAAGTTGGAGTGGAGATGATTTTTAGCGAAACTCCGAACGGTTTTGCAATTCAACTGACTGATGAAGAGGGTATTTCAACAACATTGGAAGCGACTTGCGACAAACAGCCTGCTCAAAAACCGGAAGTAGTCAACGATAATATTAAAAATCAACTTTCCAAACTTGGAAATACCATTTACGAAGCAACTGATATTCGGATAGAAATTAATGCACCCTGGTTTTTTCCTGCTTCGCAATTAGGCGAGTGGCGCAGACAAGCTATTGAAAAACTCGATGAAGAAAGGACAAATTCGTATGTTCGGGAATCTAAACGTCAACCAATATCGGCTGATTTTCCTCTGAAGCAGCTTTCATACCTTGGCAATGTAACCAACAAACTGGCTGAAGAATTTTACCACGAACATGGCGTGGAAGAAGTGATGCCCGGTTTTGAGCTGAAAGCTGAAGAAGGCGTGCCGCTTATGTTTACAAAACACTGCATCAAATTTGAAATGGGCTGGTGTCCGAAAGAAGGCTATAAAGCGACTTTTAAAGAACCTCTGTTTCTCCGAAATAACGATCAGGAATATAAACTGACTTTTGATTGTAAGGCTTGCGAAATGAGAATTTCTAAAGCATAAAAAAAAGTTCCAAAACCAGCAGATACTGACTTTGGAACTTTTTACTTTATGAACTTTATAAACTAGTTGTCTATTTATTCTGAATTGCTTCCACAATTTTAGCTTCCAGTTCGGCAGCTAATTCAGGATTATCTTTGATAAGCGCTTTTGAACCATCGCGTCCCTGAGCCAGTTTGGTTTCACCGTAACTGTACCACGAACCACTTTTCTTAATAATACCATATTCAACTCCAAGGTCGATAATTTCACCTGTTTTTGAGATACCTTCACCGTACATGATATCAAATTCAGCTTTGCGGAAAGGAGGTGCCACTTTATTTTTCACCACTTTCACACGCGTTTGATTACCAACAGCTTCTTCACCGTCTTTCAACTGACCGATACGACGAATATCCAAGCGTACAGAAGCGTAGAACTTCAGTGCATTACCACCGGTTGTTGTTTCAGGATTACCAAACATAACACCAATTTTCTCGCGTAACTGGTTGATGAAAATACAGGTTGTATTGGTTTTATTGATATTGGCAGTTAATTTACGTAAAGCCTGTGACATCAAACGAGCCTGTAATCCCATTTTAGAATCACCCATATCACCTTCCAATTCAGCTTTTGGAGTCAAAGCAGCTACAGAGTCAATCACTACAATATCGACAGCCGAAGAACGAATCAATTGATCAGCAACTTCCAATGCTTGTTCACCGTTATCAGGTTGAGAAATCAATAATTCTTCGATATTTACGCCTAGTTTTTCAGCATAGAAACGGTCGAAAGCATGCTCCGCATCAATGAAAGCAGCTATACCACCGGCTTTTTGAGCTTCGGCAATAGCGTGAATGGCCAGCGTGGTTTTACCTGACGATTCCGGTCCGTAGATTTCGATAACACGACCGCGTGGATAACCGCCAACGCCCAATGCCACATTCAGACCAATTGAGCCAGTTGAGATAAACGATACTTCTTCCACTTTCGTGTCGCCCATACGCATGATGGTACCTTTTCCGTGATCTTTTTCAATTTTGTCCATTGCCAGTTGCAATGCTTTCAGTTTGTCAGAAGTAGGAAATTTAATTTCCTCAGCACTTGTTTTTGCCATGATTTATTTTGATTTATTTTGTTGTTTTAATTTCTGCTTTTAGCCAGGGAAAGAATTACAAAGATAAAATTAATTTTTTCAAATTTATCTTTTAAGAGATAAAATTTATGAACAGATAGTATGAAAAACTGTAAACTCTCAATTGTAAACTATTTCAGCACTTCCAGTTTGGCGAATTTCAACAATAAGGATTTCACTCCCTTTTCACCAAAATCAATATCCGCTTTTTCATTACCATTCGAAAGGCTGGTTTCCAGAACTTTACCTATTCCAAAAATGCTATGTTTTACAAATGATCCAACCGGAATAGAGCCGTTTTGTGTCGGAGTTTTGTCTCCGTTTGAAGAACTCACTTTCACCAAACGTTTAGGTGCGACCGGAAGTTCAACACGCTGGTTGAAGCTAGGTTTGGAAAAAGAACTCTGGAAACGGTTTCGCTCGGTTTCCACATCGTCGTCCCAATCGTTGAAACGACCTTGCTTGGGTTTTTGTTCCACCGGCATTTCCAGAAACTGAACATCGATATCTTTTATAAACCGGCTTGGATTCGAAAAATTGGTTTTACCATTTTTGAAACGCGATTTGGCAAAACTAATGAATAAACGTTCCTCAGCTCGGGTAATAGCCACGTAAAATAACCGGCGTTCTTCCTCCAACTCCCGTTCGCTTTGGCAAAACGGTGAAGGGAACAATTCTTCCTCCATACCAACAATAAAAACAGCTTTGAATTCCAACCCTTTAGCTGCGTGAACTGTCATCAAGGTAATTTTATCTTTGTCGGATTCTTTGTCTGTGTCCTGATCGGTTAGTAGCGAAACTTCCGATAGAAAATCAGGTAGAAGTGCGGTAGGTTCGCCATCAGCTTGTTTTGTTTCGCAAAATTCATGAATGGCTTTGAGCAATTCCTGTACGTTTTCCTGCCGACTCATGCTCTCGGGCGAATGGTCGGTATAAGTGTCGGCAATCACGCCTGAAACTTTCACAATGCTGTTAGCCAAATCATAAGCACTTTGTGTTTGAATCTGCTCGGCAAAAACATCAATCATGGAGCGGAATTGTGCCAGTTTATTCGCTGTTCCGGCATTTACAGCCAGATTATATTTCAGCATATCGGTCAAAATCTCCCAGGCACTAACAGCATGAAGTTGCGCGCATTCAATCAGTTTATTTACGGTAGTATCACCAATGCCTCGTGCAGGATAATTGATAATGCGTTTCAGTGCTTCTTCATCGTTTGGATTGCAAACCAAGCGACAATAAGCAATTACATCTTTAATCTCTTTGCGTTGATAAAAAGACAAACCACCGTAAATCCGGTATGGAATAGCTTGTTTCCGCAAAGCTTCTTCCATTACGCGTGATTGCGAGTTGGTGCGATACAGAATAGCAATGTCCTGATAGCGGTAATTGCTCGAAAAGTGTAAATCGGTAATATTATTTGCCACAATAAACCCTTCTTCGAAATCTGTAAAAACGCTCAATACTTTAATCGGTTTCCCTGTTTCCTTTTCAGAAAAAACTGTTTTTCGGATTTGTTGCGCATTTTTGTCAATCAGGCTGTTAGCGGCATTCACAATAGTTTGCGTGGAACGGTAATTTTGCTCCAGTTTAAAAGTCTGCGAGTTTTTGTACGCATTTTTAAACGTCAGAATATTATCGATATTGGCCCCACGAAACGAATAAATACTTTGGGCATCGTCGCCCACAACACAAATTTTTTCATGGCGTTCGGCCAGCTTTTTTACAATCAGGTATTGTGCAAAGTTGGTATCCTGATACTCATCGACCAGAATATACCCAAACAAATGTTGGTATTTTTCGAGAATATCGGGATGATTGCGAAAAAGTACATTGGTTTGCAACAATAAATCATCAAAATCCATGGCGTCGGCCTGTTTACATCGGTTGCAATAAATCTTGTAGATATCTTTTATTAACGGAACATGTGAAGAATGATCCGCTTTTATCAAATCAGTATTGGCCAGATATGCATCGGGGGTAATCAGGTTATTTTTAGCATACGAAATGCGTGATTGAACCAAGCCGTGTTTATAGGTTTTATCGTCAAGTTTCAGTTCTTTGACAAGACTTTTCAGCAGACTTTTAGAATCGGCTGAATCATAAATAGTGAAGTTTTTCGTGTATCCGATATGATCCGCTTCTGAACGTAAAATCCGCGAAAAAACGGAGTGAAACGTTCCCATCCAAAGGTAACGGGCTATTTTTTCACCTACCATTTGAGCGATACGTTCTTTCATCTCACGGGCAGCTTTGTTGGTAAAGGTCAGTGCCAGAATGGATGACGGTTGCATGCCTTTTTTGAGCAGATAGGCTATTTTGTATGTCAGCACACGAGTTTTACCCGAACCGGCACCGGCAATAACCAACGAAGCTCCATCGGTAAATTCTACCGCCCTGCGTTGACTTTCATTGAGTTCGTTTAGAAAAGAAAAATCCATATATAATATGCCAATAGGTCAATGTGCAAATAAGCAAGAAAAATAAATAGTTTAATGCTTAGTTGTTTATTTTTTTCTGAATGCAAAGTTAGTAAATTGATTCAAACAGCACTAAAATAGTTTTCAACAACTCAAACTTGATTAAAAAGCAGTAACTTTGTAGTTCTGAATCGTTGAACAGTTAGCAGACTGAATTGTTTTACTGGAACAGAATAAAACTAAAAAGTCAAAAGCAAATGCAAAAATTATGCAAGTGGATACTTAAAATAACCGGTTGGAAAGCTTTTACTACCGTTGTTGAACCTCCTAAAAGTGTCATCTGTGTAGCTCCACACACCAGCAACTGGGATTTTCCGATAGGTGAATTATCGTATTTGTCATTAGGGCGAAAATCCTCATTTTTGATGAAAAAATCATGGTTTTTCTTTCCGTTTAATTATTTTTTCAGTGCTTTGGGTGGTGTTCCGGTCGATCGATCCAAACGAAATTCTGTAACGGAGCAAATGGTGGAAGAATTTGATAAACGCGAATATTTTCATTTGGCCATTACACCCGAAGGAACCCGCAGCTTGGTTGACCATTGGAAAATGGGTTTTTACCATATCGCCGTAAGTGCCAAGGTGCCTATTCAATTGGCATATATCGATTATGAAAAAAAGGAGTTGGCAATTAAAGAAATTTTTTACCCAACGGGTGACGAAACTGCTGATTTAGCTCATATTCAGGCATACTATAAAGATATTCAGGCCCGATTTCCCGCAAAATTTAATCTTAGTCGGCGGTAAGCAGTAAACCGTAAGCGGTTAGCACGAACGAAGTGAGTATTATCGCCGAAGGCTAATAACACCGAAGGCTAATAACGTGAGCAAAGCGAACAAATATCGTGAGCGAAGCGAACAAATATCGTGAGCGAAGCGAACAAATATCATGAAAATTACTTTAATTCAAGATCATATCGTTTGGGCTGATAAAGCTGCTAACCTTCAAAAAACGGGCGAGCAACTCGTTCTTTTGGCGGGAAAGACTGATTTGGTGGTGTTGCCCGAAATGTTCTCAACTGGATTTTGCACGGATGAACTTCATTTGGAGGAAACAATGGATGCTGAAACAGTTCAAACGCTTCGTGCTTGGGCTATAAAATACAAACTGGCTATTACCGGAAGTTTCATTGCTACAGAAAACGAAAAAATATACAATCGAGCTTTCTTCGTGTTTCCTAATGGAGAAATTCAAACTGCGGACAAACACCATTTATTTAGCATGGGTGGTGAGCATACCCATTTTTCGGCCGGTGATAAACGTTTGATTGTAAATTACAACGGCTTTAATATCTGCGTGCTGGTATGTTATGATATCCGTTTCCCCGTTTGGGCACGCAATGTGAATAATGAATATGATTTGTTGATTTACGTGGCCAATTTTCCTGAAAAACGAATCAACGACTGGGATATTTTGCTGAAAGCCCGAGCCATTGAAAATCAGGCCTATGTGTGTGGCTTAAACCGGATAGGAGTAGATGGATTGGGAATTAGCTATAACGGTCATTCTACTTTAATAGATTATAAAGCCAACACTATTTTGCATTTTCCTGAAAACGCGATGCATATTCAGACCTTTGACCTGCAACAGGAAGCACTTCAACGATATCGGGAGAAATTTCCGGTGTGGAAGGATGCGGATGGGTTTGAATTGAAATAATTCCTTCCCAAATTCATCAAATCTACGGGAAACAACTTCAAAGTACCATGGTATTTTTTTAAAGTACCGTGGTATTTTCTTTTTTGTTCGATGAACTTTTTCAAAGTACAATGGTATTCTCATAAAGTACCGTGGTATTTTCCTTTTTGTTCGAGGTATTTTTTCAAAGTACCATAGTAAATTCATAAAGTACCGCGGTATTTACCTGAAGTACTGTGGTATTTTTTCTTTGTACCGATG
>SESG01000734.1_pt1 | contig 15780 bp, 13 predicted proteins | sample 3171421 | NCBI WGS metagenome assembly SESG01 (sample SAMN10866946, study PRJNA518727) | freshwater metagenome | biome: subpolar coniferous forest; feature: holomictic lake; material: water; isolation source: holomictic Lake 227, 6 m and 8 m depth | place: Canada: near Kenora, Ontario | collected... | reverse complement strand
TAGAAGTTCCTTATCCTGGAAGAACAGTTTATGCATATATCTGGAAAGTTTCAGTAGGTCGTATTCCTTTGTATTTACTTGATACAGATACTGATATGAATAGTGAGTACGACCGTTCAATTACGCACCAACTTTATGGTGGCGATTGGGAAAACCGCATGAAACAAGAGATTATGTTGGGTATAGGTGGTATTCTGACGCTGAAAAAACTCGGAATTCAAAAACAGGTTTATCATTGCAACGAAGGTCATGCTGCATTAATTAATGCTCAGCGATTGGTTGACCTGATCTCTGATAAAAATCTTTCGTTCAACGAAGCATTAGAAGTCGTTCGTGCAAGCTCTTTATATACTGTTCACACTCCCGTACCTGCAGGACACGATAGTTTCGACGAAACATTATTCAAGAAATACATGAGTGATTTTCCCTACAAACTCAAACTTAGTTGGGATGAATTTATTGATATGGGCCGTGAACATCCGGGCGATCACGATGAAAAATTCAGCATGAGTACTTTTGCCTGCAATACCTGTCAGGAAGTAAATGGGGTGAGTTGGTTGCACGGAAAAGTTTCTCAGGAAATGTTCCAACCAATCTGGAAAGGTTATTTTCCTGAAGAACTGCATGTTAGTTATGTTACGAATGGTGTTCACCTGCCAACCTGGACTTCGTCGGATTGGAAAGCAATTTATGAAAAATATTTCACAAAAGCTTTTTATGCTGACCAATCAAATATGAAAATATGGGAAGGTGTTTATAAAATTCCTGATGAGGAAATATGGCACACCCGCATGCATTTGAAAAACAAATTGGTTGAATATATTAAGGTTCAATTCCGTGAAAACTGGTTGAAAAATCAAGGTGATCCTTCTCGTATTGTTTCAGTATTGGAAGCAATTAACCCGAATGCATTAATCATCGGATTTGGACGACGGTTTGCGACTTACAAACGTGCTCATTTATTGTTTACCGATTTGGAACGCCTTGAACGTATTGTGAATGATCCTCTTAATCCGGTACAGTTCTTGTTTACCGGAAAAGCTCACCCGGCTGATGGAGGTGGACAGGGCCTTATTAAACGTATTATTGAAATTTCGCGTATGCCTCAGTTTTTGGGAAAAGTTATTTTCCTTGAAAATTACGATATGCGTTTGGCCAAACGTCTGGTTTCCGGTGTTGATATCTGGTTAAATACACCAACTCGTCCGCTTGAAGCATCTGGTACGTCGGGCGAAAAAGCACAAATGAACGGTGTTTTAAATTTTTCAGTGCTTGATGGCTGGTGGCTTGAGGGCTATGTAAAAGGAGCCGGTTGGGCATTGACCGAAAAACGAACTTATGAAGTTCAGGAATATCAGGATCAGCTAGATGCTGCTACGATTTACAGTATGCTGGAAAATGAAATTATTCCGCTTTATTACGCTAAGAATGCCAAAGGTTATTCTCCGGATTGGATTCAGGTTATTAAGAATTCGATTGCTCAGATTACGCCCCGATTCACTACCAAGCGAATGATTGACGATTATATTTCACGTTTTTACACAAAACTGGCAAGTCGTTCGGCCATTTTGAATGCAAACAACTATGCTAAAGCAAAAGAAATTGCTGCGTGGAAAGAAAAGATTGCTTTAGGTTGGGATCGGATTCAGGTTTTATCGGTAGATATACCTGAAAAACTGCTCCACAATCCGCAGGTTGGTGAAATGTATAATATTAATATTACAATTGATATTGATGGACTGAATGATAAAGGTTTAGGTATTGAGCTTGTTGCCACAAAATTAGATAAAAACAATGTTGATACACTTTATGATGTTGATGAGCTTAAACTCGTAAAAACGGAAGGATCAAAAATGTTTTTTAGTATTGATTACCAGTTGAATAAAGCCGGTTCGTTTAAATATGGTTTCCGTATGTTCCCCAAAAATGAAGATTTACCACACCGTCAGGATTTCTGCTACGTGCGTTGGATTTAAAATAATTCATTGATTGAAAAACAAAATGGGCTGATTCAATTTGAATCAGCCCATTTTGTTTTGAATTTGCGCATTTAGATATTCGCAATGCGTTTTATTTCTGCAATTATGGCTTTAGCAAAACCTTCGGCTTGCTCAGGAGTACCCGATTCGGAGTAAATACGAATAATCGGTTCGGTATTCGATTTGCGCAAATGCACCCAACCGGTTGGGAAGTCAATTTTCACTCCATCAATGTCATTTACTTCATATTGTTTGTAAATGCCTTTAATCGCAATTAAAATGGCGTCTACGTCTATTGCCGGAGTCAGCTGAATTTTGTTTTTAGAAATATAATATTCCGGATATGTTTTTCTGAGTTCGGAAACTTTCAGTTTTGATTTGGCCAAATGTGTCAAAAACAAGGCAATACCAACCAGGGAATCCCTGCCATAATGACTTTCGGGATAAATAACGCCACCGTTTCCTTCACCACCGATAATGGCATTAGTCGCTTTCATGGCAGTCACCACATTTACTTCGCCCACAGCTGCTGCAGTATATTTTCCTCCATGATTCAGTGTTACGTCATGCAACGCACGGGTAGAACTAAGATTTGAAACCGTATTTCCGGGTGTGTTTTGTAAAACATAGTCGGCAATGGATACCAGGGTGTATTCTTCGCCAAACATACTTCCATCTTCGCAAATGATGGCCAAACGATCCACATCCGGATCAACCACAAAACCGACATCCGCTTTTCCCTGCTTCATGACTGACGAAATTTCAGTCAGATGTTCAGGAAGTGGTTCGGGATTATGAGGAAACTGTCCGTTTGGTTCGCAGTACAGTTTTTCTATTTTGGTTACTCCTAAAGCGTTCAATAATTCGGGAATAGCAATACCTCCCACTGAATTTACACAGTCAATTGCCACGCTAAAATCAGCCGCTTTAATGGCTTCAACATCAACCAGTTTAAGCGCTAATACACTTTCTATATGTTTTTTGGTATAACTAAAATCTTCCGTAAGTTTTCCCAAACAGTCAACTTCAGAGAATATAAAAGACTCTTCAGCAGCAATTTTCAATACATTTTCGCCTTCCACAGCATTCAGAAATTCACCTTTTTCGTTCAACAATTTTAATGCATTCCATTGTTTCGGGTTGTGACTGGCAGTGAGAATAATTCCACCGGCAGCTTTTTCCATGGTGACAGCCAGTTCGGTTGTAGGAGTAGAGGCAAGTCCGATATTAACCACATCGAAACCCATGCCCAACAAAGTACCTATAACTACCTGATTAACCATTTCGCCCGAAATACGAGCATCACGACCCACCACAATTTTAGTAGAATCAGTCTTTTTTGTAGCTTTAATTTGAGTGGCATAAGCAGCGGTAAACCGCACAATGTCAAGGGGATTCAATCCTTCACCAGAAGTTCCGCCTATGGTACCCCGTATGCCTGATATGGACTTGATTAATGTCATATTAAATAAAAATTTGAAAGAATGATTTAATTTTCAGAAAAGGAGAAATTGGCTTAACCTACAATATTGCTTTTACTTTAAAATCTTGATTTTCAATGTGAAACCGTAAGGAGTTGAGCTGTTTGAGTCGAATCCCAACAAAAATGGCACGATTATTTTCGCCTCTGAATCATTGCGTTTCATGTAGGTAACAGCTTCCTGAAACGCTTTGCTGGATTGTGTCATATCGAGATACACAAATTCGGGTGGGTAAGGATAATCAATTGTATTCCAGTTGCTGATAGTGTCGGAACTAACTGCCAGGTCATACTGTTTGTAGCGTGGAATAACGGTATTTTTTGGTAATAGTGTATCAGCTTTTATGCTTCTGTCGCCAGAATCCACCAAATGAAAATACAAACCACTTCCGGTTTTTACATAGATATCTTTATTATCCTTTACCCATTTTTTATCGGTAGGGAAAGAGCTTAATACAGTGATATTGTTTCGCTTAACATACGCACTAATGGTCGTTTGTTCGTCATCCAACTGTTGAGCGAATGTCTTTACATTACTGCAAGAGCTTGAAATTAATACAACCAAAAAGGTGAGAGATAAGAAAATAGAAATCTGTTTCATTTCAATAATAAATTTAATTGCAAATATCCGATTAAATAGTGGAAATTCAAAGTTAAGAAAATGAATAAAGTTATAAGAATTGTGCTTAAAACTTGAAAATAAACCGATTAATTGTCAATTGTTCAGTTTTAGCTTGTAAATGAGCGATGTATAAGGAGGAATCAACCCGCCGTCGCCAGTCATTCCGTAAGCCAAATACCAGGGAATAATAAAAGTTGCACTGTCGCCTTTGTGCATCATTTTCAATCCTTCTTCCAATCCGGTTACAGATTGCTTTTTGCCTATAATGATTACTTTATGGCCTGCCTGAATCTGTTTTTCATCTAATTTGCTCAGTTGAAAATCGAAGCTACATATTGCTGAGTCTGTAACTAAAGCCCCTTTTCCTGATTTGAAAATCCGATACCAGAATCCAATGTTGTTTTTTTTGAAAGATTTTTTTCTTTCAGCTAAAATTCTAATTAAGCTGTCTTCCTTATTTGTTAAGCTTTTGTTTATTCTGAGTAAGGCCGCATTTTCAGTATTTATCACAATCACTTTATTCGATGGCAATTGAGGACTTTGTTTTATACATGAAATAAATCCAACACAAAACATGGCGATTAATAAGATCTTTCCTTTCCTCATTTGTCAACTATCAACTGCAAACTATCAACTAACGTATATTAGCAATGCTCATTATGTCCGAAAATACGCCGGCAGCAGTTACGCCCGCACCCGCACCGTATCCCTTAATCATCATCGGGAATTCATTGTAACGTTCTGTCGTAATAAGAATGATATTGTTGCTACCTTGCAAATCGTAGAACGGATGTGAATTGTCAACCTCTTGTAAGCCAACACTGCAATTGCCGTTTTCCATTTTGGCAACGAAACGCCAGCGTTTGTTTTGTGCAGTCAGTGCTAACCGTTTTTGTTCAAATTCAGCATCTAATTCGGGAACTGATTTCCAAAATTCTTCCAGACTTCCGGCAAAGAAGGGTTCAGGAATAAACAAATTTTTTACAACATCAGCTTGCTCGACTTTGTAACCTGCTTCGCGGGCCAGAATTACCAGTTTGCGAATCACGTCTTTGCCACTCAGGTCAATGCGTGGGTCGGGTTCGGCAAAACCGGCTTCTTTAGCCATTAAAATAGCTTTACTGATTGGTATTTCACTGCTTATGGTGTTGAAAATAAAATTCAATGTTCCGGATAAAACAGCTTCCATTTTCTGAATGTGGTCGCCACTGTTTATCAGGCTGTTCATGGTGCTGATAATAGGTAGACCTGCACCCACATTGGTTTCAAATAAAAATTTAACCCCACGACGACGCGAAGTTTCTTTCAGATTGGCATATTTTTCGTAAGCCGATGAGGCGGCCAGTTTATTGGCAGTGACCACCGACGTATTATTTTCGAGCAAAGTCTGGTATAAATCCGAAATATGTTCGTTAGCTGTACAATCAACGAAAACAGCATTGAAGATATTCATTGTCAGAATTTCTTTGCAAATCAGATGTGGAGTTGCATCCTTTCCGGTTGTATTCAATTCTTCTTTGAAATTTTCCAGCTTAATTCCGGCACGGTCGAACAGCATTTTTTTACTCGACGCAATGCCCACAACATTCAGTTTCAGGCCATTTTGTGACATTAATTTTTGTTGCTGTTTTTTGATTTGGTCGAGCAAGCTGCTTCCAACCGTTCCAACTCCAACAACAAATATATTCAATACCTGATATTCAGACAGAAAGAACGAATCGTGAATTACATTCAATGCTTTGCGCAGTGATTTACGGTCGGTAACAAAGGAGATATTGGTTTCGGAAGCACCTTGTGCACAAGCCACTACATTAATCCCGTTTTTACCCAGTGTACCGAAAAGCTTTCCGGCAATACCCGGCGTACGTTTCATATTGTCACCCACAATAGCCACGGTAGCCAACTCATCTTCTGAGAAAATATTATCAATTTCACCGAGTGCAATTTCAGCAGCAAATTCCTCACGTAATGCTTTAACAGCTAACTCACTGTCGACATTTCGCACCCCAATCGAAGTAGTGTTTTCGGATGAAGCCTGTGATACTAGGAATACACTTATGCCATTTTTAGCCAATATCCGGAAGATGCGGTAGTTTACTCCAATAACCCCCACCATACCTAAGCCCTGAATGGTAATTAAAGATGTATCGTTTATTGATGAAATGCCTTTAATAGCTTTGGAAACTTCAGTAACTTTTTCGTTTGAAATGTAGGTTCCCGCAGCTTCGGGATTGAAGGTGTTTTTAATTACTACCGGAATATTCTTGTGGAAAACAGGGAAAATTGTCGGTGGATAAATTACTTTTGCACCGAAATTACAAAGTTCCATGGCTTCACTAAAACTCAATTTTTCGATTACATAGGTATTGCTGATAATGCGTGGGTCGGCAGTCATAAAACCATCCACATCGGTCCATATTTCAAGTAGACGCCCATTCAGAGCTGCTGCCAGAATAGCGGCAGTGTAATCAGAACCACCACGACCCAGATTGGTCACAAAATTAGTTTTACTGTCGGTAGATATGAAACCGGCACAAACACTTATTGCTGCCGAACTTTTAAATTTATCAACAATTAATGCATTCGTTTTTTCAAAATCTACTATGTGTTTATCAAACTGATTATTCGTTTTGATAATGCTTTTCGAATCAAGGTGTACCGCTCCTTCAATCACGTTTGCAACAATTATTGACGAAATGCTTTCGCCATAACTTACAATCGTATCGATAATTTTGGCCGAGGAATCTTTAATTAAATAGATGCCACGCAGGATATTAGATAAATCACTGAACTGAATTTTAACCAATTCCGTAACTTCCTCTGTTTTTTCGGGCAGTACCACCGCCTCAACCATTTCCAAGTGGCGTGAAAGCATTATCTGGTACTCTGTAAGGTAGGTGTCATCGCCTTCTGAAGCAAGTTTTGAAAGCTTATAAAGTTGGTCGGTAACACCCGAAAGTGCGGAAACAACTACGATAACAGGCTCACTTTGTGCCTCTACAATTTTCTTTACGTTTAAAATACCCTGGACAGAACCTACGGATGTTCCGCCGAATTTTAATACCTTCATCCCGGTGAGTAATATTAGTTAGTAGCTGTTGATTTATTATCCTGCAAAATTAGCGTTTTTTCCCCGAATAAACGCCACATTTAAAGCAATTTCCTGAAAAACTGTTGGATTATAGCGAAAAATGAACTACTTTTGCAACTCAATTTTTTGAAATCATATGAACAAGTATAATTTGTGAATTATGAAGTCTGAATTGAAGTTTGGTCTGGTAGCTCAGCTGGATAGAGCAACGCCCTTCTAAGGCGAAGGTCAAGAGTTCGAATCTCTTCCGGATCACAATTATAAATGCTATTAATCTGACATACAGATTAGTAGCATTTCCATTTTTGGAGTGATTGAATGGATTTAAGCTTAAAAATCTGATTGTAGCTAATGCTTCCAGTATGGAAAGTTTCTTGTCCTGAAGTCACGGTATTTTAGCGGAACATAATATCAATAATAACCTCAGCACCAACTTGTTTATTGAGTGAATTTTTTATTTCTTCACGCGAAAGAAATAAATCGTGACGAAGTACCGATGAGCTGAGTTTAACGTAGAGTATTCTGTTTTTTATGCTGAGTTCGGAGGTGTATTGCACAATATTATTTCCTAGAACGACCGGCCAGGAATCAATCAACCTTTTTTCGTTCAACGGACGGTCTAAATGCTGTTCCTTCAATACCTGCAGGATAACTTCACTCAGTAATTCAGTGTTTTTTTTTCGCATAATTCAATTTTTAAAACTGTAACAAGTCCCGTAAATCGGGATGTTCCGATAGATCGGAATTGAAAATCAACGTAGTTAATGTGCCATCGCAAGCTCCATAAACAGTCCCGTAAATAAAGCTTGATACAAGCTCCAAAAACAAGTAAACAGTATTTATCTCAATTTCAATACCTGACCAAACGAAACACCTTCGGTATAAGGGATTTTATTTAACTGATATAGATTTTCAATTTTTATAGCATAATCCTGCGAAATGCTATACATTGATTCAGCTTCCTGCACTACATGGGTTTCACATTCTTTCGGTGCTTTGGTTTTTTTTTGCTCAATAAATACCCTGATTCCTACAGCCAGGGAAGCTTTGAAATCAACTTCGTTGTATTCGCAGACTCTTTCCGAATCCATATTAAATTCTTCTGCAATTTTGGCATACGTATCCCCATCGAGTGAAGTGACGAATTTTACTCCATTCACCCGGAAAACCGAATGACTCGATTTCGCCTCAATAGTTCCCATAGAAGCTGTATATGCTGACGAATTATCACGAATCATCGAAGTTGCTGCATAATTAGCTATATCAAAACGATGCAGATTATAATCTTCAATAATTGAAATAAGCTTAAATGGATAGCTTGGATCGGTGGCATAACCTGCTTTTTTAAGTCCGTGAGCCCAGGCTTCGTAATCAATCGGATTTAACTTGAATAAAAAAGCGTAACGGGGACGGTTTTTAAGAAATAAAGCATGATCTTCGTATGAATCAATCACCTGATCGTATTTTCGAAAACATTCCCCTTTTTCGTCATCATCGTGAAAAATACGATCACCTGTCCAGTCAGTATTACACTTTATGCCAAAATGGTTGTTCGATTGCCGTGCAAAATCACTTTTACCGGCACCCGATTCGAGCAAACCCTGAGCCAATACGATACTGGCTGGTATGTTGTGTTCTTTTTGTTGTTTTACGGCAAGGGGGTAATATTGCTCAATATACGAAAGGTAAGCCTGATTGCGTATTTGGGCAAAGGAGAATAGATTGAAAACCAGGTATAGGTAAAAAATGCTGCGTTTATTTCCGGTCATTATTTTGTTTGACTTAATATTGTTATTGGGCCGAATGGTCAGTTTTACTGAAATCGATGATTTTGTGTTAATATGGTTTTATTCAAAGCTTTATTTTTTAAAAAGCTTATAAGGGACAATGAATAAAAGTTTTAAAATAAAATTTTGTAATAAGTTTCGCTAAATCAATTTAAAATTTGTTGTTAATTATTGCAAGCTAATGAGTTATGATTTCAATATATGCCAAACAGAAATTAGTTGGTTGAAATTTCATTTTTTTCGATTGTCTTCAAATCATTTATTTTGCTACAAAATTAAAACTATTTAGTCAATTAGGCTATTTTGATTGGAAAATTTTATATTTTTGTGCAAAACGATTTAAAAGATTTACTTTCAACAAAGAGAAAAAGTAAGGAAATGAACACTAAAATAATTGAAACCAAAGTAACTGTATCTAGTTTTGAAGAACTAAACCCCGCCATTCAAAATTTAATCAATAAAGCGAAGGAAGAAGTTAGCAAAGCATATGCGCCCTATTCCGGATTTCAGGTTGGAGCTGCAGTAGAATTGGAGAATGGGTTGATTTTTACCGGAAATAACCAGGAAAATTCAGCATATCCTTCCGGGCTTTGTGCTGAACGGGTTGCTATGTTTTATGCGAATTCGCAATATCCCGATGTAGCCGTAAAATCCATAGCTATTGCTGCTTATACAAAAGGTCAATTTCTTGAGTACCCGGTTACACCCTGTGGTTCCTGTCGTCAGGTTTTATTGGAAACGGAAATGCGATATGACAAACCCATTAAAATCCTGCTATATGGAATAAAAGAGGTATTCCAAATCGATAATGTCAGGCAATTGTTGCCTTTGTGCTTCGAAAAAAGTAGCTTAAAATAGACCTATTTGATAGTTTACAGTTGATAAATATCCAAAACCAAAAATGAAAAAGACTAAAATAAATATTGAGTATCAATTAAATTCAGCATCACTCAATGTGCTGTGGAACTCCATCAGCACAGCCCTTGGACTGGCCGAATGGTTTGCAGAAACTGTTACGGTGAAAGGGACAGAATACACTTTCAGCTGGGATGAACATGAGCAAACGGCTTCGTTAATTCATTCCAAACTGAATAATTATGTTCGGTTTCAGTGGGAAGAAGATCAAGAAACTGAATATTATTTCGAATTGAAAATTATTGCGTTGGAAATTACCGGTGATCTGGCATTGGTTGTTACTGATTTTGCTGAACCGAAGGAACAAGAGGATTTGATTTTACTTTGGAATAAACAAATCGAAGTATTAAGAAGAAAATCAGGGATTTAATCGACTATCCTAATATAGATTTATAAGTGGTATTTATTTTTTAGTTATGTCTGTGTAATACTTTTGTAGTATTTACTACAAAATTATTTGAAATATGTAGATTTTTTTTAGTTCAACTGTTATAAAGTTAATAAAAAATATGTATCTTTGTGGCCTTAAATGAAATTTTGTTATCCTTACATTCTTTTTACAACTCTGCTGACATTATTCTTGTTATTTGCTAACTACATTTGATAATCTATAAGCAGGTTTTTTGATAGGAATTAATTTAGTAGGCAGTAGGTAGTAAACAATAAACAGTAAGCAGCAAACAGTCCCGATTCTCGGGATGTCGCAAGCTCCATAAGCAGTTGGCAGAATGCAGCAAGGCCATAAGAATAGTTTAGTATAAATATCATTAAATTTTAATCGTTTTGTGAGTTGGTACGTACTTTATACAGCGTCAAGGGCTGAGATTCAGGTTGAAAAGCGATTGAAAGTCAGGGAAATAGAGACTTTTTTGCCACTTCATCTTACGCCAAGGCGCTGGTCGGATAGGATAAAAATGGTGGAGGTGCCTTTATTTAACTCTTACATTTTTGTAAAGACATCGGATGAAGTATTGCGCGAATTGACGAAAGTGCCGGGGATTTCAAGAATTGTTTATTATAACCGACAACCTGCCGTGGTAAGGGAAATCGAAATTGAAGCCATAAAAAACTTTTTAGCCAATGCTAAAGGAAAAGAGTGTGAGTTTGTAGAAAATGAGGAGGTTTTAATAAGTGAAGGTCCGATGAAGGATGTAAAAGCAAAAATAAAAAAAATAAGTGGAGAATATCTGTTTCTGAAACTCGAACAGATTGGCGTGACGGTAAAGATTAAGTCGGAGCAGGTGATAAGGAAGCAGAAAGTGCAGTAGGTGGTCCCGATTCTCGGGATGTTGCAAGCTTCATAAACAGTAAGTTTTCAGTTTGGACTAAACTCTAATCGAGAACTTTTATTATAAACAAATATCTCTTTTTCAATTAAATAGCTGTTCCCGCTGTGGGACTGGCGGGGCTTTGCCATCCAGAGTAAACAGTAAATGGTCCCGATTCCCTGGATGTTCCGATAGATCGGAATTGAAAATCAACGTAGTTAATGTGCCATCGCAAGCTCCTTAAACAATAAACGGCAAACGGTAAGCTGTAAACAGTCCCGATTTTCGGGATGCCGCAAACACCATAAACGTGATGTATTGACCTTTTATCATTCATCATTTATCATTCATCATTTATCATTCATATAATATGTCAACCAAAAAAACAATCCTTCCCGCATTCGTACTTCTGGTGCTGATATTATTCAGTTCATGCGCCGGTGTTAAGGAAATAGCCTATTTGCAAAAAATATCTGTTAAAACAGATTCTTTAAAACATACTAGCAGTTTATTTGAAGCTCGTCTTAAACCGAAAGATATGTTGAGTATTACGGTAGCATCTTCGGAGCCCTTAACTACCCGAATGTTCAATCTCTTAGTGCCGATAGTAAGTCCAAATACAGAAAGTATCTATTCTCAACCGGCAATACTGACTTATCTTGTTGATGTGGACGGGAATATCGATTTTCCTGTTTTTGGTAAAATTAAAGTAAGTGGTCTTACGCTGAAAGAAGTTGAGAGTATACTTCAGAAAAAAATGGAATCTTCCTTCAGCAAGGAACGCCCCATTATTTCCATCCGTTTTACTAATTATTCTGTAAACGTATTGGGTGAAGTAAATAGGCCGGGAAAATTCATTAGCACGAATGAACGAATGACAATTTTGGATGCCATTTCCAATGCAGGTGATCTAACCATTTATGGCCGAAGAGATAATGTAAAAGTGCTGCGTGAGTATGCCGATGGTTCTAAAAAAACCATAAGCGTGAATTTGAACGATGAGAATGTCATCTATTCGGCTGCTTATTACCTGGAGCAAAATGATGTGGTGTATGTTGAACCCAATATATCCCGCGCACGGGGTGCCAGCTTTGGAGCTGCCGAATCATTTGGAATATCGGTGTTATCCATCGGTATTTCACTGGTAAGTTTACTTTTTACGGTATTAAAAAAATAATTCTGAATAAAAAATATTATGAGTAAGTATTCTAATTATGTCGATTCTGATGAAGAGGTTTTAGAAAAACCGATTGATTTTGTCAGTATTTTCTTTCATCTTTTATCTTATTGGAAATGGTTTGTGGCATCCGTAGTTTTATGTCTGATTTTAGGAGTACTTTACCTCAAAAGAACTACTCCTATTTATGAAGTCCGATCCACGGTATTGATTAAAGACGATGCAAAAGGAGGTAATGCCCAAATGGGTACTGAAATGAAAAGTCTCGGTTTATTCAATGTGAAAAACAATGTAGATAACGAAATCGAGGTTTTAAAAACATCGAATCTTACCGAACAGGTTATACGCGACTTATCACTTCATATTAAATACATTGAAAAGGGTGTTTTCAGGGATCGTTTGCTTTATGGAAATGAAAGACCCATCCAGGTATGGGTTGATGATGCCGTATTAGATACCCTGCAAAAATCGTTAAAATTCAATGTTACTCTTAAACCCCACGATGGTTATGTTTTTACCGGGACCTATCAAAAGAAAAACTTCGAAATTATCCGAAGCTCCCGCGACACTGTTGTTCAATTGCCCTTCTGCAAAGTTTATTTTAAAAAGTTAACTACTCCTGCACTTCCCGCTTCGGTAGAAATAGCTATTTATAGCCCATCATCTATCGTAAAGGAGTATTTGGGAGCTTTGAGTATTGAGGTTACTTCCAAAACCACATCGGTAGTTAATATGACTTTTCATACCGCTCATGTAAAACTTGGTAAAGATTTTTTAAATAAGTTGGTTGAAGTCTATAACCGTGAAGATATGAGGGATCAAAACCTGATATCAGCCAATACGGGCACTTTTATCAACGACCGCTTAGTTTCACTTACGCAGGAACTCGATGATGTGGAAAGCAAAGTCGAAAATTATAAGAAGACTCAGGGTTTAACCGATATTAAATCGGAGGCCGATTTGTTTATCAAACAATCGGGCGATTTCGAGAAAAGCCGACTGGATGTAGAGATACAATTAGCCATTGTTTCGGATATTGATGACTATATTAATAAGAAGGATAGTCGTAATCAATTACTACCCTTTAGCGGAAGCTTGCAAAATTCGAGTTTAACTAAAGTCATTGAAGAATACAATCAGCTGTTGCTGGAACGTAAACGCCTTACCCGTACGGCATCACCTACCAATCAGACTATGTTGGACATGACCGATCAGATTGATGCCATGTTTGCTACGGTGAAAGCCAGTGTAAAAAATGAAAAACGCCGCTTGCAAATTACCCGTCAGGATTTGATGTTGAAATCAGGCGAAAATACGACGCGCATCAAGGAAATACCACGTCAGGAAAGGGAATATACCGAGATTAAACGACAACAGATTATTAAAGAAAACCTCTTTATATTCTTGTTACAAAAGAAAGAACAAAATTTCCTGAATATGTCGGGCGTAGTTCCAAAAGCTAAGTTAATTGATAAAGCAAGTGGTGGTGATAGTCCTGTATCTCCTAAATCAGTATTAATATTATTTATTGCCTTACTGATTGGTTTTATACTCCCGATTGTTGTTATTACCATACTTGACTTATTGCGTTTTCAGATTCAAAATAAAGATGAGTTGGAAGCCATGACCGAGGTTACTGTACTGGGTGAGATTCCCAAAAGTCTGCAAACCGGCAATATTATTATTCAGGATAATAGCACCAACCGCTTTACGGAAATGTTCCGTCTGCTTCGGGCGAACTTGTTGTTTGTATTAAATACTCCCGACAAAAAGGTGATCAATGTTGTTTCGAGTGTGGGGGGCGAAGGGAAAACATTTATATCTATTAACCTGGGTATCAGTTTAGCCATGCTTTCCAAAAAAGTATTGATTATCGGACTCGATGTACGTAAACCAAAACTGGCAGAATATCTTGGAATAAATAATGTTACAGGTATTACGCTGTATTTGTCAGGAAACATGGGAAAAGATAAATTAATTCGACCTTCCGGTGTTCATCCTAATTTATCCATTATTACGGCAGGTCCTGTACCACCCAATCCAAATGAAATGATGTCTGTCCCCATGTTAGATGAATTGATTGCTGAATGCAGACAGGACTATGACTATATTATTTTAGATACTGCCCCCTTAGATATTGTATCCGATACTTTTGCTTTAAATCGTTTTGCAGACATTAGTCTTTATGTAGTCAGGGCTGAATATACGCCTAAACGAAATATAGAGGATGCCACAAAATTGTTCCGAATGCAAAAAGTAAAAAATATGTATTTCGTGTTAAATGCTTCTGATTATAAAAAATCGAATTACCGATATGGTTACGGACAAAAATATGGCTATGGTTATGGCAATAAGTATGGGTCGGGATATGGATATGAGGAAGAAGTGAGTGGGAAGCAGTAAACAGTAAACAGTAAGGAAAGGATTCTAAAGAAATAAATAAACAAATATGGAAACCAGAGCTTTCCTTTCCCGATAGATTCCCGATAAACCGGGACAGGCAGGGACAAGCAGGGACAAGCCGGGACAAGCTTAACCCGATATAGTCAAAGAGACTTCCGTCAAGCCGGAATGTCCCATACGCTGAACCAGGCTAAAGTACTTAATAAGATATAAAAAACAAGTTATGAATACACAAGCAATCACTGTAGATTTTCCTTCAGATATACTTTTAACCCTGAATGAAAATGAAAATGAATTAATAAAAGATATTAAAATATCATTAGCAATCAGATTGTACAAACTTCAAAAACTTACAATTGGTAAAGCTGCTCAAATAGCAGGAATGTCACATTTTAATTTTGAGTCACTTTTGTCAGATAATGATGTGCCAATTTCAACGTTAACAATAGAGGATGTTATGACTGATGCTAGAAAGTTGAAGTAGTATGAGTAATGGACTTGTTATTGCTGATGCCGGACCTATCTTCTCATTGGCTATTGTCGATAAACTTTCTATCTTAGATAGTTTATTTGATGATATCCGAATCTCTCAAGCGGTTTGGGAAGAAATATCAAACGATGATACAAAGCCTTTCCATAGGCCTATTATTGATTACTTCCACAATAAAGTAGTTAGTATAAAAGGATTTAATGAACTGAGCTTTATTATGGATTATGGAGAGTCAGAATCAGTAATATTATACAAAGAACTTAATGCAAACTTTCTGCTTATCGATGACAAAAAAGCCAGAACAATTGCTCAAAATTATAGTATTAATTGTATTGGAACAATAGGATTGTTGTCTATTGCCAAGGACAAGGGTTTGATTGAAAGTTTAAGACCAATTTTCTTAGTTTTTTTAAATAATCAAAGGTACTATTCAATTGAGTTGTTAAATTATATTTTGATTCAACAAGAAGAGCAAATTATAGAACTAAGAAAATAAACTACTAAACATGGATTTATCGCTAACGTTTCAGGGCATCTTCGATCGGCTTTCCGGGAGAACCAACAGTCA
>SESG01015611.1_pt1 | contig 15791 bp, 16 predicted proteins | sample 3171421 | NCBI WGS metagenome assembly SESG01 (sample SAMN10866946, study PRJNA518727) | freshwater metagenome | biome: subpolar coniferous forest; feature: holomictic lake; material: water; isolation source: holomictic Lake 227, 6 m and 8 m depth | place: Canada: near Kenora, Ontario | collected... | reverse complement strand
TACCTTTTCGGAATATCCCAAAAGAAGTATCCGCATCAGTTGATTCGGTTCCAAATTCAGGTTCATCACTCATAACTTATCACTCATAACACTTAACTATTCTACCAGTTTTCGTTTGTCTATCACCCTTTGCGCCTTACCGGCAGTGCGCTCGATGGTTTTCGGTTCTACCAGTTTGACGTTGACGGAAATGCCGAGCAGACTCTCGAGTTGTTTGGTGATTTTAATCCTGAGTTCCTGCAATTTCCTGACTTCATCCGAAAAAAACTGTTCCTGAACTTCCACCATCAGCGTAACTGTATCGAGGGTTCCTTCCCGTTCGATGATCAGCAGATAGTGTGGTTCTACTTCGCTCATCTGCAAAAGGACTGATTCGATCTGGGATGGAAATACGTTGACCCCCCTGATGATCAGCATATCATCACTCCTGCCTTTGCATTTCACCATTCTGACAAGGGTTCTGCCGCAGGAGCACTGCTCGTCAATGAGTCGGGTAAGGTCTCTGGTTCGGTATCTGATCAGTGGCATGCCTTCCTTGGTGATGGTGGTGAAAACAAGTTCTCCCATTTCACCTGGCTCAACGGGTTCAAGGGTTTCAGGGTCAATAATCTCCGGAAGAAAATGATCTTCATTGATGTGCATGCCGCATTGCTGTTCGCATTCGCATGAAACACCCGGACCAACGATCTCACTGAGTCCGTAAATATCGATGGCTTTGATGCCAAGTTTGGCTTCGATCTCTTTCCGCATGGCCTCTGTCCAGGGTTCTGCCCCAAAGATTCCAACCCTTAGTTTCAGGTTACTGACATCAACTCCCTGCTCTTTCATCACCTCGGCAATGTTGAGGGCATAGGATGGTGTGCAACAGATGACGGAGCTTCCAAAATCCTCCATCAACTGAATTTGCTTGTTGGTATTCCCTCCGGAAATCGGGATAACGGATGCGCCAAGGTTCTCTGTTCCGTAATGAAGTCCGAGTCCACCGGTAAATAGTCCGTAACCGTAGGCAATCTGAACAATATCGTGGTGATGGACTCCTGCCATGCACAATGAACGTGTGACTACCTCCGACCACATTTGGATGTCTTTGCGGGTATATCCTACGACAGTTGGTTTTCCTGTGGTGCCGGATGAAGCATGAAGCCTGACAATTTCGCTCATTGGTACCGTGAAGAGCCCAAAAGGATAGTTGTCGCGGAGGTCCGACTTGGTGGTGAACGGCAGTTTTTTCAAATCATCCACACTTTTGATGTCGTGCGGAGTCAGGCCTGCTTCCTGCATCTTCTTCCGGTAGGAGGGCACGGAATGGTAGATCCGCTGGACAGTCTCTGTCAGCCTTTTGGATTGGATGGATCGCATCTCCTCCCGGGTGGCACATTCAATTTTTTCGTTCCAGATCATATTGTTGTTTTAGAAAAAATAGGTCATTACAATTCGGGAGCCATGATTAACCGTGTTATGAACAGCGGGATAAAGACCATTTTCGAAATTGATCTTTCCGGTTCCATACAGTGCAGATGTCAACTCATATTCCGCAGACAATAAAAATTTGCTCGCGTTGTAGGAGAGGAACGGACAAATCCGGTAATCACTTTGAACGTTTGTTGACATACCCCAGATGGTAGCACTTTCGGCACCAGAAAGGGTAAATTTATACAATGGTTTGCTTGTTCCCAAATTTTTTGCGTAACCCAGCAGAATTCCCGGTTGCCATCTGGTTCCGTATACGATATTCAACATCGTATATATTCCGTTGTAATTGGTATAATGCTCTTCACCCGTTGCCGGATTGAAGTCAGAAATACCATAACCACTGTTGAGGGTCAGGTGTGTCACATTCTGACCTGCAAATCCCTGAAAAAGCACCTTCAGTTGATTGTGCTGGTAACTCCCGTAAATCATATAGGAAAGACTGCTCAGGATTTGACCGGCATTGTATACATTCCCGTTGTTTCCGGTTGTTGTAACTCTGGGCTTAATGGTGTTGTAGTCGATGTTAGCGCCGAAATTGAATCCCTTTTTCCCGTGGTCGATCCCTGCTACCAGTTCCGGTATTACGGCATCTCGTTTATAGGTATTTGAGGCTCCGTACGGACCGTACGAAAGATATTGCTGCTGATAGGCACTTGTCAGGGAGGCGGTCCAGAAACCGGTTTTGTAGTCAATTTTCACCTGCGGTGATCTGTTGAAAGGGCGAAAAGGACTGCCTGTATTGAGAGAAGGAACAGTTGGGAATAGGTCGCCTCCACCAAATGGATGCCAGGTTTGACCCACCAAGAGGGTGGTTTTGTCCCAGTGGAAAACAACAAAAGCCTTGCGCAATCGAAGAAGATAGATTTCCGGCTTTCCGGCAAAATCTGCTTCCAGACATCCTGTGGTCTTTGCTCCAAAAATCAAAGGACCTGTGATGTTCAAACCTGTTCTGGTTACAATTGACATCATGTTGGCAGATGTCTGCCGGTTGATGTCATGCCCGCTGGCATCTGCGCCGATGTAATTCGGGTATAGATAAAACAGGTCGTTGAATGAATTCTGGCCTTTATAAGTATCCAGGTAAAAGTCATTCCGGATGAATCCGTAAAAGGAAACTGATGTTACATTTTTATTTTCTTCCGCAAAAAGGAAGGAGGGGAGTAATCCAAGGATCAATAGGGAGCAAATGAAACGCATAAATGGTAATTTTTCTTTTAAAGTTGGAGGAATTCGATTGATCGAACGATTTGTTAAAAAGCTAAAAATACAGGTTTGTATAGCATCAGCGCATTCTTCCGGTGGATGGGAAGGAATGGTAACAATTATTTCACAAAAATATTTTTGAAGGGTATTTTGTCCATCGTCACCATGAATTTCCGGGAAAGGAATAACTGAATCGCTTTAGCCAATCATCGTTCAATTTATCAATCCATGTTCATATGAAAACAAAGAAATGACCTGTTTGGGCTATTGTACCTTCCTGAAATTGGATTTATTTTTACGGAAACCTTAATCCAAAAACAGAAAATTAATCTAAAATCCATGAAAAGAACTATTTTTTTGCTGCCTGTACTGGCATTGCTGGTCTCCTGTAATTTATTGGACGGGGGTACCGTTTCATCAACTGATGTAGGAGGAGATACCAATCTTGACATGAACAAGGTTGGCACTAAGGTATCCACCAATGTGATGGTGGGAACTGCCACATGTCCGTTATCAGCTGTTGTGACAAGTAATGTGGATGGCGTTGTCACTTTGGATATTAAAGCCACCTTGCCCAAAAATAGTACTCTGGCCAATTTAATTCCTGCCAGTTACAAGGATGCTTCCGGGAATTTGAGTACAATTTCTAAATATAAAAACACATCAGAGGGAATTCTCGATTATACCAACAAGGATGGAAAGCCTTTGGTCATCGTTAATTACAGCAGCAGCGTAGGCGATAAATATACACTGACCAAAAGTGACGGTACGACTATTACCCGCACGGTAACAGCCAAAACTACCGTTGATGATTACCCTATCATGGGTGGATTTATGTTAATTAAAACAATGACGACAGAACAAGATTCCAGGATTCCGGGTGTCAACAAAATTGTGTACATTACCAACCATAAATATGCTTTGGTTGCCATTGTGATCTATATGAACGACGGAACATCAACCAGGATAGCCTTACAATAATTTCTATTCCATCTATTTATCAATTTCCTTCCTGATGAAGAAAAGCAACTACCTGATGCCCAATAAAATGAAGACTTTGGGTGTTATTTTATTGATTATTGGTGTTCTGCTTGTGTTCTTGAAGCACCAGTTCAATTACAAACCTGAATTTTTGAATCTGAAAGTCTTTGCCATTTACTCTTTCTACATTGAAGCCAAGACTTTTACATTGATCACCCACCAGATGATCGAAGATCTGGGGGGCATCCTCCTGATTGCTGGCTTATTTATGGTGGCATTTTCAAAGGAAAAAACAGAAATTGAAGGAATGGATCTCTTAAGGATCAAAGCATTTTTCATCACAGTTTGGTTTAATTTATTCTATCTGCTTTTTGCCATCCTCTTCTTCTTTGGGTTCGGTTTTGTGGCTGCGCTTATTGGCTTCGCCATAGGCTGGCTATTGGTTTACATCATTTCATTCAGGTGGATGTTGTACAAATCCAAGTCAGGACTGGCCGCCCAGGGATAAAATGCAGGTTACCTAGAAAACGCAAAGAAGCGCAAAGAATTTTTCAGATTTCTTTGCGCTTCTTTGCGTGACAAAAACAAGTAATAATCGCTTTCTCCGTCGCTATTTTGCTATCAACCAGTATTCCTTGACGCTTTCCGCAGATTCCTGGTTCCAGTAGGCTGCAGTGACAGGTTCACCTTTGGCCGTTTTCAAAACCATCTCATAGACTGCGATCACAGGGTTGAAGACTAGGTCTGTCACGCCGATGTTGTAAAGTTGTTCAGTTGCATCCTCTGTTTTGGCCACTTCATCGGTTGCCACCTCAAAATGATTGAGTTGAAGAAGCGCCTTTAAAAAGTCCATTCGCTTTTTTCCAATGCCTTTTTCAACGACTGTGCAGCGTTGGCCGCCAATCTCTTCAACGATATGTTTAGCTTTGAGTACCATGATTAAAAAAAATAAAAAATAAAAATGAACCCTTCGACAGCGCTCAGGGACCGCTTGTTTTGATTTGAATTAATAAAGATGCATAAAAGTTTGTAACATCAGCTACTTTCTGATGATTGTTATTTGCTCAGATTCCGAAGGTCAATCCGTTGATGAATTCGTAAACCTGACTCCAGAAGCCCAGTACAAAGATACCCAGTGCACAAAGCATCAATCCAATTTTCGTATATACGTCACTCTGGAAAGTGGCGATCGGATTCTCACTTTTATTGATGAACATCGCCTTGACAACCAAAAGATAGTAATACAAAGAGATCGTCGCGTTCAATACGGCAATGAAGACGAGCCAGTAATAACCACCTGACGCTGCGGACATGAACAGGTACATTTTTCCGAAGAATCCGGCAACCGGTGGAATACCTGCCAGCGAAAACATGGAAAGCATCATCAGCAGGCTGAGTTTAGGATTGGTCAGATACAAACCATCATAATCGTCCATCGATTCCTTGCCGGTTTTGGCTGAAATCGCTGCGACAACACCGAAGGCTCCGAGGTTGGAGAAGATATAAACCAATACGAAATAGACCACTGATGTCATACCCATTTTATTGGCGCCAAGGATACCCAAAAGGATAAAACCTGCCTGTGCAATGGAGGAGAAGGCGAGGAATCTCTTCATGTTCTTCTGTCTCATCGCAAAAAGGTTACCGACAGTCATTGTCAGCACTGCCACCAAATACAACATGTTTTTGTAGACAGGGGCGAGCGTTTTAAAAACAGTGAACATCACAATGACCAGGATGAAGGCAGCAGCACCCTTTGAAATAACCGACAAATAGGAAGTGACGTTGATCGGGGCACCTTCGTATACGTCGGCAGTCCAGAGGTGGAAAGGAACCAGTGATATTTTGAAGGCCATCCCGGTAAAGAACATGATAAATGCCAGTACCTGAAGTGGTACGTTGGCATAGGCAGCGCCAATCGAATCAAAATAGATTGATCCACAGGAGCCGTAGATCATGGAGATGCCATAAAGAAGTATCCCGGAGGAGAGGGCAGAGGAGAGGAGTAATTTGATCCCCGCCTCGGATGATTTGGTGTTGAAATGGGAGAAGGCAGCAAGAGCGGCAATTGGGATGGTCGCAAGTTCCAGACCAAGATACAACATCAGGAAGTCGCCTGAGGAGATCATGAAGTTCATCCCAACCAATGTTGTGACCAGCAAAAAGAAATATTCGCTGATTTTGTTATTGTTGGCAGGACTTCTCAACCAGCCTACAGACTGAAAAAGTATGATGAGCGCACCGATATTCAGGATGTTTTTCATCAGTTGGATCAGTCCGTTGGTATGGTACATTCCGCCGAACAACGATTGATCGGGTTGTGGTATAAAACCGATCAGGGTGACGACCAGAAATAGACCAATCGAAATAGGAATCATCCTGCTTTTCTTCGCGTGGTTCAAATTCAAATCGATGGTGAGCAGTACCATGGCCAGAAAGGTCAGAAGCAGCTCATTTCTCATTGTCAGTATATCGCTTAAACTCATATCTAAAGTTTTTTATTTTTCTAATTTTTAGTTCTTACATCCCCGGCAAGTGGATCGCAGCTAATTTTGCCATCATTGGTGCGAGACTGAAATGGATCATATCAGACAACCAGAAAGGGGCGATTCCGATGAAGGTAATTCCGATAACCAGGGTAATGGTTGAAAGCCTTTCGTACCAGTTGGCGTCCTCAAGATGAAGGAAATGTTTATCGGTGATGGGGCCCATCAGCAGCGTTCCTACTACTCTAAGGATGTATACAGCCGTAATTACGATGGAGGAGACTGCCACGATGGTTGCAACCCTGTGAAACAAATCCACATGCTCATAAGCACCGAAGAAAATAGTCATTTCAGCAACGAATCCGCTGAATCCGGGTAGTCCCAAGGAAGCTAACCCTGCAATAACGTAAACCACACCGAGGAAAGGAATCACTTTCATCAATCCTCCCATTTCGTTGATCATCCGGGTGTGTGTCCTGCCATAAATCATGCCAATCAGGGCAAAGAAAAGGGCTGTCATCAAGCCGTGAGAGATCATCTGGATTACTGCGCCGGTGAAAGCCGACTGGTTCATCATCAGAACGGCAAAGAGTACAAGACCACAGTGACTAACCGATGAGTAGGCATTGATGTATTTTAAATCTTTCTGGAATATGGCTCCAAATGCGCCATAAACCACACTGATGGATGTCAGGATAATGAAAATCCACGCTTGCTCATGCGCCGCTTCAGGCATCAGGTAGATTGCCACGCGGAATGCGCCATAACCCCCTAATTTCATCAAAACGCCGGCATGAAGCATAGAAACTGCAGTAGGTGCCGAAGCATGACCGTCAGGCGACCAGGTATGGAAGGGGAAAAGTGCACCCAAGATGCCAAAACCGATGAAGGTGAAAGGGAAAAGGAAACGCTGCATTTCGATTGGAATCTGATGTTTCGCTATTTCCAGCACGTTAAAGGTAAGCGGACTTCCGGCAGGTGCAGAATAAAAGTAGATGCCAAGGATTCCGACCATCAGCAAGGCTGATCCGCCCATTAGCATCAGCGTCAGCTTCATGGCAGAATATTCTTTAGGACCTGAACCCCAAATACCTATCAACAGGTACATTGGAATAACGGCAACCTCATAAAAGAGGAACATGGTGAAGAGGTCGAGCGAGATGAAGAACCCGAAAACCCCTGTGGCCAGTAATATCAGTGAAATAAAAAATTCGCGTGAGAGAAATTCCATTTTCCAGGAAGCGAATATTCCCGCGAATACAACCACCCCGGTGAGGGCAATCATGGCAACAGAAATACCATCGACACCAACGGCATAGTGGATATTCAGCGAAGGAATCCAAAGTGCATCGAAGGTAAATAGCATGGGTGCCATATTGCCGGCCTGACGTTCGGTGATGTATAAATAGACCAGCACAGCCGACAGGATTAGCTGAATGGTCATCCCAATGGCGCTCACCATTCGGGATTGCTTCAAATCTTTTGTGAACAGGATTCCGAACACGGTAAGTACCGGAATCACTACAAAAAGGGTTAGAATGTTCATCTTATATCAGTTTCTTAAAGTACGTAAACAAAAATCAATACCAGTGCAATTACCCCGGTCACAAACACAAAGGCATACTGCTGAACCCGTCCGGTCTGCAATCCTTTGATGGAAACGGATGCAAATTGTACTGCTCCGGCAATCCCGTTCATTGTTCCGTCCACAATATGACGGTCAAACCAGGCAACCGGACGCGAGATATAATTGAAAATAATTTTCTTGGTGACGAATAGGTATACTTCGTCGATGTAAAATTTATGGTATGCCCATTTGTACAAGTACTTGAAAGTACCTGCAACCTTATCAGGAAGTGCGCTCTCCTTTTTGTACATAACGGTCGCAATAAGTATTCCAACGAGACCAATTAATACTGAAGGAACGGCGATCAAATAGTCGATGTGCGATTCGAAACCCAGACCATCAGAGGTTACAAGGTTGTGGAATGGCAGGTATCCTGAGAACACAGAACCAATGGCCAGGATGATAAGTGGAATAGTCATCACCAGCGGAGCTTCGTGTGGTGTATGGTGGTAGTGACGATCTTTTCCCCAGAAAATATTGTAATAAAGGCGGAACATGTAAAATGCAGTCAGGCCGGCTACGAAAAATTCGATGCCGAAAAGAATTTTATTGGAGTGGAAGGCCGCAACCAAAATCTCGTCTTTACTGAAGAATCCTGATAAAAATGGTATTCCTGAAATTGTCAGACAGGCAATCAGGAAGGTGATGTGAGTGATTGGTAAATACTTGCGTAATCCGCCCATTTCGGTCATGTCGTTGCTGTGAACGGCATGGATGATGGAACCTGCCCCGAGGAAAAGTAGCGCCTTGAACATGGCATGGGTGAACAGGTGGAAGTTGGAAGCCATAAATCCAAGACCTTCCTCACCACCGTATCCGGAAACACCCAGCGAGAGCATCATGTAGCCGATCTGCGACATGGTAGAAAAGGCCAGCACCCTTTTGATATCTGTTTGGGTCGTTGCGATGACGGCGGCAAAAAGAGAAGTAAAAGCACCCACCCATGCAACCACATGTAGCGCATCAGGACCACCCAGCGCATATACAGGAAATAGACGGGCAACCAGATAAACCCCTGCCACAACCATCGTCGCAGCATGAATCAATGCAGAAACAGGCGTCGGGCCTTCCATGGCATCCGGCAACCAGATGTGCAACGGGAACATGGCTGATTTACCTGCGCCTCCAATAAAGATGAAGATCAATGCCCAGGTAATCACGGAAAGTCCCATGAATGCGGCTCCGCCCATCGAAGCGATGGCAATGCCTTGAGGATTGGTCAGCTCCTTAAAATCAAAAGTGCCGGTATTGAAAGAGAGTATCAGGATACCTATCAGGAAACCCAGGTCGGCAAAACGTGTTACGATGAAAGCTTTTTTGGCTGCCGAGAAGGCGCTTGGCTTTTCGTAATAATATCCGATCAACAGGAAGGATGAAACACCCACCAATTCCCAGAAGATATACATTTGAAACAGGTTGGTGGCAAGCACCAATCCCAGCATGGAAAAGCTGAACAGTGACAGGAAAGCGTAGAATCTGGCAAAACCACGTTCGCCTTCCATGTAACCCAGACTATAGATATGCACCATGAAAGATACGGTGGTGATCACGACGAGCATCATGACTGATATCGGGTCTATCAGGACACCGAGGTTGATGGTCAGGTTGCCGGTCAGGTGAAGCCAGGTTAGTTCAAATGCCTTGACCGCGGTATATCCTGTTCCGGCTACATGATCCGTGATAAAATACTTAAAAGCAGTCATGTAGGAGAGGAACGTGGCAATACCCAGTCCGGCTGTTCCGATCAGACCGCCCAGTTTTCCTTTCAGTTTGTCTTCTGCCATTCCGACAAAAACAAAAACGAAGAAAGGTATCAGCGGAATCAATAATGTATATGCGTAACTATTCATGAGAAAATAATTTTTATATTAATGGCCTCATGGAACATCCAGCGGCACTTTTCTTTCTGGTGCTTAAAGAAGTTTGTGGATGTTTCATCTTGCGAATTTTCTATACAATTAGTAGATCAAAATTTCATCTGGTCAAGATTCTCCACATCAATCGACTTGAAGTTTCTGTAGATATTGATGATGATGGCAATGGCAACTGCAGCTTCGGAAGCGGCAACGGCAATCACGATCAGGCTGAAAAAATGACCCTGCAACTGGTTGGGATAAAGAAAACGGTTAAAAACCACGAAATTAATATTTACCGAATTGAGAATCAGCTCAATGGACATCAACATCGTAATCAAATTTCTTCTTGTCAGAAAGCCATAGATGCCAATGAAGAACATCAGGGTACTGATTACAAGAAATGAATTGAGTGAGATATTACCTATCATAATGTGAATGATTTATCAGGATTATTTATTGGGGGTTGTATCCGTCGTTTCCAGATGCTTTTCTTTTTTAGCCAGTACGATGGCTCCAACCATGGCTGCCAGCAAAAGAATGGATATTACCTCGAAAGGTAATGCGTATCCGTCTCTGCCGTAAGAAACCAGCGCTCTTCCCACATTCTGTACATTCGAATCAATAGCTGTGGAGGCGGTTGGTGTGAAAGCGAATTTGAAGATGGTCATCAAAGTGAGTACTGCACCCGAAGCAACGGCCAGGGCAGAGAAAATCTGCTGTTTCAAAGGGGCAACCACTGCCTTCTCACTGACATGACTGGTTAGAAGGATGGAGAAGATGATCAGCACGATGATGCCGCCGGCATAAACTGTTAACTGAACAGCTGCCAGGAAGTTGTAATTCAACATGAAATAGAGTCCTGCTGTTGAGACCAGCACGAAAAGCAAATAGACCGCTGATCTGAGGATTCTGCGACTGGTGACGGTTAAGACCGAGAATGTCAGGATGGAACCGGCAAACAGGTAGAACATGATATCGCTGAGCGTCATAACTAATATTTTTTGATGCGGTTTATTACTCTTTTACCCCTTGTGCAATTTTTGATCCGGGAAGGTTCAATACTTTGGTCAGTTTTGAGCGGTCCCATACGGCATGTTCGAATTCCTGACCCATGATGATGGCACCGGTGGGACATGCTTTCACGCAAAGATTGCAGAAGGTACACATGCCCAGATGGTAGATGTGCTGGTCGATGGCTCTCTTTTTCTTGCCGTCTTCAGCCAGTACAGACATGCTGATGATTTCAATTGATCCGTTGGGACAATTGAGTTCGCAAATACCACAACCGGTGCAAAGGTGTTCGTTGTTCTCGTTGTGAGGCATGATCACCTCTCCACGGAAACGGTCGAACATTTTCAATGTTTCGCGGTTTTCAGGATATTGTTGGGTAACGTGTTTCCAGGGACGGAAGAAATACTTCCCGGTAATCTTCATACCGGTGAGAAGCGTTCCTACACCATTGAAAACTGTTTTGATATATTCAAATAGACCATTCATATTGTAATGTTTTTACAGATGGAATTTGGTTAAGACGACCAGGCTCATCAGAAGAATGTTGACCAGATTGATAGGCAACAGGTATTTCCACTCAAGGGTTAAGATCTGATCGACCCTTAAACGGGGGAATGTCCACTTGAACCACATGATCAGGAAGATGACACCGCCAACTTTCATGAAGAACCATACAAGTGGCGGGATCACATCCATCACCGTATTGAATGATTCGAAGGACCCAAAGTGAAGTGGCATCCAGCCTCCAAGAAACACGGTAACTGCCATGGCAGCCACGATAAACATATTGATGTATTCAGCCAAAAAGAAGAAGGCGAATTTGATACCTGAATATTCGGTGTGGAAACCAGCTGTTAATTCAGACTCGGCTTCGGCAAGGTCGAAAGGTCCGCGGTTGGTTTCAGCAGTACCTGCAATCAGGAAGATGATGAAAGCGATCAGTGCAGGAATATGACCCTTGAAAAGGAACCATCCGTCGCGCTGACCTTCTACGATCACTGAAAGTTGCATCGATCCGGCGAGGATAATCATGGTTACAAGCGAAAGGGAAACTGACAGTTCGTAGCTGAGAATCTGTGCCCCGCTACGCATGGCACCAATCAACGAATATTTGTTGTTACTGGACCATCCGGCGATCAGGATACCAATCACTCCGATGGAGGAGACTGCGGTTACGTAGAACACACCGATGTCGAAGTCCAGCGTTTGCAACCCTTTGGCAAACGGCAGTACCGCCATTGCCATGAAAGTGGCAATCATGATGATGAAAGGAGCCAGGTTGTACAGAAACTTGTCAACCCCTTTCGGAGTGATCAGCTCTTTCATCAAAAGCTTGATGAAGTCCGCAATGGTCTGGAGTAATCCCCAATAGCCAACTCGCATTGGACCCATACGCTGCTGAAACATCGCACAAACCTTTCGCTCGGCATACACCAGAAATAATCCGAAAAGTGCAATAAAAAGCAGATAACTTACCCCGATAATTGTCCATTCAACAAGTGTAGTAGCCATTGGAGACATCCGCTCCAAAAACCACAGATGCATGTTGTGGGTCATTCCTGTAAAGTCGTAAATATTGAATCCCATTAGATTTGATGATTTTCGATATAGTTGAATCGTGTTATTACTAATTACCTGTCAATGTCAGGGATAACCAAATCAAGCGTAGACATGATAGCCACGAGGTCGGCAATCTTATGGCCGGCAGCCATTTTGTTGAGCGCAAAAAGGTTGGAAAAACCGGGTGAGCGGAATTTAACCCGATAGGGGTTCTTTTTCCCGTCGCTGACAATATACACCCCGAATTCACCCCTTGCAGTTTCTACGCGCTGGTAGAATTCACCCTCAGGCAGTTTAACCACACCTTTCATCTTGACCGCATAATCACCTTCAGGAATATTGTCAATCAATTGTTCAATGATGTGAATTGATTCCCACATTTCTTCAATTCTCAGACGGTAACGCACAAATGAATCACCTTTGGTATCCAGTTTTTCTTCAAACTTTACCATTGGATAGGCACTGTAGGGCTGATGTTTCCTGACGTCGCACGAGAAGCCTGAACCACGGCCGGAAGGTCCCGTAACTCCCCAGGCAATCGCATCTTCGAGAGACAGGTGGCCGATGTTGTCAACCCTTTGTCTGAAAATGACGTTTCCGGTGAGCAGCTCGTCGTATTCTGGAAGTTTCGTTTTGAACTCTTTCAGGAAATCTTTGACTCTTTTCTGGAAATTCGGATGGATGTCGAACATCAATCCTCCTGGGAGGTTGTAATTGACAGTCATTCTGGCACCGCAAGTCTCCTCGAAAATATCCAGGATATGTTCACGGTCGCGAAGTCCGTAAAAGAAGGTGGTCAGCGCTCCAAGGTCCATACCCATGACACACCACCAAAGCTGATGAGAAGCCAGTCGGGTCAGCTCATCCATGATGGTGCGAATGTATTTGACCCTGTCGGGAACTTCAACCTGCAAGGCATTTTCCACGCACAGGCAGACGGCCTCGTTGTTCATGTGTGCAGACAGGTAATCCATACGGTCGGTGAGATGGATGATCTGCGGATAGGAGATGGCTTCACACATTTTTTCGATGCCGCTGTGGATATATCCGACATGCGGCTGGATATGGTGTACGACTTCGCCTTCCAAACTGACAAGCAACCTGAGCACCCCATGTGTGGAAGGATGTTGAGGTCCCATGTTGACCAGGTACTGGTCGGTATGGATCTTGTCCGTACTTATGATAATCTCTTTAGTTTCAGACATAAGGTTATCGTTCTACTATTCTTACTTCGTCCTTGTAATCTTTTCTCAGCGGAAATCCCCAGCTGTCATCGAGGAACAGTCTGCGCAGATCATTGTGGTTGTTGAATTTAACCCCCAAAAGATCGTAAACCTCCCGCTCGTGGTATTTGGCTGTCTGCCATACATCACTCACGGTATCTACCCTGGGATCCACGCGGTCGGCCGTATTCACCTTCAACACCATCGAGTGCCGGTATTTGGTCGACTCAATGTGATACACAATCTGCATCTTCTCGGGATAATCCACCCCTGTGAGACAGAACAGATAATCCATCGACAATTGAGGCATCCCTTTCAATTGCGCAGCCACTTCGACCAAATCCTCTGATTTGACCGTCATTTCAACATACTGCTTTCCGAGCGTTACCTCGGCCTTGGTGAACTCACCGGTCAGGTAAGCTTGAAGTTCTTCGTTTGTCATTTCACTTAAAATATGGTTTGTTAAGTGATTTATAATTGATTGATTTTTTTCCCATTGCTTTGAAGGGTCAGGGTTGGGGTGCTATTTTTTTCTGTTTCCTTGAAAAATAGCGTTCACGTCTGATTTTCTTCTGTAACTGCATCATTCCGAACAACAGGGCCTCCGGTCTTGGGGGGCATCCGGGTACGTAAACATCCACAGGAATCACATGGTCAGCACCTCTGACAACCGCGTAGTTGTTGTAATAGAAAGGTCCGCCGGAGATGGCACACGACCCCATGGCTATTACATACTTAGGATCTGCAATCTGATCATACAAACGCTTCAGCACGGGTGCCATCTTGTAGTTGATGGTTCCTGAAATGATGATCATGTCTGCCTGACGGGGCGTTGCACGGGCTACCTCGAAACCAAACCTGGCCATGTCATGGCGGGAGGCGCCTACCGCCATAAATTCAATGGCGCAGCAGCGTGTCCCGAAGGTGAGTGGCCAGAGTGAATTGGACCGCGACCAGTTGATCAGATCGTCTAATTTTGCAAGTATGATGCTTCCTCCTTCGTATTCCTCGAGGACTGGATGATCGTTCTTTTCGAACTCTTTCTTAGTTTTTACTCCCATTTTAATGCGTGTTTTTTCCATCCGTAAAACAATCCCAAACCTAAAATGGCAAAGAAGATTAAAATCTCCACAAAGCCGACCATCCCTACTTCTTTCATGACTGTCGCCCAGGGAAAGACAAATACTGTCTCCACATCAAAAATAAGAAACAGGATGGCGAAAAGGTAGTATCCGACGGTATACTGGTTCCATGTTTCGCCGATGGTTTCAATACCACACTCGTAAGGTTCAAATTTCGCTTCGTTGTATGAACTTGGTGGCACATAACTGGAAAAAACCAGCGCCAAACCTACCAGGGTTATGGCCGTAATGAAGAAAAGTATCAATGCACTACTTTCCATATAGAATTGTTTTAGGTATTAATAAGAATTGTTCTAAATAACAGTGTATAAGGAACTTCAATAAGCAGCGACAAAAATAGAAATTTATCGTGAACCCAACCTACTGTGTTAAAATTTATTTAAAAAGTTATTAAAATATCTTAATTTGTCGATACAATAAATTGACTCAAAACAGATTATAAAAGTTAAAAAAATGAAGAAAATGCGTCTGAAACTGTTTTCCAGCCAACCAAGGATGATAATATGGGTATTGGCTTCGCCGATCTTCGGTTTTATCCGGCAGCGGAACCTAATATAACGGAAAATTCATGTTATTTGAATCATCCGCAAAAAGTGTAAAGGTCACGTTGAGAATTGATGCACATGACTGATAATTCTTCCGAATGATGGATGACGAATTCATCGTTTATTTGAAAGAGCCTGTCTATGAAGGAAGAACTATAGGTGAAAGATATGATTAACAGTCCGTGCTGAAATCCAAGCGCATGTTCCAAAGCCATTTTTTGTATTTTCCAGGTAGGAGAATGACATTCTACTATCTCATAGGGAAACTTGAAATTTTTAAAAAGGCGCTCGATGGAAAAAAGATTGTTCATCACCATTCTTTTGTCCTCGCCAAACATCTCTATCGATGAAAGCAGTGTCACTGTTGCCCCGTTGTGCCTTGCAAAATAGCTGCTCCAGAGGGCAAGATCCTTGCTTTTCTTCATGTAACCGACCGGAACGGCAATTTTTTTGTAATTGGAGTCCGGAAGATGGTTGGCAGAAACGAATAAAAATGGAAATCCCGAATGGGGAAGTTGCCTGAGAAGTTCTTTGCTGTTTTTTTTGTGGGCCACCAACACCAAAGCATCATATTCTTCGGCCAACTCCGTAAGAATAGTTGGTAACGGTTGAACAGCGACGAGGTGATGGACTCTTCCGGAACCGACGATTTGTGCAATCGGGACGGTTAACCTGAGTAACCGC
>SESG01038042.1_pt1 | contig 15793 bp, 15 predicted proteins | sample 3171421 | NCBI WGS metagenome assembly SESG01 (sample SAMN10866946, study PRJNA518727) | freshwater metagenome | biome: subpolar coniferous forest; feature: holomictic lake; material: water; isolation source: holomictic Lake 227, 6 m and 8 m depth | place: Canada: near Kenora, Ontario | collected... | reverse complement strand
CCAGCAACGACATATAGACAAACTCACTCCCGGCTAAGTATATATTATTATGTATAGAGAAAACAACCTTTGAGAAAAAATAATATCATTATCAGATTACATTCTTCGCCGGACCAGATCACGGAGTTGCAACAGCCGTTTGCCGGCCTCACGGAGAGTTTCTTCCTTTTTGGCAAAATGAAAGCGGATGAGATGACGGATATCTTCCTTGAAAAAGCTGGATCCGGGTACCGCCGCAACCCCGACTTCCCGCGTCATCCATTCACAGAATTCAACGTCGCTCTCGGCCTTGAACTCTGAAATGTCTACCATCACATAATACGCCCCCTGGGGCCGGGTGTACTTAAGCCCAGCAGCATCCAGAAGCCCCAGGAAAAGATCCCTCTTCGCCTGATATTGCGCCTGCAATTCAACATAATACTGATCGGGGAAAAGCAAAGCAGGTACCGCCGCTTCCTGCAACGGCGCCGCCGCCCCGACGGTCAGGAAATCATGGACCTTGCGCGCGGCCTCCACCGCCTTCGCCGGCGCAATGATATACCCCAGGCGCCACCCCGTGATCGAGTAAGTCTTCGACAAGGAACTGCACATGATCGTCCGCTCGAACATCCCCGGCAACGACGCAAAATAAGTATGCTTAAACGGCGAATAAATAATATGCTCATACACTTCGTCGGTAATAACCCAGGCATCAAACTCCGCCGCCAGCGCCGCAATCTCCAGCAATTCTTCCCGGCTGAAAACTTTTCCCGTCGGATTACCCGGATTGCACAGGATAAGCGCCTTGGGACGCTGTTCAAACGCCGCCCGTAAAACTTTCCTGTCAAAATTAAACTCCGGCGGCACCAGCGGCACATAAACCGGGACCGCCCCTGTCAAAATGGTATCAGCCCCGTAATTTTCATAAAAAGGCGAAAATACAATGACTTTATCTCCGGGATTTGTCACCGACATGAGCGCCGCCATCATGGCTTCCGTGCTCCCGCAGGTCACAACAATATTGGCTTGCGGATCAATCACCATCCCCGTAAAACGCCGATGCTTCTGTGCCAGCGCTTCACGGAAATTCGCCGCCCCCCATGTAACCGCGTACTGATGCGGCCCCTTGGTCCCTATAACGCTCAACGACTCCTGCAATGCCTTCGGCGGATCAAAATCAGGAAACCCCTGTGACAAATTAACCGCGCCAAACTGATTAGCCACACGCGTCATGCGCCGGATCATGGATTCATTAAAAATCTTAGTGCGTTCACTGATATCAGGCATGACATTCCCTCATTTCGTATCAATCTCGGCAAGTCCTGTCAATAGGGACCGTCGGTGAATAACGTTATACCCCAGCATAAAACAATACAGGCTGGCGGGATGAAAGTATAAATCCACATTCTTATACCGTTTGATCGCTTTCACGCTCTTGGAAGTCACCATCGCACTGCCCAAATTCTGATCATGACAAAATTGGATCAGGCTTTTCAGTTCATCCACATGTTCAACATATCTATCCGACCATTTCACTTCAATCGCCCGTTCAGCTTTTTGTTGTGGGCTTAACAATACGATATCCACTTCGCCCCCAGACCAACGCGCATAATGCAGTAAGGCATCTGTATGAAACCATTGAGAAAAGACAGCAGTTTCAACCAATTGCCCCATCGCTTCATCCCCGTCGGAAGCAATATTAAATAATGCGGCCCTCATGGAAGGATTGGTCAGATAGACTTTATAAAAATTAGCCTTCCTGAACTTCCTGGCAGACCTATCGACCCGATGGATCGTCTTGATCAAGAATGCCGCTTCGAGATATTCTATATACCGTTTAATTGTATTCTTGGCCACCCCCGAACCTTTTGACAACTGCTCAAGAGAAACTTCCTGCGCCGTATTATAAGCCAATGTTGTAAAGAGGCTGTTCAGCTCCTGGATATCCTTAACGCCATATAAACTTGGCAGATCTCTCAACAAGACTTTATCGATAATATCGCTCTTGACAAACTGCCCCGGATCTTTCTGGATCTCCGGCGACAAGGCAACCTCGGGATACCCTCCAAAATTCAAATAGTTGATAAAATGCTGATTCAGTTCATCCATATTATCGGTAACACATTCCTGCATAAATCCCTGTTCCGATTTGTGAACATGAACAAGATCCATCTTTCCTAATAAAATCATATATTCATAAAACGTTAACGGCGGAAGTAAGAAATTAGAAAAGCGGCCGGCACCCGACTCTATGCTCTTCAACCTCAGCGCCGCCGCAGATGACCCGGAAACAACACACTTGATATTCCTGTAACTATCAACGATCCGTTTAAGGTAGACTTCCCAATCTTTCAGATACTGAATTTCATCAAAGAAAATAAAACAAGCTTCATTCTTATAATCAACCCCCACAGCCTCTTGGTACGCTTCCAGAAAAGCCTCTAAGTCCAATCCATTATAAAGAGGATGATCAACTGAAATATAACAAATATTTTTAGGTGAAACCCCTGTCTCTATTAATTGCTTGATGGCATGATGTAAAAGAACCGTCTTTCCAACACGCCTTGGCCCCATTAATACAAGTGCCCGTTGTATATCTTTTTCAATCACACGCGGATAAAATATATCCAGGTAAGGTCGTGGGATATGCTTTGAAAATCTTATAGGAACCTGAAAAGGCTCACACCACCACATATTTTCAGACTTAAGTCGTTGCGAAACATTGATTTTGGGTATATTCTTCATGATATATCACTATTCTAATCTAACTATGAAATTTACATATACGATCAGTTGACATTAATAATATACAATTCACGGTTGGCTTTGTCAAGAAATCGAAAATAATGGTGTCAGCCACTGTTTGTTATAAACCTATCGAGTAGTGTTCTTTTCTTCTATCCTCGGACTGGAAATTGTATATTGGTCGCCGATATCATCCGTCGCCATTTTCAACCTTGCAGACACCCCTCTCTTAATATAACTACAACACATCATAGCTATAATTAAGATAATCGGAGTAAAAATGTTAAGAACCAAATAACGTTTGTCTTTAGTTTTCTTAAAAATATAGAATGGTAAAAAAATATTAATACAGAAACACAAAGGAGCCAATATCAATTGACATATCGGAATAAACAAAAAAATGCATAATAAAACGTAACCAATAATAGTAAATACAAACGCATTCGACTTTTTCATTGATAGCCTCCCTTATTTCGTATCAATCTCGGCAAGTCCTATCAGTAGAATTAAATAGTGTCAGACACTATTTACACTCGCAGTACCCCCAACCGAAATCTTCAATGAATAAACTCAAAATTTTTGTTATCTTTCAAGCCCTTATCAAACGTATAGGTCTTAAGATTCCTTGACCCACCGATCTCGCCGATCAGGGCGTCGTTGAACGTATAGCCCTTGGCGCATTTGGAGATAGCTAGCCGGACGGCAGTTTCATATTCAAAACAAAATTGTGGCACTTTTAACAGATCTTCAAAAGAATTAAGGACGCTTTCTTTGGATAAGCCATATTTCTTGGTAAGGACAAAATATGTTTCGACCAAAACACCATGGCAAATGAATATCTCTCTTGGGCCGTAACTTTCGATCAAGGCAAGCGCTTTTTTCACCCGGGGTTCATCATCAACAGCAATGATTCTGATGAGAATATTAGTGTCAAGGGCGATCTTCATGGACGCCCGCTTTCCTGCCATGCCTCCATGCGCGCCTGACGGATCGCGTCATCGGTCAATTTCTTTGAAACACTCCCCCGATGATGATTAACAAAATCTCTGATAGTAAACTTCTCAGCCCGTGGCTTTACTTCCATACATCCGTTTTTCTCCTCGAAAACCAGCTGATCGCCAGGGTTCAATTTTAAATGAAGCATGACTTTTAAAGGAACTGTGACTTGTCTTTTAGCTGAAATCTTGGCCGAAGTGATCATGTAACCCTCCTTCATTGTTACCGGAACAATGACACCTTGTTCTCAAAACAAATATACCATATTTACCGCCTTGGTCAACGCTCTTTTCCTACCACAAAACAAAACAGCGCTGATCCGATCTGGACCAGCGCCGTATTAAAAAATTCCTCAATAAAATAAATCACACGCCTTACGCTTTGACCTCCTGAAAAAGCCAGGTCGACAGATAGCGCTCACCGGTATCCGGCAGGACAACAACGATCGTCTTGCCTTTATTCTCGGGGCGCCTGGCAACTTCCAGCGCCGCCCACACCGCGGCACCGCTGGAAATACCCACCAAGATACCTTCCTGCTGGGCTAACTGACGGGCTGTTGCACCAGCATCATCGGCCTTTACTTGGATAATCTCGTCAACAATCCCCGCATTAAAGACCGCCGGCACAAAGCCCGCGCCAATGCCCTGGATCTTGTGCGGCCCGGGCTTCCCGCCGGACAAAACCGGAGAATCAATGGGCTCAACCGCAATGGCCTTAAAACCAGGCTTGCGCTTCTTGAGGACTTCGGAAACGCCCGTGATCGTCCCGCCCGTACCCACACCCGCCACCAGGATATCAACCTTGCCGTCAGTGTCGTTCCAAATCTCTTCAGCCGTGGTCTTGCGATGGATCTCCGGATTCGCCGGATTGGCAAATTGCTGCAACAGAATGCCATGGGGCGTTGACACGGCCAATTCTTCAGCCTTGCGCACAGCGCCTTTCATCCCTTCCGAGCCCGGTGTCAGCACAAGCTGCGCGCCGAAAATCGCGAGCAGCTGACGGCGCTCCAGCGACATCGTCTCCGGCATAGTCAGGATCAGTTTATACCCCTTGGCCGCCGCCACGAACGCCAGCGCGATACCGGTATTGCCGCTCGTCGGCTCAACGATGACAGAATCTTTTTTCAATGCCCCCCGCTTTTCAGCATCTTCGATCATGGCCAGACCGATACGGTCCTTAACACTCGATAACGGGTTAAATGACTCCACCTTCGCCAACACTTCAGCCACCGCCCCTTCAGCAATACGGTTCAAGCGGACAAGCGGTGTCCGGCCGATCGTTTTTGTAATATCATTATAAATGGCGCTCATGTGTTTCTCCTTCCAGAGATGTTCCTTAGAATGTTAATTAACTTTTTCCAATGCCTGATCAATATCCGCAATAATATCAGCAACATTTTCAATGCCGATCGAAAGACGGATAAAATCCGGGGTCACACCGGTTGCCAGCTGTTCCGCCGGTGACAACTGCTGATGTGTCGTTGACGCCGGATGAATGGCCAGCGACTTGGCATCCCCCACATTCGCCAGGTGCGATACCAGCTGCAGGGAATCAATGAACTTCTTGCCGGCTTCCGCCCCGCCTTTGACGCCGAACCCGAGGATCGCACCGGCACCGATCGGAAGATACTTCTTCACACGATCTTTTTCCGGGCTGTCCTCAAGTCCTGGATAATTCACCCAGCTGACGCGGGGATGCTTCTTTAAATACTTCGCCACCGCCAGCGCATTCTCAGAATGACGCGGCAAGCGCAAATGCAGTGTTTCAATACCCTGCAAAAACAAGAATGAGTTAAACGGTGATAAGGCCGGCCCCATATCACGCAGCAGGGTCACGCGCGCCTTAATAATATACGCAATATTGCCAATAGGCTTTAAAGCATCAACAAAATTGATACCATGATAACTGGGATCCGGACCATAGATCAGCGGAAATTTCCCGCCGGTCCAGTCAAATTTTCCGGAATCAACGATCAACCCGCCGAGCGATGTGCCGTGTCCGCCAATAAATTTTGTCGCGGAATAAACGATAATATCTACCCCGTGATCAAAGGGCTTTAACAAATACGGGGAAACCGTATTATCCAGCACAAAGGGAATCCCGTGCTTGTGCGCCACGCTGGAAATCCCCTCAAGATCCGCCACATCAAGCTTGGGATTGCCAATCGACTCCGCGTAAACCGCCTTGGTTTTGGGAGTGATCGCTTTTTCAATGGCCGCAAGGTCATTCGACTTTACAAAATTGACCTTGATGCCGAACTTTGGAAAGGTATAGTGAAAAAGATTGTACGTGCCGCCGTAAAGATTATCCGCGGAAACGATCTCATCGCCATTCTGGGCAATATTCAACAGGGCGAGAGAAATCGCCGACTGGCCGCTGGCAACCGCCAGGGCTCCGGCACCGCCTTCAAGCGCCGCGATACGCTTCTCAAACACATCACTCGTCGGATTCATCAAACGCGTGTAAATATTGCCGAACTCCGTCAGGCCGAATAACCTGGCCGCATGATCCGTATTCTTGAACACATACGATGTCGTCTGATAAATCGGCACCGCACGCGATCCGGTTGTGGGATCAGGTTCCTGCCCGGCATGAAGCGCCAGTGTTTCACGCCTTAAATTATTCTTAAAATTTTCATTCCCCATAACAACATCTCCTTCTCATCTTGTTATCGTACCATTATCCCCAACGCTTCAACCAGCCTCTTTCAAATCCCGCCGCCGTCCTGAACTATCCAGACATCATCAAAACGGCTTTTTTGAGAAATCTCCATCTGAACAATCCTGGCATTATGAACTGTAATTGTTACTGTTCCATATTTTAATCCATGGATTGAATCACTAATATCTTTGATGATCGCATCATTGACAATATTTTTATTAACCGGCTGCATCGCCATTTTTTCTCCATCAATCTGGTCAATCTTTATGACCTGGGTAGAAGATGAGATCCCTTAATTCCTACTAACCCTATCAACATTATAGAAATATACCATGCCATAATAATTTGTCAATAAAATAATGTTACCTGCATTTGATTAGCGTTGAGATACCTAACAAAATACACCTCACCCCCCTATGCCGCCCGTTGCGCCCAACGCACAACAGCACTCCTTGAGCGCGGGTTATCATAACGCTCTTGATCACCTGCCCGAATCGGCTCACGGCTGATATCCGCATATATCCCGGAAGCCAGCCCCGATTCAAACGCACACATCACGCGGTTATCTTCACCGGAATGAAATGTCAGGATCGCCACCTTACCGCCGGGATTAAGGCAAAACGGGAGCTGCCGCAGGAATTGCTCAAGCACCTGGAATTCATCGTTAACCGCAATGCGCAATGCCTGGAAGGTCCTGCGGATCGAGCGGATATTTTCTTCGTCCTCCGCCGCAGAACCGGCCCGCGGCAGGGCACGCCTTACCGCCGCAGCCAATGCCGTGGTTGTCATGATCGGCTTGCGGCATTTAAAAACAGCCGTTGCAATCCCGCGGGCATGCGGCTCATCCGCATGCGCGATAAGTATTTTTTCAAAATTTTTCTCGGATAATGATTGAAGCAAGGCCGATGCGGGCTGTCCGCGCGCCGGATTAAGCCGCAGATCCAGAGGCCCCTCGCTCTTGAAAGTAAAGCCGCGTGCCGGATCATCCAGCTGCATGGAAGATACCCCCAGGTCGGCCAGAACACTATCAAAACCATGCCCTGCCTCAGCTATAATCCTTGCAATACCTGCAAAATTCATCAGCCGCACCTTCAACACCGCCTCGGTGTATCCCCATTCCCTCAACCGGGCCTCCGTGCGTTTAATCTCAACAGGATCCACATCAATCCCCCACAAACATCCGCCGGGAGCAATGCGCCTAAGCATCTCCCGCGCATGCCCGCCATAACCCAATGTCGCGTCAAGCACCGTATGCCCGGGCCGCGGATCAAGCACCGCAAGGATCTCCGCCACGCAGATCGAACGATGCGTGCCCGCAAGGGTCTTTCCGCCCTGAACGATTTTTAACGCATCCTCCTCATAACGCGCCGCATCATGCTCCTTGTATTTCTGATCAAACTTACGCGGATGCTTGCCCGCGTAGCGCGGCCTGCGTTTTTTAAATGGAAGATCACTATTCATAGAAAGCTGTGTCATAAAAAAGAACCCCAAGCTGTCTTGTGCGGCAGCCTGGGGTTACACACTGCTCACAATAACTGTTAACCGATGATTCCGAATTTTGTCATAAAAGCTGCTTTATTCAGCGCCTTCATTAAAGCCTCGGCCGGAGCAACCCGCTCCTTCTTGACAAGCTCTCCGAGGGAATCATCCATCAGGATCATCCCCATCCCACGGTTAGTCTGGATCTCGGACGTCAGCTTTGCAACATCCCCCTCCATGATAATGGAACTGAGGGCTATGCTGCGCAAAAGAATTTCATTAGCCGCCCACTGACGCTTGCCATCCGCGCTCTTGATCAGCTGCTGTGAAACAACCCCTTGCATGGTATTCGCCAGGACCATGCGCACCTGATTTTTCTGATCCATGGGAAAAATATCAACAATACGATCAATTGTCTTGGCCGCAGAATTGGTATGCAGGGTACCAAAAACAAGGATCCCCATTTGCGCCGCTGTAAGTGCCAGCATGGTTGTTTCACGGTCCCGCATTTCTCCCACCAGGATGATCTCGGCATCACTTTTGATCGCGCTCTTCAGCCCTGAAGCAAATGTTTCCGTATCAAGGCCAACCTCACGATGAATAATAATACTCTTCTGATTCGTGTGCATAAACTCTACGGGTTCCTCAATCGTGACGATCTTTCTCAATTGTGTTTTATTGATATGATCGATCAAACCCGCCAGCGTCGTTGACTTCCCGCTGCCGGTCGGCCCCGTTACAAGCACAAGGCCGGAATGAAGCTCGGCAAGCGTCTTGATCACCGGCGGCATGTTCAGATCATCCAGTGAAATGATCTTCGACGGGATCATGCGGAAAACAGCCCCGAACCCGAAATATTGCCGGTAATAATTGGCACGAAACCGCCCTTTTCCCTCCAGCGCATACGCGAAATCAAGATCTCCCGTCTGCTCAAATTTCTTCCATCGATCCGGCGCCGCGATCTCCGCTAAAAGCTCCCGCATCAGCGCCTCGGTTAACACCTCCCAGCCCTTCACTTCAACCAGCGAACCATGCTGGCGTATTTTGGGCCGCTGCCCCTGGGCCAGATGAAGATCCGATCCTTTTTGGTCAATCATGTCGTTAAACAACACATCAATCTTAGGCATGGGGGCTCCCTTCCGGCACCGTCACAGGAGCCTTGGCGGCATACTCGGCAAACATCCTGGGATCAATCGCCCGGCGAAGAGCTTCCTGCCCGGTAATAATATCCTTTTTCACAAGTTCCATCATCGAAAAATCCAGCAACACCATGCCGCTGCTTTTCCCTGTTGAAATAACATTGTTCAGCTGCCGCGACCGCCCCGTCTTAATGAGCGCGGCTACCGCGGAATTAAGCGTCAGGACTTCAAACGCAGGCACCACCCCCTGGCCATCTTTTCTGGGAATAAGCTGCTGGCATACAACCCCGCGTAAAGATTCTGAAACCATATTGCGCACAATAGGCTGTTCATCCGGAGAGAAAGAATTGATCAGCGACGTGATGGTCTGCGAGGCATCATTGGTATTCATCGTCCCAAATACCAAATGGCCCGTCTCCGCGGCGGAAACAGCCAACTGGATCATTTCAAGGTCGCGCAATTCACTGACAACAATAATATTGGGATCTTCACGCAACGCCGCCCTCAGCGCATTGGCTGCTGATAATGTATGAATATTGATCCCCCTCTGGCTGATTTGCGACTTTTGCGGCGTGTAAACAACCTCAATAGGGCTTTCAATCGTGATGATGTGTTCATCCCGGGTCTGATTGATCAAATTAATCAACGTCGCCAGGGTGCTTGTTTTTCCGCACCCGGCAGGACCGGCCACAAGAACGAGCCCTTGCGCCCATCGGGTCAAGCCCTGGCAGGATGCCGGCATCCCCGACTCTTCAAAAGTGCGGATCTTCATATCGATCAAACGCGCTGTCATGTCCCAGCCATGCCGCTGGCGCGTGATGACCATGCGGAAACGCCCTCCGCCGGGAATCGAATAAATGAACTCCAGATCTCCCCGGCCGCTCGCCTCTTCCCATTTCTCCTGGGGGATGGCATCCTGCAGGATCTTGCCGATCTTCTCACCATTCAACCGGCCTTCGGCCGCCACAACCAGCGCTGTAAACTTGCGGAACATGATCGGCGCCCCGCTCGACAAATGCACGTCGGAAGCCTTGGCTTCACGCGCAAATAAAAGGATTTCATTGAGCGATGATGCCTCACTGATTGCCGCCGGACAAGGTGCTTTCTCGCTGCCGTCCAGGACACTCTGAAAATTCTCAGGTAAAACACCTTGCGCGTCAGCCATACCGCCGCACCCCCATCAATAATTTATTCAGAATTTATAGGAAAATCTGCCTGTTTTTTAATATATCCCATCTTAAAAAACATAACAACCACACAATCCAAAAAATATTACTTCCCTATTTTATGTTGTTTCCACATAAAATAAATGACCGGATAAACAATCAGTTCAAGAACAAAACTGCTGAATATCCCGCCGATCATGGGCGCGGCAATACGCTTCATCACATCAGCGCCGGCACCTGTGGACCACATGATAGGCACCAGGCCCATGAACATCGCGGCCACGGTCATCAGTTTCGGACGGATACGTTTGACCGCCCCATGAACGATCGCTTCCGTTAAGTCTTCACAGGTACGCATTTTCCCCTGATATACGGCATCATCATACGCCATATCCAGAAAAAGCAACATAAAAACACCGGTTTCCGCATCAAGCCCCATAAGGGCAATCATGCCCACCCACACGGCAATCGACATGTTGTACCCAAGAACCCACAACAACCATACCGCTCCGACGAGCGAGAAGGGTACTGCCAGCAACACAATCCCGGCCTTAACCGGCGAGCGGGTATTCATATACAGCAGCATGAAAATCAAAAATACAGTCAGCGGCAAAACCACCCGCATCCTGTCACGCACGCGCAGCATATTTTCAAATTGCCCGCTCCACTGCAAAGAATAACCTGTCGGGATCTTCAATTCCCTGTCAACAGCCTGCCTGGCTTCTTCCACAAAACTGCCGACATCACGCCCGGCAATATCCACATAAACATAACCCGCGAGCATCCCGTTCTCATCCCGTATCATGGCCGGGCCGGTTGTGAGTTTAATGTCCGCCAGCAGTTCCAGCGGGACTTGCGCCCCTGAAGGGATCGGCACCAGGACGCGCCGCAATTTAGGCAAATCATCACGGAAATCGCGGGCATACCGGACATTCACCGTGTACCGTTCCCGGCCTTCAACCGTGGTCGTTACCGCTTCACCGCCGATGGCGGACAGGATAACATCCTCGACGTCCTTAATCGACAAACCATATGAAGCAATCTGCTGCCGCTTGATATCAAAATCAATAAAATAACCCCCGGTCACGCGCTCGGCATAAACACTGCGGCTGCCCCTGACCTTCTTGACAATCCCCTCAACCCTCATCCCGATTTTTTCAATTTCACTCAGATCCGCCCCATAAACCTTGATGCCGACCGGCGTCCTTATCCCCGTCGACAACATGTCAATCCTGGCCTTGATCGGCATGGTCCAGGCATTGGATACCCCCGGGAACTGCATCTTGCGGTCAAGCTCGGCAATAATATCTTCCCAGGAAATCCTGTCCGGCCAAACCGAACGGAAAGGTCCCTGTAAAAATCCAGGCCAGGCAGAATACCAGCGCGCGACATGCCGCCATTCACTCTCCGGCTTCAAAATAATCGTTGTTTCCATCATGGAAAAAGGTGCCGGATCAGTTGATGTTTCCGCACGGCCGGCCTTGCCGAACACGCGATCCACCTCGGGAACAGTTTTAATCACCTTGTCCATCTGCTGCAAAAGCTTCCCCGCCTCTGTCACGGAAATACCCGGCAGCGTCGTCGGCATATAAAGGATAGCACCCTCATTTAACGGCGGCATGAACTCCGAGCCCAGGCGCATAAAGACAGGTATTGTTGACACAACCAGGATCCCTGCCGCGATTAATGTCTGTTTCCGGTACTTAAGAACAAACCGGCACACCGGCTCATAATACTTAAAGAGGACCCGGCTGACAGGATGCTTTTCTTCGGCATAATACTTCCCGACGAAAAGGCTGTTCAACGCACCTGAAATCCAGGCAGGACGAAAACTCACCGGGTCCATGCGCGTGAAAAACATGCGCATGGACGGATTCAATGTCACCGCAAGGATCGCCGCAATCGCCATGGCAAAATTTTTACTGAAAGCCAGCGGCTTAAAAAGCCGACCTTCCTGGTCAAGAAGGGTAAAAACCGGCAAAAATGCGACTGCAATCACCAGGAGAGAAAAAAATACCGACGGGCCAACCTCTTTCAATGCCCTGAGCAGGACATCACGGTAATCACCCTGACGCCCTCCCGCGTCCCATAACTGGAGTTTTTTATACGCATTCTCAACCTCAATGATGGCACCATCGACAAGAACCCCGATCGATATGGCAATGCCCGCCAGCGACATAATATTAGAGGTCAAGCCCATCATGTACATCGGAATAAAGCTCAACAGTACGGCAACGGGTATCGTGACAATCGGGACACTGGCGGAAGGAAAGTGCCATAAAAAGAAAATGATCACCAGTGCAACAATCACCATTTCTTCAACAAGCTGATGCTTGAGTGTTGCAATGGCGCGATGGATCAGGTCCGAACGGTCATAGGTGGTCACGAGTTCAACCCCCGGCGGCAACGAAGCTTTAACCGCTTTCAGCTTTTCCTTGACCCGCTCAATGACATTCAAGGCATTTTCCCCCGAACGCATCAGGACAATCCCGCCGACCGTGCCTCCTTCTCCGTCAAGATCGGCAATGCCGCGCCGCATATCCGGCCCCACCGCAACAGACGCCACATTTTTGACAAAAACCGGCGTACCCCTGGCATCATTCCCCAGCACAATATTTTCAATGTCTTGAGCTGACTTGATATAACCGCGGCCCCGCACCATATACTCCGTACCGGCAAACTCAACCAGCCGCCCGCCCACATCATTATTACTGTTACGGATAGCTTCCGTAACTTTCATGAGCGGGATATTATATGCCAGCAAAGCATCAGGCTTCACATTGACCTGATACTGCTTCTGAAAACCTCCCACCGAAGCCACTTCGGCAACCCCCGGCACAGACTGCAGCCAATAACGCAAGTACCAATCCTGGAACGATCGCAGCTGCGCCAGGTCGTTCTTTCCGGTCTTATCGATAAGCGCGTACTGATACACCCAGCCCACAGATGTCGCGTCCGGCCCTATTTCCGTCTTAACACCATCGGGCAATTTGGGCAATATCTTGCTCAAATACTCCAGCGTCCGGCTGCGCGCCCAGTAAATATCCGTGCCGTCTTTAAAAATAATATACACAAAAGAATATCCAAAATCAGAAAACCCACGGATCGTCTTAACCCCGGGCGCCCCCAGGAGCGCCGTGACCACAGGGTATGTCACCTGATCTTCAATGATATCGGGAGAACGATCCCAGCGCGAATAAACAATAACCTGGGTGTCAGACAGATCCGGAATGGCATCCAGCGGAATATTCTTAATGCTGTAAACAGCACACACAATAGCCGCCACTGTCAGGATCATGACGATGTATTTATTCTTCGCTGAAAATTCTATTATTTTCTCGATCATAAAATATTGCTCCGAAATATATTGTCGACCCCAGTACGCACTAGAAGCTGAAAGCATGACTCGGATGCGAGTTCAGAAACCAAGCTTTCATTAATCCATTTTGAAGAGAAAGCTGTTTCTGCTGTCTTAGCAGACAGGCATGCTATAAGCTTCAATGGCTACATATCCTATTTAATGACTAACTACAATGCACCCTTCAATTTGCTCTCAGCATCAATCATGAAATTACCGCTTGTGACAACTTCCTCACCCTCATCCAGCCCTGACCTTACTTCATAAAACTCTCCGGCCTTAGGCCCCAGCACAACCTCCCGCGGCGTAAACCGGGTATCCTTAACCACATAAACAATTTTACGCCGTCCGGAATCCATTACCGCTTCTTCCGGAACCGCAATTTTTTCTCCCAGATCAACCATGATTTTCGCGTTAACAAACATATCCGCCCTGAGCTTCCCCTGCCTATCTTCCACATCCACCCTGACACGCATGGTCCGGCTCTCGGGATTAATCACAGGCTTGAGCGCGGCCACCTTGCCTATAAAAATATCTCCAGCAAAAGCCACCGCTTCAACCTGAACCTCCTGTCCTTTGCGAAGAAGCCCCAATTCATATTCGTAAACCGTAACATACACCGGTGTCCTGCGCGTTCCCCGCCACCTGACAGCCGGTGTATCTATCTGCTTAAGGTAATCACCCTGCCCGGAAGCAATGTCGGCGTTATAGGCAACCTTCCCGGTGGTAACAATCTCCAACGCAAGCTTTTGCCTTTTCACCACTCCCATCCTGACCCCGATCAACTGCTGTTTATTCGCACTGATAAAAACACCCGCAGGATTCTGCTCTTCAACCTCCTTTTTTACCAGATCCATCCCGCAAATAGGGCATGACCCCTTGCGGTCGGACGTGATTTGCGGATGCATCGGGCAAACATAAAGTTCTTTAACCGCCTGCTGATCCGCCTTTTCCATGGCAAAGCCCTGTGACAGGGCTCCGCCAGCACACAACAACACCAACACCCATAATAATTTTATACTCATACAATACCTCCCTTCAACAACACAATATTACTTGGCACTTATCGGCATGTCTTTCATGGACTTATGACTTTCTGCCACTGCCTGATCAGCAATCTTGCTGTACTTTTCAGGCTCAGCCTCAAACGTGCTGATACATCCGCCGCAACAAAGATGATAAACCTTCCCTTTATACTCATATGTCGCGGGCTCCATTCCAGCCACAACCTCGATCTTCCTCCCGGAAACAGGGCACACCTGATTCCCGGCATCTGTCACTTTAACAATCTTTCCCTGCGCCATAACCTCTCCACCCACAAACATCCCTATCCCCGCTACCATCATCACACTTAAAACAAAGGCAACTACTTTCATAACCCCTCCTGATTATTTATATATATTTAAAAAATTGAATAAAAATACGACACAAAACACCTTGCCTGAACACAAGGATGCCTCAAAACAATATTATATAAACGAAGAATTATAAACGAAGGGAACGATGCTGAAGATAAAGAGGAACCGAATACCTTGACCCGGGAGGCGCCCCGCCATAGGCCGTGTTTAAAAGCGCAAGCTGATCGGCTGAACCTAAATCCGCACCCCCCCCATCAACCTGTACCACATGCGCCAAATGATCTGCCACGACAGAAATTGCGTCTGTTTCAGCTATCCCGAATTTCTTGAAAGAACACGGGCACGGCTTAGCAGGCACTTGCCCCGATGCCTTATCATCATGACAGCAAGACTTAACCAACACACGGCTTTGCGCATGCACCTGAGCCATTCTTTCAATACAGCAACAAAAAATCGCTGAAGCGCCAACTGCCGCAACAAGGAATACAACTATATAATTTTTATAAAGTTTCATCATAAACCATTGTCCAAATAACTTTTTCAAATATCACCTATTTAAAGTTACCACACATTCATAAAAGATATCAAGAAAAATAAAACGCCTCTTTTCACAACCTCCCACACCTGTATCCCCCTACCGCGCAAAAATTTGAACATAATAAAATCGAAGTACGAAATCAACTGTTAATCAGGCGCCTTTTGAATATTTTCCACGGGAACAATTTCCCGGGGCATTCAGTCTTGGCACCTGGAACCTGGCTGTGACCCAAAATATTCCGTACAGGAATATGATAATAATGACTTAAATAATTAACCAGCCGAACCAGGGCCGCAAGCTGTTCCGCCGGTAAATATTCCCGGCTGAAGTTCCCCACAAGGCAAATGCCGATGGCTTTGGCATTCATCCCCGAC
>SESG01026392.1_pt1 | contig 15799 bp, 15 predicted proteins | sample 3171421 | NCBI WGS metagenome assembly SESG01 (sample SAMN10866946, study PRJNA518727) | freshwater metagenome | biome: subpolar coniferous forest; feature: holomictic lake; material: water; isolation source: holomictic Lake 227, 6 m and 8 m depth | place: Canada: near Kenora, Ontario | collected... | reverse complement strand
AAGCGGGATTCTGCGAAAATGGACTAAAGCGCGTCTGAGCCTCGCTCATTCGTTCGGATTCTGACGACGGAATCAACGGTGGTGACCCAAATTTTGCCATCCCCGATGGAACCCCTATTGGCCGTTTGGACCATCAAATTAAGCACTCTGTCGAGATCCAGGTCTTCAACAAGTACTTCTATGCGGACCTTTGGAATGAGATCGACGTTGTACTCAGCACCTCGGTAAACCTCGGTGTGGCCCTTTTGGCGACCAAAACCACTTGCTTCAGAAACAGTCATTCCAGCCACTCCATTGGATTGCAGGGCTGCTTTAATCTCGTCAACGCGACCTGGCTTAACGACTGCGGTAATGAGTTTCATAAATAAACCCTACTCCTGGATTTTCTTTGCGAATAAAAAAAAGTTAGTGATCTGTTTTAAAACGAGCGTAGCTGTTATTGATTTCTTCTTCTGCGGCTGCGTGACCAACCCACTCGCCACCAAATACTTTCTTGCCTGGCTCTAGTGCTTTGTAAACCTGGAAGAAGTGGCTGATTTCTGATAAATCGTATTCAGCGACGTCGTCAAGATCCTGCAATTCATTCTTGCGGATATCGCCAGCTGCAACACAAAGCAATTTGTCGTCGCCGCCCGCTTCATCTTGCATGTGATACATGCCCACGACGCGACAACTGACAACGCATCCAGGAAAAGTTGGTTCATCAAGCATCACGAGTGCGTCAAGTGGATCGCCATCAAGAGAGAGGCTGTTCTTAACAAAGCCGTAGTCGTATGGATAACGAGTAGAAGTGAAGAGCATTCGATCTAAACGAATTTCACCAGTCTTGTGATCGATTTCGTATTTGTTGCGGCTACCGGCTGGAATTTCGATGACTACATCGAAAATCATATGAGGCATTCGAACTCCCTTACCTGAGCGCAGAGATCTGCGTTAAAAATTGGGGTGATCGACGGGGCTCGAACCCGCGACATTCCGGACCACAACCGGATGCTCTACCAGCTGAGCTACGACCACCATGTTCGTTCGTCTTGCACTGGAAGTATTAATTATACGGGAAACTCTTAGGGTGTTGGAACGAAAATTTGTGCACGGTAATAGTCGAGTTCATCGATGGAATCACGAATATCGCCCAGCGCGCGATGATTTCCAGTCTTCTTTGGAGCCGCAAAATAGGCTCTCGGATACCAGCGACGAGCAAGCTCCTTAATGGAGGAGACGTCAACCGTTCTGTAATGGAGATAGGCATGCACTTCAGGCAGATCGCGAGCGATGAAGAGGCGGTCAACATAAACCGAGTTGCCAGCCAGTGGAGACTTTCCAGCCCCAGGTGCGTATTTATTGAGGTATTCAAGAATTTTGGTCGATGCGGTTTCCAAAGAAACCCCGTTTGGAATTTCGGTGATTAGCCCAGATGAGGTGTGCATTTCACGGACGAAGTCATTCATTCCATCGAGCTTTTCTTGGGAGGTCTTCACGACAAGGTCTACGCCTTCGCCAAGGACATTAAGTTGAGAATCGGTCACAAGGACAGCGATTTCGACCAGGGCATCGTTTTCAATGCTCAGCCCGGTCATTTCGCAGTCAACCCAGATGAGATTAGGAAGATCGGAGGCCATAGCCACACCCTAAGGCAGGTTCCCTTCATTTCACCATTCGTTCACCTTCTGTTAACTAATGAGCCAACTACCAGCCCCCAAATGGGGGGAGTATCTGCGAGTGAGTTCAGCCCAAGTTACCCAGAGTCATGCGCTGCCAGAAAAGCGCGTAATTACGACTCGACCACGTTTTTCCGACCGCGTCTTCCGCGCGATCGTTACAAGCGGCGGGCTGTCATCTCTTCTCATCCTCGGATTAATTCTCGCCTTTCTTCTCTATAACGGTTTCGACACTTTTAGAACTCAAGGCATCCACTTTCTAACTTCAAGCAATTGGCAAGCAGTTGTATCTGACGCTGGAAAAGTGGACGTGGCAAATTCTCATTTCGGAATTGCAGCAATGCTGATCGGCACGCTAATTCTTTCCGTCATCGCAGTCGTCGTTGGCGTGCCAATAAGTGTCGGCGCCGCAATCTTCTTAACATTCTATGCGCCGCAATCAATCAAAAAAATAATGGTTACCGCCATCGATTTGATGGCAGCCTTTCCATCTGTGCTTTTCGGACTCTGGGGATTCTTTGTACTCGAAGGCTCTGCTGAATATTGGGCAAAGTTACTTAACAAATATCTTGGTTGGATTCCACTTTTTAAATTAGACGGACCTTATGTAAACCGTTCGCCATTCATTGCCGGTTTAGTTCTTGCAATCATGATTATTCCAATTGTTACATCAATCTCTCGCGAAATTTTTTCCCAGACTCCACTTGATCGTATTCAAGCAGCATATGCACTTGGTGGAACACGATTTGCGATGCTTCGCGCAGTAGCTTTCCCTTATGCCCGCTCTGGAATTGTTGGCGGAGTGATGCTCGGTTTGGGACGTGCAATGGGTGAAACTGTTGCTGTTTATACGGTGCTTAACATCGTTTATCAGGTTAATTGGCATATTTTGTTTAGTGCGGGAGGAAACGTCGCATCGATGATCCTTCTTAAGTTTGGTGAAGCGAGCCCTTACGAAATCAAGGCTCTTATGGCTGCCGGTCTGGTTTTGTTTGTTTTAACTCTGATTGTTAACTCACTTGCGAACTTAATTGTTAGCCGCACAGGAAAGAGCGGCCGATAATGGCGAACATAACTTCTGTACCTCAGGCAACTCCTCGCAAGCCATGGAGTGCATCTCCCAAGGATCGCATCAAATCTGCATCGATTTTGGTTGCAGCGGCGCTCGTATCATTTGCAGTCGTTGCAGCGACAGCGCTAAAAGGAAAGCTTGCATACTTTGCAGTCTTCTTTGTTGCATTCCTGGTAATTGATTTTGTTGTGGCATATCTAAAAGCAGGGCGACCTGCCGCAGTAGATAGTTTTTTTCGGGGACTAGTAACGATGGCAATTGTTGTTGCCGTGACACCAATCCTTAGCATTTTGACAACTGTGTGGCTTCGCGGACATCACGGTCTTCACCTTTCACTTTTTACAAGTGATATGCGTTCTAATTCTTTTACCGATCCTGTTAATCAGGGTGGTCTTGTGCACGCGATTATCGGAACATTTCTACTTGTTATCTTTGCGATGGTCATCAGTGTTCCAATTGGAATATTGACTGCAATTTATTTAACTGAGATTCGCGGTCGTTTTACGCGTCCGATTGAATTCCTAGTTCAAGCAATGTCTGGCGTTCCTTCAATCGTTGCCGGCCTCTTTATTTACGCAGCTATTTTGGTGCCACTCACAAAAACTGTAAATGGAATCCAGGGCTCCTTAGCGCTGGCTATTCTCATGATTCCTACGGTTGCTCGCACCTCCCAGGAAGTCTTAAAACTGATTCCTGGGGATTTGCGCGAAGCCGGTCTAGCACTTGGCGGAACGCAATGGCGCTCAGTTGTCATGGTCGTCGTCCCAGCTGCTCGAAGTGGCTTGATAACGGCAATGATTCTTGGTGTTGCACGTGTTGCAGGAGAAACAGCACCAATCCTCTTGCTAACGGGTGGCAGTGGGGCGAAGAATTACAACATGTTCAGCGGATCTATGGGATCACTTCCAAACTACATTTGGCAGTCATTCGCAGCCGGAACACCTGAAGCAATCACAAGAGCTTGGGCTGGAATTCTGGTTCTCCTCGTAATTGTTATTTCTCTATTTGCAGCGGCCCGAACTCTCGGCAATCGAAAGGTGGGAGCTAAGTAATGAGCATTGAACCAGATAAGAATGAAGGAGAAAACATGGAAACAACTTCGAGGCCTGGATCTCTTTCAGATATTGCAGCACAGCATGCTGAGAAGAAGCCCGGGAGCCAAGCTCTCGGTGTTGGACTTGAAGCGCGCGGAATTCATGCATGGTTCGGTCAAAAGCACGCTCTTGCCGATGTCTCGTTGGATTTCTGGTCAGGCACAGTTACCGCACTTATAGGACCTTCGGGTTGCGGCAAATCAACATTTCTTCGCACTCTAAACCGCATGCACGAATTCATTCCTGGCGCAGCGATGGCTGGTGAAGTACTTTTGAACGGTGAAGATATTTATTCTCCAGGAGTTGATGTAACAAAAATTCGCCTAAAGGTTGGAATGGTTTTTCAGAAGCCAAATCCATTCCCATCGATGACAATCGCGGAGAACGTTCTTGCAGGATTGAAATTGGCTCAGCTAAAAGTTGAGAATAAAGATGATCTTCTTGAAGAATGTTTAGAGAGCGCAGGGCTTTGGTCTGAAGTTAAGGATCGCCTAAATACCCATGGCGGAGCACTTTCAGGTGGACAGCAACAACGTCTTTGTATCGCACGCGCACTAGCAGTACGCCCGCAGGTTCTTTTGATGGATGAACCATGCTCAGCCCTTGACCCAGGATCAACACTTCGAATTGAAGAGACAATTTCTCATCTCTCATCAAGTGTCACAATCATCATCGTTACGCACAACATGCAACAGGCGGCTCGCGTCTCTGATTACACCGCATTCTTCTTATCTGATGGCGGTCCTGGCCAGATGATTGAAGTTGGTTCCACAAATGAGATCTTCTCGCGTCCGAAGGACCAGCGCACAGAAAACTACGTCACAGGACGTTTCGGCTAAGCCGATTTCGTTCACCAATTGTTCACCTGGAACCCACTCGCAATTAAGAGTGGGTCAACCACAAGTTTCTTAACGACCATAAATTAACTCTCACAAGTCCAATTACGTGGACCATATTTGAGGGGAATACATGAAGCTTTCACGTTCCATTAAAGTTGCGGTCGTCGCACTTGCAGCTACAGCTGTTGCTACATCAACTGCTTTCGCAGCAGTAACAATTCAAGCTGGCGGAGCATCATTCGATGCAAACTTGTTAAACGCTTGTAAGGTCGCTTGGCAGAACAGCACAGGCAACACCTTCACATACAACTCTTCAGATTCAGGAACAGGCCAGAAGAACGAAGATGCTGGCATCTTCGAGGCTAACTTCTCTGATTCAGGTTACGCACCTGCAAAATCTTCAGTATTGAATATCCCACTTGTAATGGCTCCAATCGCTGTTATCTACAATCTTCCAGGCAATAAAGATCTCTACCTTTCAGAAGCAACACTTTCTGACATCTTCGCTGGCAAAGTTACAAAGTGGAATGACCCAGAAATCGTTGCAGATAACAACCGCTCAACAAACAGCGTTGTTTACAAGAAGAACGCAGATGGAACAGTTAAGAAAGATGCTTCAGGAGCTCCAGTAGTTCTCAAGACACTTTCAATTGTCCGTCACTACACACTTCCAAACCAAGCAATCAAGCTAGTTGTTCGCTCTGATTCTTCAGGAACAACAAAGAACTTTGTCACACTCTTCACAAAGACAAACTCTGATGTTTGGACAAAGCCAGCAGATAAGACATTTGCAAACGTATTCCCTGGTTCAATCAATGGTGCAGGTAACGTCGGTCGTATCCAGCAGTACTCAGGATCAACTGGTGTTTCAGCTGGTCTTGCAAAGACACCTTATTCAATCGGTTATGCAGAAACTTCATACGCAACCGGTTCACTTCGCACAGCATTCATCGGAAACGAAAACGGTGACTTCGCAGCACCTACAGCTGAAAACACAGCTGCATTCGTTGCTGGTGCAAAGCTTGTAAACGGTCTCTATGCTTTCGATTACAAGACAAAGACACCTGGTGCCTACCTTCTTGGAATCGTTTCATACGCACTCGTTGATTCAGATGCTTCAGGTGAAAAGGCTGCTGCAATGACTTCATTCTTGAAGTATGTAGCCTCACCAGCTTGTGCTGGATCTGCTGATGCTGCTGCAAAGGGCTTTGCTCCTGAGTCTGGCCCAGTTAAGACTTATGTTGATTCTTTGCTAGCAAAGCTTCCAACTAAGTAATCAACAACTAGTTCAAAAAACCCGGCCGCTTGAGGGAGTGGCCGGGTTTTTTTGCGCTCAAAATTGATTCGATTTCAGAGAGTGCGCCCGGCTGGAATCGAACCAGCGACCTACCGCTTAGAAGGCGGTTGCTCTATCCGACTGAGCTACGGGCGCAAATGTGTGCGGATTAAGTCTACCGAAGCAAGGAACGGTAGAGTCTCGCCTTATGGCTGAGTTCATTTATACGATGAAGAAGACGCGTAAAGCGCACGGCGACAAGGTAATCCTTGACGACGTAACACTGATGTTCCTACCAGGGGCAAAGATTGGTGTTGTAGGTCCAAATGGTGCTGGTAAGTCCACAGTCCTTCAAATTATGGCCGGCCTTCAACAGCCTTCCAACGGTGAGGCTTATTTAACGCCTGGGTACACAGTTGGAATCTTGCTTCAGGAACCAAAATTGGATGAAACAAAGACCGTTCTTGAGAACGTCCAAGAAGGCGTTGCAGAAACCATCGCAATGATGAATCGGTTTAATGCAATATCGGAAGAGATGGGCCAACCTGACGCCGATTACGACACATTGCTGGCCGAGATGGGAAATCTTCAAGAGCAACTCGATCACCGAAATGCTTGGGATTTGGATTCACAACTCGAGCAAGCGATGGATGCTCTACGTTGCCCACCGCCAGATGCTGATGTAAGTGTTTTGTCCGGCGGAGAAAAGCGTCGCGTTGCACTTTGCAAGCTCTTGCTTGAGGCTCCAGACCTTTTGCTTCTCGATGAACCGACAAACCACTTGGATGCAGAATCTGTTTTATGGCTTGAACAACACCTGTCAAAATATCCAGGCACTGTTGTGGCCATTACCCACGATCGTTATTTCCTAGACAACGTCGCGGATTGGATTCTTGAACTTGACCGAGGCCGCGCCTATCCATATGAAGGTAATTACACAACATATTTGGAAACAAAGTCAGCGCGTTTGAAAATTGAAGGACAAAAAGATGCAAAGCGGGCAAAGCGATTGACTGAAGAGCTTGAATGGGTTCGCATGAACTCAAAGGGCCGCCAGGTTAAATCAAAGGCGCGTCTTGCTCGTTATGAAGAGATGGCATCTGAAGCCGAGAAAACCCGCAAATTGGATTTCGAAGAAATCCAAATTCCGCCTGGGCCTCGCCTTGGAAATATTGTTGTTGAAGTTTCGCATCTCAAAAAAGGTTTCGGTGATCGCCTATTGATTGACGACTTATCTTTTACTTTGCCACGAAATGGAATAGTTGGAGTTATAGGGCCAAACGGTGCCGGTAAGACAACGTTGTTTAAGACCATTCTTGGTTTAGAAGCTGCTGATGAAGGTAGCGTCAAAGTAGGCGAAACTGTGAAGATTTCTTATGTAGATCAGTCTCGTGAGGGAATTGATCCTAAGAAGTCGCTCTGGGAAGTTGTTTCAGATGGCCTTGATTACATGAAGGTCGGAAACGTTGAGATTCCATCCCGTGCTTATGTTTCGACATTTGGCTTCAAAGGACCTGATCAACAAAAGGCAGCCGGCATTCTTTCTGGTGGTGAGCGAAATCGATTGAACCTAGCCCTCACTCTTAAGATGGGCGGAAACTTGTTGCTCCTCGATGAGCCAACAAACGACCTTGATGTTGAAACACTTGGTTCTCTTGAAAATGCTTTGCTCGAGTTCCCCGGTTGCGCCGTTGTGATCTCTCACGATCGCTGGTTCCTTGACCGCGTTGCAACGCATATCTTGGCGTACGAAGGGGATTCACAGTGGTTCTGGTTTGAAGGAAACTTCGAGTCGTATGAAGCAAATAAGATTCAACGCCTTGGAGTTGATGCAGCTCGTCCACATCGTGTGACTTATAGAAAACTCACACGTTAATGCGACACCATTCAAAGCAGATGATCAGGTGGGATGATCTCGATGCATTTGGTCACCTAAACAACGCTGCATACCTCACCATCATTCAAGAAGCTCGCGCAGATTGGACCTGGTATTCACGAAAGCCATTAGGTCTTGAAGCAATGTTTCCATTGATGGTCGTTGCACGCGCAGAAGTTGATTATTTGGTGCCCATTTATGAAGGCAGCTTTGAGGTCGATGTTGCTATTTGGGTTTCGAGAATTGGAAACTCCTCATTTGATCTTTCTTATGAAGTTTCGAGCAGCCAAGGCATCCACTCAAAGGCCAAGACTGTGCAAGTGGCGGTGACTGAAGGAACGTACAAAGCACGTCGAATAAACGACGTGGAGAAGAGCTATCTAAACCAATACCTCGAGGAGACAAACTAATGTCATTAACCCCACGTGCCGAACGTCCATGGTGGAGAGATGCTGTTACTTATCAAATTTACATTCGCTCTTATGCCGATTCAAATGGTGATGGCAAAGGTGATGTGGAAGGCATTCGCTCCAGACTTCCTTACTTAAAAGCACTTGGAATAAATGCAATTTGGATTACACCTTGGTATCCATCACCTCAAAAGGATCATGGTTACGACGTTGCCGATTACATGGATATCGAACCTGACTACGGCACATTGGAGCATGCCCAAGAACTAATTAATGAAGCTCATGGACTGGGAATCAAGTTCATAGTTGATATCGTTCCAAATCACTCATCTGATCAACATGTCTGGTTCCAGGAAGCACTTCGCTCTGCCCCGGGATCTGCCGCGAGAGGTCGCTACATGTTTAGAGATGGCAAGGGTGAAAATGGCGAGCTGCCACCAAACGATTGGGAAGCAGTGTTCGGTGGGCCAGCTTGGCAGCGAATTGTTGAAGCAGATGGACAATTAGGTCAGTGGTACTTACATCTATTTGCAGAGTCGCAACCTGATTTCAATTGGGAGAACAAAGAAGTGCGCCAACACTTCGAAGATATTTTGCGTTTCTGGCTGGATCGCGGGGTAGATGGATTCCGCATCGATGTTGCACACGGAATGGTGAAAGAACCAGGCCTTCCGGATGTTAAAGCCGATTCAAAGATGTTGGATAAAGGTGCGCGCCCTTATTGGGATCAACCTGGAGTGCACGAAATTTATCGCGAATGGCGCAAGATTTTTGATTCATATTCTGGTCATCGCATGGGAGTTGCAGAAGCTTGGGTTTCACCAGAATCCCTACCTTTATATCTGCGCCCAGATGAATTAGCGAACTCTTTCAATTTTCAATTTCTTGATTCAAAGTGGGATGCAAAGATCATCAAGAAGAACATCAAGGAGACGCTCAAGAATCTAGAAGGAACAGGTGCGCCCGCATCCTGGGTTTATGAAAATCATGATGTGACTCGCAAAGTTAATCGTTTTGATCGCGGTCTACGCGGCGGTGGAGTGAGTGATCCTAAACAACGCTACGGAAATATGAAGAAGTTCTCGATTGTTCGCGGTACACAACGTGCAGCAGCTGGAGCACTCTTGATGCTTGCACTTCCTGGTGGCGCCTATATCTATCAAGGTGAAGAACTTGGACTCCCTGAAGTTACTGACATTCCGAAAGACCGTTTGGAAGATCCACGTTGGCGTATGAGTGGATTTAAAGATCCTGGTCGCGATGGATGCCGTGTTCCAATTCCTTGGACAGAAAATCCAGATGGTGCGTACGGTTTCTCAACGCGTAACTCATTGACAGCTCAAGAAGCATGGCTCCCACAACCAAAAGGTTGGGGAAGTTTCGCCGTAGATAAGCAAGAGCAAAATCAGAATTCAATGTTATGGCTCTATCGTAAAGCGCTAAAGATTCGCCAAAATGAAGAAGGCCTTGGTGATGGTGAACTCACTTGGATCAAGGCAGGCAAAGACGTTGTCGCATTTTCTCGAGAAGGCAACTTCAATTGCTGGGTAAACTTTGGAAAGACAGTGAAACTTCCAAAGGGTTCGAAAGTCATCCTTTCTTCTCAGCCGCTGAAGGGTCGCAAACTTCCAAAAGATACATCTGTCTGGTTTAGAAGTTGAATGAAATCGAATACTGATCGTCGGATACATCCAGCATGGATTGCAGCTGCCGTAACATTCTTTACTCTTGCTGCAACAGCAGGTTTTAGAGCGGCCCCTTCTGTCTTGCTGGTTCCGCTTCAGGAGGCATTCGGATGGTCGCGTGCTTCGATTTCAACCGCAATTAGCGTAAACATCATGGTCTATGGACTTTTTTCACCGTTCGCAGCTGCGCTGATGGAGAGATTCACGATTCGCAAAGTAGTCATTGCGGCTCTGACGGTAGTTGGTAGCGGTGCGTTCAGTACGATTTTCATTCATTCGCCGTGGCAGTTAATTGCATTATGGGGACTCGTGGTTGGTGCTGGCACCGGATCGATGGCTTTAGTTTTTGCAGCGTCCATTGCAAATCGCTGGTTTATCGAACGTAAAGGCACAGTCCTTGGGGCTTTGACGGCTGCAGCAGCGACAGGACAACTTATTTTTCTTCCGGGTCTATCGTGGCTTGCAACGCACCATGGATGGAAGTCGGTCTCAATTACTGTTGCATGCGCCGCATGGGTGATGGTTCCACTCGTTGCAATCTTTCTTAAAGAGAGTCCTGCTGCCATGGGCTTTACTCCATATGGTGCGCCTGAAGGTTATGTCGAGCCAATTCATGTGAAAAGAAATGCGGCCAGGGAAGCACTTGGTGCTCTCAAAGCTGCTTCAAAAGTTCGTGACTTCTGGTTTTTAGCAGGATCATTCTTTGTCTGTGGACTATCAACGAATGGGCTTGTAGGTACACATTTCATTGCAGCTGCTCATGATCATGGAATGACTCAGGTAACAGCAGGAAGTTTATTGGCACTTGTTGGAATATTTGATGTTGTCGGGACAATGGCCTCAGGATTCTTGACAGACAAGATTGACCCACGCAAATTACTCTTTTTATATTATCTTTTTCGTGGACTTTCACTCTTCTTATTGCCGGCTATTCTCTTCAAAACGGTTCATCCATCAACTTTAGTTTTTGTAATTTTCTATGGACTCGACTGGGTTGCGACAGTTCCACCAACGATTGTGCTTTGTCGAACTATTCTTGGACCTGAGCGCGGAACTGTAATTTATGGCTGGGTTTTTGCTTCCCATCAGCTTGGTGCATCCACTGCAGCCCTAGGTGCAGCACTCTTGCGAACAAAATTTGGAAACTATTCCATTGCGTTCTATATCTCAGGCATTTTCTGTATCGTGACTTGTTACTTCGTGCTACAAATTGCCAAGGACAAGAAATTAGTTTCTCGTTAGGCGGGCAGAAATGACAGAAGAACAAAGCTTCTACGATCGCGTTGGTGGGCATCAAGTCTTTGAAAACTTGGCCTCTCATTTTTATGCATTAATTACAGTCGATCCCATTCTGCGCCCGATGTATCCGGAAGAAGACCTAAAAGGATCAGCGCGACGACTCATGATGTTCCTCGAGCAATACTGGGGTGGACCAAAGACTTACGGTGAAGAGCGCGGCCATCCACGACTTCGTATGCGACATGCAGAATTTCACATCGATGAAGTTGCACGTGATGCATGGTTGAGATGTATGAAATCAGCAGTTGATGAGATTGAAGCGGATGCAGCTCTTAAAGAAGAGATGTGGAGTTACCTAGAGGGTGCTGCGCAGTTCTTGGTGAATCAACCAAATTAGCGTTTTGGTTGAGACCTATTACCGATTTTTAGAACTTCTCCATTACGTATGTACCAGAGTGTTCCATCGATTGAGCGAACGGTCGTAATTCTTAGGCCAACAGTTTCAATCGTTCCTTTAACTTCTAGAACATCAACTTCATCGCCCACACCATATTGATCTTCAACTAACATAAATATTCCAGCCAGAATATCGCGGACGATTGTTTGCGCACCTAATCCGAGTGCCACGCCAATTACTCCAGCTGATGCAATTATCGGTCCGAGATTCAGCCCAAATTCACTGAGCAACATCGCTCCAGCAATCACCCATACAGTGCCGTTGAGTGTTGACTTGAGAATAGAGCCCAATGTCCGTGCGCGCTCTTTTTGCCGAGCAACGGTTCGCATTGGCCCGGGGACAAAGTCAGCTGTTGCGATGCGATCCATGGCTCGCGTTACCGCGCGCCCACCAAAGGTCTGGACGATGAAGGCGACCACGACTATGACGAGAATATGGAGAGGAGCCCCGCTAAACCAGTTGTAGGCGTCCTGGAGATGCTGATTAACCTTCACAGGAGGACTTTACTCAATCTTTACAAGTTGTTTCCAAGAAAATCCACTTAATTGGCAGGTTCATAGTGCAGTATTTGCCAATCAGCACAAGCCATGTGCTGGACACAAGGGAGTTCATTAGTGCCACAAACTTTGGTCCTGAACGCTACCTACGAGCCACTAGGTGTCGTTACAGATAGACGAGCGCTTATTCTCGTCCTAAATCAACGAGCCACGATGGTGGAGGAGTCGAACACGATTCTCCATTATGCAGGTGGCCAAGTCACCTTGCCCAATGTCATTCGATTGACAAAATTTGTTCGCATTCCTTATCGCCATGCAGTTCCACTTTCTCGTCGCGCGATTTTTGCTCGCGATGGTGGTCGGTGCGCTTACTGCAGTGCCGCAGCAACATCTATCGATCACGTTATTCCACGAAGTCGAGGTGGCGGTCATAATTGGGAAAATGTGGTTTCAGCGTGCACGAAGTGCAATCACCAAAAGGCTGACCGCACACTCAAGGAAATTGGTTGGCGCTTGCGCTCGCTCCCGCGTGAACCCGTCGGTGCGGCTTGGCGAATTCTAGGAACAGGTAGAACTGACGAGCGTTGGCTTACCTACCTTAAGCCTTACGGTATCGAAGCATTTGGTATTGCTCAGGCATCTGCCTAAACTTTACCCATGTTGCATTCACTGATTTATTTCATAGGTCTTCCAATTGCCCTATTCGCGGGAATCACTGTTGTTGTTTTGTTTTCAACAACTGACCGCAAAAAGTTTAAAGTCGCTAGCGACTTAACTCGTATCGAATAATCAGCGATCAATAGCTTGAACGCGTAAAGCGCGAGCAAGCCCGTCCCGCCCTTCTTTAACTATTCTTCTAAGAGTTTCAGGAGAATCTTTACCAATCCCTGATAACCAAGCATCGGTTTTATCTACTGTCGATTGCTTGTCGATGAAACTTGGATAAAGCCCTTCAACAATAGTTTCACTCACTTCATAGGATTGCTTGCCCCATACCTGCAGAAGAACTGCAAAATAGTTGTCGACAAACTCTTCAAGAATTTCGTGATTGCGGTATGAAACAAATCCGCTGATTTTTGCTTTGCGAATCTCAGTTGGTAGGTCTTCATTTATAACCGAATCCCAGACTTTCCTCTTCAAAGCGGCGTCAGGAAGCTCAGCTAGGCAGGCTTCGTATTTTAATTTTCCGGTGAATGTATTGTCGTTGGCGAGTTCCGTTTCGATGTCTTCTTTCGCTAGCACGCCGTTTTCAACCAAGGCTTGAACAAACGTCCAACGAAGATCAACGTCGACGACAAGGCCGTTTAGCTTGCCCGCGAGTAGGTCCTTAATCTGAGAAATTTGCTCTGGAGTATGGGCTAGCGAAGTAAAAATCCTCGCATATTGAAGTTGGGCATCGCTTCCAGGACGAGCTGCATTCATGAGCGTTCCTATAAAATCTGCGAACAGGCGTCGACTTTCAGCTCGTTTCACAGGTGGCAAGTAGCTTTCAATTGCCGTGTAAATCTGACCCCCCAGGATTGTCACTGTTGTGATGTCATCTTCTCCGGCAAGCCCTGCCATCGTGGTTTCTAGAAAATCAGAGGCTGATAGTTCGCCATCACGCATCATGTCCCAAATAGCGCTCCAACAAACAGTTCGCGTTAGACCATCTTGAGCCTTTCCTAAATGAGTTTTTAGGGTTGCGATTGATCGTTCATCGAGTCGAACTTTTCCGTAGGAAAGATCTCGGTCGTTTACGAGAAGTAAATCAGCAACTTTTTCACCCGCTAATTCATCGACGTCCGAAGAAGAACCTTCTAGTTCGACATTGACGCTCTTTCGCAGAACAAGGTTTTCACCTTGAATGTCATAAAGTCCAACAGCAAGTCGGTGAATTCTAAGTTCACTTGAGCCGCTAGGAATTAGTGGAACTTCTTGAAGAACCTTCACCGATGTATAAATTCCATCCGACACTTCAGATTTGGATCGGAGTGTATTTACACCAGCAGTTTGTAGCCATGTTGATACCCACGGCTTTAGGTCGCGGCCGCTCTGTGATTCAAGTTCCACTAGCAAGTCTTCTAGAGTTGTGTTCTTGAATGCATGCTTTGCAAAATATTTTTGTAGGGCAGTAATGAAGTTTTCTCGCCCTACGTAAGCTGCAAGTTGGTGGAGGACTGCCGCCCCCTTTGCATACGAGATTCCATCAAAGTTTGCATTTACCGCTTCAATATCAAACATATCCGTAACGATTGGGTGAGTGGTAACAAGTTGATCCTGTCTGTAAGCCCAGTTCTTTCGTTCTGTACTAAAAGCGCTCCAAGAATTCTTAAATCTTGTGGCTTCATTCATTGCTAAATAGGAAGACCATTCAGCAAAGGATTCGTTGAGCCAGAGGTCATCCCACCATGCCATAGTGACCATGTTTCCAAACCACATATGTGCCATCTCGTGAAGAATGTTGTTTGCACGGTTCAAGTACATGCGATCGGTAACTTTGCTACGAAAAACCATCAAATTTTCTTTATATGTTACGGCGCCTGCGTTCTCCATGGCGCCCCAGTTGAAGTCAACAACTGCAATCTGGTCGAACTTATCAAAGGGATATTCGAGCCCAAAAACATTTTCGAAAAAACCGAATCCTTGCTTTGTGATCTCAAAGATATTTTCGGCATCGAGGTGATCAAATAATGATTTACGAACATACATTCCGAGGGGTACGGTCTTCTTGCCTTGATAAACATCGTGGACGTGGGCGTAGGGACCGGCAACAACTGCAGTTATGTAAGAAGAGATTCGCGGAGTCTTGGTGAATGACCAGTGTGTCTTTCCATCAGCCTCAACTTTTGTCGCGACCGGGTTATTTGAAATAACTTCCCAGTGGGCAGGGGCCGTAACGTGGAAAGTAAATTCAGCTTTCAAACTTGGTTGATCAAAGCAGGCATAGACCTTTCGAATGTATGCAGTTTCGCCCTGCGAGTACAAATAAGCCTCGTTGTCCACGGGATCTACAGAACGTTGCAAACCTTCGCCCGTGTTCGAATAAGAACCTTCCATCACTATTACTAATTCATTCTTAGTCGAGAGGCCAGGAACGAGAAGGGTTTCACCGTCGTAACGGGAGGTGTCTAATGATTGGCCATTAAGAATTGCTGATTTGATGCTTTTGCCCACGGCATCGATGAATGTGTCATATCCAGCTGTATTACATGAGAAGAGGATGCGCGAGGTGGAGAGAAATACTTCACTTCCAACTGTCAGATCAAGTGATATGTCGTATGACTCAATAGTTAGATGCTTTGCACGTTCAGCAGCTTCGGAACGGGAAATATTTACTCCAGGCACGGAGACTCCTTTAAATGGATTTACGAATTTGGTTTAGGCTATCTGAGATGGAACGCCCGGACAATCGCAGTTACAAGTTACGTGGAGCACGTGCCACGCCTGCGCAAGAGGCGGCCTACATCACCTTGTGGGGCAAATTTGGAATCATCCCTGAAGGATTTCTAAATCTTAGGGATTATTTCCCAGATTCAAAACGCATCATTATGGAAATCGGCACGGGAATGGGCGAGGCAACTGCCCAAATTGTGAAGGACGATCCAGATACAGGGTTCTTAGCGATTGAAGTTCACAAGCCAGGTATCGGCGCGCTTATGAATATGGCATCGAAAAATGAATCTAGCAATCTTCGAATTATTGAAGAGGATGCTC
>SESG01013788.1_pt1 | contig 15802 bp, 14 predicted proteins | sample 3171421 | NCBI WGS metagenome assembly SESG01 (sample SAMN10866946, study PRJNA518727) | freshwater metagenome | biome: subpolar coniferous forest; feature: holomictic lake; material: water; isolation source: holomictic Lake 227, 6 m and 8 m depth | place: Canada: near Kenora, Ontario | collected... | reverse complement strand
TTTCCCGACTTGCAGAATGGATAGAAGAAAACAAACGGAAAGTTACTCGTGATGAAAAAGCAGTATCCCAATTTGGAAGGGAGCGTAAGTTCCCTGGGATCAATCAACTAAGTAAGGTAAGAAAGAAAAGCTTTGACCAAGGTAAAAGGTTTAATAAGTATTTGAGAGAAGCGGGAAACTTTTTTGTGCAGTCAGCCGCTGCAGATTTTACATTAAACTCAGTAATCCTACTCCTTGAGTACTTTAAAGAGCGAAACCTAAAAAGCCTTGTCCTTGGAACCGTCTATGACAGTATCATGATTGATATATACCCTGGGGAGGAAGAAGAAGTAATCAACTCGTCCAAAATGATAATGGAAAACATTGATAAACTCCTTGGCCTTGACTGGGTAACCGTCCCCCTCGTAGCAGACGCAGAATTAGGACCAAACTGGGGTAACCTTGGTAGGGTAGTCAGTTCTGATGAAGATTATAAGTTCGAGAAAGGTGATAAGGTATTTGACCTTAGAACCAATATAATGGCTAAGTTTAATGATGAAACAGAGGATTATGAATTGTGTTAATGTACCCCAATCGTGAGTATAGTGACAAAGATAAAGTCATCGTGGAGTGCGATGTATGTAAAAGCCCATACTGTAAACGTAAGCACGTTACAAAGTATAAGACATATATAAACAATATGGAGAGAAATGGTGGGTTATATATTTGTATTTATTGTATGATAACAGTAAAGTATGGAGTTAACCTCGCATTCGATACTCTAACACAAGAGCAAAAGGAAGAAATGTATCGTAAGCGTACAGCTAATCATCCAGCTAAGCATAAGCCATCAACTAAACCAGTAGTTAGACGATCAGGACTAACTTATAAACGAAGCGGAAAACCTAACAAAGGGTCTAAAGCTTATTATGAGGAACTTTGGAACTGGGCAGCGTCCATTAATAAACCACAAATAGTCCCACCACCACCAAAAGAAGAAGAACCAGAAAAAAATAATGTTTAACTTTGGAAAATAAGGGCATAACTTTATTGTAAGAACAGAAAGGTAGGGAGTAAAATGACATCTAGTAGAGAAGAAGGAATTATAACCGATTTATTAGAAAAGGTTAACAAGTTCGTCGATGAGTATCCTACGCAGGATGAAGACCTTAACGACGCAGGTATATTTGTAACCATTGATAAAACCAGACTTGATGAGGAAATCACTAAATGTGCAGCTCGATTTGCTTGGATTGCAGTCGTTGCTGAAGAGGCACGCCATATTGAAGCTATTTCCAAAAAAGACTGGGAAGCACAAAAGAATTTAGTAGCCATTGACTATCGTAATGGGACATTAAAACCACCAGAGGGTTATGGTAAACTCACAGAGGCTTCTATTTCTGAACTAGTAGATACCAATATCGATGTATTTACAGCACAGAACACTTACTTGGCCGCTAAGAGTAAAGCTATGAAGCTTATACGCATGGTTGATGCCATGTCTTTGAAATCAGATATGTTAAGAACCTTTGCGTCTAATCAACGTAATGAACAGAAGTCTGACTTTGTAACTAAAGCAGCAGCCGTTAAAGAAATGTTTAAGAACAAAGAAGGGGGGGTTGAAGCTTAGACCGCAGGGCGTTATTCCCGTAGGTCCGTTATAAGTAGTGACCGTAGCATACAAATAAAAATTAGGAGGCGTTAATATGGCAATGGATATGGATAAAATTTTAGCAAAGCACAGAGAGATTTCAGCTCGAGGTCAAGATAAAGGTTCATCAACTAGCTCAACTGTTGGGCAAGATGGGGTTCGTTATTTTAAGGCGATTGATGGTCAGAATGAACTTCGCATTCTACCGCCCATGTTTGGTAATGATACATTTTATGTAGAACACGCCACGCATTATAAAGTAGGACCTAATAACAAGACAGTAGAGTGTCCTCGAACTATTGGGGAAAAGTGCCCTGTATGTGAATATGTACAAGCATTATATCAAGGCACTAATGAAGAAAAGGAACTAGCTAAAGAGATCAAGGCTAAAAAGCGTTGGGCTATTAATGTCATTGACACCAAGAACCCACAAAATGGCGTCCAGATTTATGATATTGGTGAAACCATCCTTGAGCAAATCCTTGGTCAGATGATGAACCCTGAAGTAGGAGATCTAACAGATCCTACTACTGGACGTGCAATTATTATTACCAAGACTGGGCAAGGTCGGGAAACAACGTATTCCACTTCGCCAAAAATATCCGTTAGCCAGTTATCAGATGCCCAACTTTCTCTTTCGGTTAACATTGGAGAAATTCTTGTATCTAAAATTGTAGACTATGATACAGTTATTGGAATTATGGATGGGTCGATTGGTACAGAACAACGCAAAGGTTCATTATCACAGTTCCTTCCTAAGGATGCCCCCGCTACAGTAGCAGCACCAGTAGCAGCACCAGTAGCAGCACCAGTAGCAGCACCAGTAGCAGTAGTGGTAGCCCCCGTGGTTGAAGTAGCAGCGCCGGTAGCTCAGGTTGTAGTACCAACACAGATTGTTGTAGCACCTGCGGCGATTAACACCACAGGTATGAGTGTAATGGAAAAGCTTAAAGCTTTAAAGGCTCAACAAGGATAAGTAAAATATTGTGGAGGGGCCTTCGGGCCCCTTTACTGAAAGATGGTGAAACGTGGCGAAAAAAGTAGATGAATCAAAATCTAAAAAGACCGAGGGATTACAACAAGGATTCTCGGGGACAGACCTCACAAAGAAGCTGTTAAAGGACTTTGGTGAGGATCAAGTATTATCTGGGGACCTATCGGTTAAGGGTATGCCCTTCGGAGTAGTTTCTCTTGATAAACAAATAGGAACCCTCGGTGGTGGAATCCCCATTGGTAGAATTACAGAAATCTATGGTGATTTTGCAACAGGTAAATCCCTATTAGGATTAATGGCAATTGCATCCACTCAAGCAAAAGGTGGTATTGGTGTTTTGATTGACACAGAACAAGCTTTTAACCCTGACAGGGCTGCAGAGTTAGGTGTTGATACAGAACAAATTACTGTATTAACCCCATCTTCTCAAGAACAATGCTATGAAATGATTCTAGCAATCGTTGAAATGGCTAAGGCAGAGAATGGTGAACGGCTAGTAACAATTGTATGGGACTCCGTTAGTGCCTTAGCATCGGAATATGAAATTGAAAAGGGAGTTGGAGCCGCTAATATGGCTAGTAATGCTCGAGTAAATTCTGCGGCATTGAAGCAAATAACAGGCCCACTAGCAAAGTATAAAGTAACCTTAATCCTAATAAACCAGATCCGAAGTAAAATCGGGGTAATGTTTGGGCAGGATTGGGATACAACGGGGGGTAAGTCAATTAAGTACTATGCCTCTCTTCGTATGCATTGTAAAATGACAAGGCAGATTAAAGAAGGTGATAAAGACAGTGATGTCATAGGCATGTCTGGCGTAGTTGAAATAACCAAGAATAGATTTTCGGCACCATTTCGAAAGGTTAGCCTAGAGCTATTCTTCGAAGGTGGTATTAAAAAGTTCTCTGGTCTGTTTGATTACCTAGTTAACACTAAGCAATTAAAACCAGGTCTTACTAAGGAAGGTACTCCTAAATCAGGGTTCTATTCCTTGGAAGGTGTTAAAGAGACATTTTCTGAGAATACCTTCGAGGGAGTTATTCAAAACTACCCTGAAGTACTAGCAAGGATTGAGGCTAACTAAAATGAACTATGTAATAGTCGATGGTACGAATGAAGCACACAGAGCTTGGATGTCTGGTACAGAAGAGCTTGTCAGCAATGGATTAAGTACATCGGCTATTTACGGGTTTATGAAAACGTTAAGATCATTGATAACTAACCCAAACATCCCATGTGATAACTTAATTATTACATGGGATGTTAAGGGCGGTAGTAAACGAAGAAAAGAAATATATCCTTTATATAAATCGCAAAGGAAAAAAGATAATGATGATGGGGGAGATTACAATGATTTTCTTCGTCAAATGAACGTCATCAAAGAAATGATTTCTTGTTTACCTATTACCCAGTTAGAGTTAAAAGATTATGAAGGGGATGACTTAGTTGCGGCAGCTTGTTACTTTTTAGCGGAAGAGTCAAAAACTATTGTATCAGCTGATAAGGACTTTGGGCAACTGGTGGATGAAAAAACAAATTTATATAAAAGAGGCATGTTCGCTAAAGATCACAAGTTAATTACCCCCGTTAATTTTTTCCAAATTGAAGGAAAATGCACTTTACCCTATAATACTATATTAGACTATAAAGTTCTTAATGGGGATACCTCTGATTTTATATTCGGAGTAGATGGGGTAGGAGATAAAACTATAGAAAAACTTTTTGAGAAATATGGTACATTACTAGAAGCTCTAAGTCATGAGGACGAACTGAGGGTTGACCCCAAGTTAAAAAAGATTTTCGGCCCAATAACCATTAAAAAAGAAGGTGTTAAAGAGGCTTTAGAGGCCGTAGGAATAAAAACACATCTAGATCTGCTAATGTTAAATTATGAGTTAATGGATTTAAGACTAGGGCTGGATAATGTAATATTAGAATATACAGGAGAAAAACTATTGGAAAAGTCTTTGTTTGATTCGGCTAGACTAAAACAACTGTTTGCCACTTACAACTTTGATAGCTTTCTTGATAAGTTTGATAATTTCGTCAACCCTTTCATCACAGGAACAACACCACTTCGCCGCTTCGTCTAAACACACCAGAAAAATACCATGTTTAGTTTGTTAAAAACTGGGTATATTCTCTATATAACAACAAATAGAAGGAGATTAAATGTCAAAAGCGATACTTTTTACGGACGTTCATGCGCACAAGTGGCCTCAATATGCTACAGTAAAAGAAGGGATTCATAGTCGAGTCTATTACAGCCTCGATGCAATCAAACAAATGGCAACCTACGCTAGAGAAAATAGTGTAAAAGTACTAATATTTGCTGGGGATCTATTCCATAAAAAAAGTTATATTGATACAGCTACACATGACCTAGTGTTCAATTTAATATTTGAACTCGGCAAAGAGTTTGATATCTATATGCTACCAGGTAACCATGACATGGCAGACAAAGGTAAGTATAATGCCCTAACATCATTTAAAGGCGCTGTAAAGCACGTTGCAGAGAAACCCTGCGTAGTTACCCTATATAGTGGGAAAACCGTCGCTATGCTTCCTTACCTGCATAATAAGCTTACTTTGAAAGAGTCCGTTAGTGAGTTAAAGGCGGATATACTTATAGCCCATGATGGATGTATCGGAGCATCCCTAAATGGAATGGTTATGGATAAGGACGGGGTAGACCCAAAAGTATGGAAATCCGGTAAGCATAAAAAAGTATTCTTAGGGCACTGGCATGACCATGAATGTCTAATTGATCCCGTTATTAACTTCATTGGAACCTTAATTCCTAATTCTGCAGGAGATCCAAAGGATGGTAACTTCATTGTATATGACTTTGACACTTATACTTTTGAGAGAGTCAAGGTAAAAACCCCTCAATTCGTCAAAATGAATGAAGAATTTATGGAAGCCTTTAGTAAGGAAGAATTAGAGTGCTTGTGCGAAAGTAACTATGTACACTTCGACTTAGAGAAGGAAAACAAAGTTGTAACTGAATTAAAGAAAAAGTTCTTAGTAACAGCAAAGATTAAACCCGTAAGAATAAATTATGAAACTAGACTCAATATTGATGTCAAGGATGATATATCAGCAATAGCTACAAAGTACGCTGAGAAATATGGTGTTGGTAAACTTGATATGAATCGCCTAATTAAAATGGGACTAGACATAATAGAAACGGTGGGTAAATAGATGATAAGACTAATTAATATTATAGGACAGAATTTTATGCCACACAAATACCTTGAGTTCTCTTTTGAGAATAGAGGATTATCTCTAATTGTTGGGGAAAACAAAGAGAATGCATCCGCATCATCAAATGGTACAGGTAAAACAGCGTTACTAGATTTAGTAACTTGGGTTCTGTTTGATAAAACGATTCGTGGAATCAGTAAAGACGATGTTATCAATAACAAGGTTGGAAAAGATTGTGAAGGAATAATCAGTTTTGAAGTCAACGGACACCAGTATAAAGTATTTCGTTACAGAGGCCATACCAAGTTTGGAAACAATGTATCCCTTTATGAGGGGGACTCGGATAAGCCTTATAGTGCTGATGATAATAAAGCTACACAGGCCCGTATTGAAGAAATCTTAGGGCTAGACTTTGATCTATTCACAACTATTTTCATGTTTGGTCAAGGTGTAGTAAAGCATTTTGCAGAGTTAACGGATGTAGGTCAGAAAGAAGTTCTTGAAAGAGTTCTAGGAATACAGAAGATTGATAACTATCTTAAAGAGGCGAAAGTGCGTAAAGATATTCTTGAAAAAGAGAAGATCTCGATAGCCCCAAAAGTGTCCAGTCTAGAATATAGTCAATCCAGTGAACAACAGTCACTCAATAGCCTTTTATCTGATTCAACAGTCTGGGGACAAAATGTAGCTATAAAGGTACTCGGGTTCGACGCCAGCATAAAAGGAATTAAGGATAGAGACTTTACTTCCCAACTAGAAGAAGTAGACAAAGAACTTGCTCTGATAAAAGAAAATACACAAGATTCTGATGGGGATGAAAGTCAATTTATAGCCTTAAAGGAAAATCAAACTAAGTTATCTTCGGATAGGAATAGCTACAAAGCGTCTAGTAAAATATATTCTGATGAATGTGCAAGACTGGAAGCTAAATCTAAAGAGGTAGCAGCTCTTGGTGACGTAGATGTACTAAACGCTGAGTTAGCTGAACTCGAACAAACCATCATAGATTTAGGGTATGAATTAAAGTCTAAACAAGAAGATCTTAACGAGTATAGAGCTGCTATTGGAGAAGCTGATACTCAAATAGCATTAAATAAACAAGAAAGTGCCAGACTTTCTTCTGAGGTTGTAAAAATGTCTGGATTAGATGGGGTATCAATTTGTCCAACCTGTAAAGGTCCTGTTAGTAAAGAGCACTTAGAGGAAGAGATTACAGCGTTTAACGCAAGCATTACTAGAGTAAGCACTGAGTTAGTAGAACTACAAGCCTTACGAGTAGAAGCCGTGGGTACGGTAACATCCCTAGTAGCGGAAATTTCTAGCATAGACTCAAAAATAACGCTTTCGAAAAATCGTAAACAATATGTAATGGCGTTGATTACTAAAATAACTGATAATACTGATGTAAACGTAGAGTTAAAAAACACTATGGTAAAACTTGATACTTGCAATGATAAGATAAAGGCGTTAGAAGTTTTGCTGGTAACAATAAATGCTGATTTACTGGGTATAGAAACTAAACTTATGGCAGCAAGTAAACTAAAGGATCAGTTTTCTACGTTAACATTAAGCCATATGGCAATACTAAACTCTCAGACGCAACAAAAAGAACAGATTAAATCCTTTGAGGCACAAAAGAAACAAGTTCAGGACGAAGTTAACCCTTACTCTAAGCAGATTACCGTTAAGCAGAGTAGAATTAAAGATTTAACCGAGGAACTAAAAAGTCATGTAGAAGATATTGATACAATTAATGAAAAGATGGAATATCTAACATTCTGGGAGAAAGCATTTGGACGTAGTGGAATTAGATCCTTGATACTAGATTCAGTAAAGCCAATTCTTGATGAAAGGGCTAATTATTATTCGGAGATTCTAACGGATGGTACTGTAAAGATTAAGTTCAATACATTAAAGACACTAGCTAATGGTGAGTTTAGAGACGAGTTTAATATAGAGGCAAAAAATGAAACGGGGTCAAATATCTATAAAGGAAATTCAGGGGGTGAAAAAAGAAGAATAGATATTTGTATCTTATTAGCATTACAGTACCTAGCTCAACATCAATCGAATAGTTTTATGAATGTACTATTCTTAGATGAAATATTTGAGAGCGTAGATGATGAAGGGCAGGATCGAGTAGTTGACCTGTTGCATACAATAGCTAAGGACGTTGAATCTGTATTTGTTATATCTCATGTACCCTCGTTTGCGTCGTCTTTCGACAATGTAATACGGATAACCAGAGGGCAAGGAAAAACCACAATTGAATAAGAAAGCGGGTGAGCCTATGGAGGATGAGGAAGAACAGGTAGAAAAAAAGGTATATCGTAAGTGCATTTGTTGTGGAGCTCCGGTATATGCTAAATTTGAAGTCTTCTGTAAAAAAGGTTCATGTCGAAAAAAGGGAAATAAGGATTCTAAATATATGAAAACATTTTCGATAGGTCGGGTGTGAAATGGATATGTCAGTAGCCAAATGCATAGATTGTTATGTAAAATTAGAGACTGTTCCATGTAGGTACTACCCAGGTGGTATTGGTTATCGTTGCCCACAATGTAAACTGGAGTATACACAAACCATGTATGAGAATCTAGTACAGCAGTACAAAGAATTATATGGGGAGGAGTTTGCTATGGGGTATCTATTCGACGAAGAATACGCCAAGTCGGATATTATCACAATCGGAGTAGGGTCAGATAGTGATGAGTTACCTGCGGAATTAAAGGAACTTCTGGCAGATGACGGCAAGCATAAGGAAGAGGATAATGATGATACAGCATCCTACGAATTACCAATACAAGAAGCTTAGAAAGGAAGATAAAATGACTGAAGAATTAAATGAACTTAGAGAGCAATTAATAGAGAAGATTATAACAGCAATACTATCAATGAACAATGAAGAATTAGTAGGGGTATCAAAATTATTTGGGTCAACAACCCAAGCTGGAATTTTATCCAGTGAAGACATCAGTATTCCGGATGAAGATGACGCATCTGAAGAAGAATCCATGCTAGGATGGATAAATCAATTAATCAATAAAGGTGGAACTGCGGTAGATGTACTTGAGTTTCTAACAACTGGCACTGAAGATATTAAATCGAGATTGGTTAGTATATTATCAGTGTTGGGATACCAACTAAAATCTGGGGTTGAATATACAGAAGAAATTTTACATAAAGTTACTATTCAGGCACTAATTAAACAGGGGGCTTCAGAGGATATAGATTTAGAGTCTATGACGGAAGAACGTACCCCTATAGCAGCTGTAAAGAGTATAGCAGTAGCACCAGCAACAACACAGGGGTTTGACTACAAAAAGGTAAAAGTAAACAAACCCGTAGAAGATGGAACTCCAGTAGACCAACAGATAAATGAGTTAATTATAAAGGTCGGAGGAGATAATTTGACAGAAGCCGATTTAATCATGATAACGGATTGGAATGAGAATTATACACCAGGTCAAATATTCCAAGCTCTTAAACGCACGTTTGAAAATAGTGTATTCAGTCTAAAGTCTACGAATGCTAGATTAAAGATTGATTTCCCCAAAGAAGAGGTAGGTCAAGATACCAGTGATAAACCAAGACGAGTAGGCAAATTTGGAATGGGAGAATAGGGGAAACTCATGGTAAAATACGCAGTAATTGAACTTTCTGTAGACCCACAGGTTAGACATTATGGACCGTTACCTCTTGAGGAGATGACCACCTTCCAATTAGAGGTAACATTAAACTATAAAGGGTATATTCTATTAGATAATAGAGATAGTCTAGGTGCAGATAAAATAATAATGGCATTAAAGTCTATAGAAGGTTTAATGACTCCGCCAGTTTTCATAAAGATGATGATTGTTGCTAGGTATAGATTATTAGATAAAGTAGTTTATCTAAAGGAGCAAGGTTATAGCCTACAGATGAATATATCAGAGTATGAAATTAATGAAGCCTATGACTGTCTACAACGTGGGGACGAGATTCCAACTTCAAACAATCTTAACCCAGAAGTAGTTAGCATGAAAAAAGAATTAATTCTTCAGGATAAGTTGGCAGTAAAAGAAGGAAGACGTGAGTTAGCTCTATATGAGGAAGCGGGATACAAAAATGCAGAAGACTTGGCACAAGTAATCGCAGTATATTCTGACTTTATTATAAAGAGTATGCCAAAAGAAGATGTATGCGAAAAGTATAATATTTCTATAGCGGAACTTGGTAAAGCTGTTGAAAAAGGTAGAACTTTTAGAACACAGACAATGATCCCGCAAGAAGAATTATATGATAAATTAATTGAGATTACTGTAAGTAAAGAGGCCCTTAAACAAGAAGTCTCTATGGCACGAAGACGCCTCGATGAATTTGATGAGCGTACTAAAGACGATTATTATCAGTTTATTGACTCCTTTGTAAATAATAAGGGGGATGAACAGTTAATAATCCGTAGTATAGCAAAGGAAAGAAAAAATCTACAAGATACTATATTAAATATCAGAGCTGCATTACAAACCCAAACAAAATTTGAACTCGAGCTTCAAGGGTTTATTGGTGGAAAGAGTAAGGTAAGTGCTCTACAGGTTAATATTAATAACAATATGGGTGGAGTAGCACAACCAGGTGTAGATATTAATGGGCAATCAACTAATGCAGTTGGTGGAGCTTATGATAGATACCTCCCATATTTAGATGAAAATGAGCGAAAAACCTTTCACGCTGTTATGGATAGGTTAATAGAGTTTTATTATTTAGATATTGACCACTTATTACCGGATCTCCCAGAAGGGCGGCAGTAAATGACCGAACTATTGATACCTGAGGTAGTTTACTCCGATGGTAGGGGGAATGGATTAATTGAAAAAAATTATTTAACTACGCCAGCAATACCGTTTAATTCCCCTATAGAAACACACATAGAAGGGCAAGCTGATTTCTGGGCCATGAAGTATAGAACCTTAAAAGGGAAGCCTTATAGATTCCGTGGAACAAAGCCACAGCAGAAAAGGGCTTTTTTACAAAAAATGTTAGCTGACCAGTCCCAACAAAAGACATACCAAAAATCTCGACAGGCTGGGGTATCAGAAAATTCCGTATCAGAGTTACTATTTTTAGCAAACAAATATGCGTATAAGAAATTTATGTATGTATTTCCTACCTTGCCTCAAATGAAAGACTTTGTACAGACCCGTGTTGAGCCTGCTATAGAGGATAGTCCATATATTTACCAACATCTTGATAAAAAGAAAAATAATATAAAATTAAAGCATTTATTCAATTGTGATCTTATGTTTCGAAGTGGTTCCACCCCAAGGGCTGGTGAAGGTGCGGATATTGATTGCGTATTCTTTGATGAGAGAGACCGTATGGCAACCTCGGTTCTTGAAGCTTTTAAGGAAGGCTTATCCTCATCAGATCTTGGGTTCATCCGAGATATTTCAACCCCATCTCTACCAGGGTACGGCGTAAACCTATCCTTTGAACAAAGTGATAAGAAGCATTGGTTTGTTAAATGTGATGCCTGCGGTGAATGGCAAGTTTTAACATTTCCAGAAAGTATTGTAAAACACACCTCTGTTGACGGTAAGCATAAGTATTGGTGTAAAAAGTGTAAAGCAGTCGATAGAATAAATAGAGACTCAGGAATATGGGTTCCAGAAATAACATCAGTACAGATGCCATGGTCTGGGTATCAGGTATCACAATTGGACTGCCCTTGGATAACAGCTGAAACTATCGTGGATAAGAAGAATAGAATGTTATCACAATTATTTTTCAATTATGTTCTTGGAAAGCCATATGTAGGCAATAACTTGTTGATACTTCAACCACACATAAACGGATGCATAATTCAAGGATTAACTACACTAAATAAAACCGGTAAAATCGTAGCTGGTGTTGACTGGGGGGACATTTCGTGGATAGTTATTGGAATGGTACAGAATGAGAAGATGATGGTATTGTATTACGAGAAAATTGCGTTTATAGATCCAGAAAGACATCATCAGCGAGTCGGGGAACTAATCGATGGTTATAAGATTGATACTGTAATATGCGACTATGGTTACGGGCGGGTTCACAATTCTATACTTATGAAAAAATATCCTGGTAAAGTTTGGGCTTGTAGATATAATGATCAGCATAATTCACAACTTATTGAAAATGTGTGGAACGAGCGACTTCATAGAGTAACAGTAAATCGCACAATATCCCTAAGGGTAATGGCAAGGTCTTGGAAAATGAAAGATTTTATATTACCTTCTGGCATTGTAGCTTCAAATCCGTTAAGTATGGAATATTTTAATCATCTAAAGTCATTGGCAGTAAAATTAGAGGAAATTGAAGAAGGCGTCGTATGGGAACGAATAGGACATTCTGGTCCAGACCATTTAGCACACGCTACCAATTATTTGCACATAGGTTATTATGGTGCCCTGGGTCGAGGGTATGCTACTATTGGTTACCTCGATTCACCCTCTGCGATGGACACATCGGGGAGAAAAATTCAGTTACTGGATTCAAATTCAAAATCACAGGAAGGAGATGACTTAGATGAAGGCTAATGTACCATCAAATGATATTTCATTTTTATTAGGTCAAGTTAGAGACATACCATTATTAACAAAGGATGAAGTAATTGTGTTATCAAGTCAAGTTCAAGAGGGGATATCTGCACAAGCTATATTAGATACAACTGAGGTAGATTTCGCCATAGAAGAAGTAGACAGGCTACGAACAATAATACGCATCGGTTTAGAGGCTAAAAATAAGTTTGTAACCTCGAATATGTTACTTGTTGTGTCGATTGCAAAAAGGTATTCATATAAGGATATAGACATGATGGAATTAATCCAAGAGGGGTCCTTTGGATTAATACGTGCTGCAGAAAAATTCGATGCTACTCGAGGTATAAAATTTGGTACATATGCATCTTATTGGGTTTCAGTCTATATTTCCAAATATATAGATAAAACTTCCGGTTTACTTTATATACCTAACTATGCAGTACAAAAATTGAATAAGTATTGTAAATTGTATAACAAACTTAATGTTGACGATTTGACTTGTACGGATGCTGAGTTTTCAAATATTGGTGAAAGTGAGATGGGAGAAAAAGACTTTAAAAATTCGTCGGAATTATATAAAGTTACCCAAAAGATGTTTTCACTATACGAAACTATCCAAGGAAGTGACTTTGTATTTGAAGACATAATACTAGAAGAAGAATCTGATAATCTTGAAGATTCTATTATTCTAAAGCTAGACATGAACCAAGCTGTAGATGAAGCGTTATTACCAATTGAAAAAGAAGTTATTATAAAAAGGTTCGGCATGAATGGGCAAGGGATGTATAGCATAGCAGAAATTGCTAAACAGCTACCAGTTACTGAAGATGGGGATGTTATAACTAAGGATAAAGTAAGAAAGCTAGAAAAAATAGCATTGAAAAAATTAAAAGAGTACCTTATTTCGAACGACTATGGGGTATAATTAAAGGAGCTGCGCAAAATGACACGTTATATTTATAAATGTGAAGAGTGCGAAATTGAAATCGAGACAGACCATGGTATGACAGAGTCTCCTGTGTTTAATTGTCCTAACTGTGATTCAGAATCACCAATGTTTAAGGTAATTACAGGAGGTACTGGTGTCATATTTAAAGGAAAAACGGGGGTAAGGACCTCTGGTAATAAAGATGATAGTTGGGATTGGGGAAAACCTAGACCTAAAGCATCAGAAGGGCATAAACTATCCAAAGATGAACGTATGCACATTGAAGCATCACACATAAAGAAGTATATGGACCGAGCAAAAGGCGTAGTGGCTAGTCCTCAAAAATTAGCCACAGCAGTAGACAAAAAAGTTAAAAAAATCGTAACATAAAAAAGGAAAAACTATGACCACATCTGCAGACATAACGCAAGAAGACATCAGACTCGCTAAAGAATACATTGAACAAGCCTCTGAACTGGAATTAGAAGATACCGTAGAAGCAATTAAGGCGGTTACCTTGATGAATAGGGAGCAACGAAGGGCAGCGGAGAAGGCTAAGAAACTACACCTCACTAAAAAACCTAAAGTCGTTCGGGGAAGAACTTACTATGGTAACCAAGACATCACGGAATATAAAAATCTAGGCATGTTCAATCACGTCTCATCAATAATGAAGTTAAAACAATTGAACATTTCAGCCCAAGATGTCTTAGACATGAAGGCAGAAAGTGAAGCAATAGAAGCTACGGAAAAAACTGTAGCAGAATAAAACCATGTTTAAAATTGGAAATCATGGGAATACTATAAATAATAAAACACCAAGGAAAGAAAGAAAGGAATAATTATGCGATTTGTTAATGTTAAGAAAGAAAATGGGGGGATAGAAAAATTCGACGCTGATAAGCTAAAAAAATCGATTGTAAAGGTTTTTGATAAGTCGGACTACACAAACTATGAATCGCACGTAGAAGCGGTGTTCTCGGGGGTAATTCGGCAGCTTGAAGAGTTTCCTGGGGTGTTCCGGCCTACTACTTCACAGTTAGGTTCTATTATCGAGGATACTTTGGTATATTTAGGGCACCCAACACCAGCAAAAAATTATATTTTGTATAGAGACCATAAACACCAGATGTCAAATCTCGGTAACAAGTTGAAAGTAGATGTTAAGGAACTTACTGATAATTATTTACTTCAACGAGATTGGAGATTAAAAGAAAATTCTAATTTCAATTTTTCTGTTGGTGGGTTAGAGTTTTATCAATCAGGGGCACTAAGCGCAAAATACTGGTTGGAATCAGTATACCCTAAGCATGTGTCTCAGGCACATGTTGACGGGGATATCCACATTTGTGATCTTTCAAGATTAACTTCGTACTGCTCCGGGTTTGAAATTACCAAACTTTTAAAGGAAGGTTTAGTTGGTGTTGGAACGAACTTATCGTCTAAACCGGCCAAACATTTGCGTTCTGTTATTAACCAATTGATTAACTTTATTGGTATCGAATCCAACGAGTTCAGTGGTGCAGTTGCTGTAAATAACATAAGCACTATGTTGGCACCATTTATTAAGGCAGATAATATGTCATTTTTGCAGGTAAAACAAGACATTCAAAATTTTGTTTTCTCGCTTGGAATCCCATCACGGTTTAGTGGTCAAAGTCTAACTTATGACCAAAACATAACCGTGTTTGATAAACTGGGGGATCTACACGTTGTACCAATCGGAGAATTTGTAGAAGACTATGATAATTTTAAAGAATTTTCCACAGTATCCTTCAACACAACAACTGGCGAAGTGTCAAAAAATAAAATAACTGGGGTTATAAAGCATCACACAAAAGGTGACATTTATAAAGTTACTCTAGTAGGTGGGAACGATATAAAAATTACTGAGGATCACTCATTATTTTCTATAGATGATAATCTGAACATAGTTGAAGCAACACCAACTACAGGATTAAAACATGTACTTGTCCCACAGAAAATAAACTGCGATTCAAGTACTGCGGTACAAGAAATAGTCTTTACAGAGGATTGTGGAAGGAAAAATAAAGGATTAAAGTTATTAGTTGCTAAAGATGTTTCTTGGCTTCTAGGGCTATACGTGGCTGATGGAAACATAAACGGGTCTGCGATTGAGATCGCAACATATAATGAAGTACTATATGATGAAGTATGTCAAATTTCGAAGGACTTTGCATCATTTAGAGATGCTTCGGCTGGAAAAGGAAAACTACCCAAGCATGGTGGAATTAGACTTAACGTTGGCCGTAATGTAAGTTTTACCCTTGAAAAAATGTGTGGTCATGGTGCTTACAATAAACGCATACCAGATGTAATATTTTCATCCCCAACCGAAAGTAAAATATCGTTTCTTAGTGGTCTGATTGATGGGGATGGAACTATTGATAAAAAACATAAATGTGCGGTTATAAGCACAGTATCCGCAGAGTTAGTGTCTGGTATACTATACCTGTGTATGCAGTTA
>SESG01016432.1_pt1 | contig 15809 bp, 14 predicted proteins | sample 3171421 | NCBI WGS metagenome assembly SESG01 (sample SAMN10866946, study PRJNA518727) | freshwater metagenome | biome: subpolar coniferous forest; feature: holomictic lake; material: water; isolation source: holomictic Lake 227, 6 m and 8 m depth | place: Canada: near Kenora, Ontario | collected... | reverse complement strand
GCGCGGCAGGGCGTCGATGACGTAGCACTGCTTGGGAACTTTGAAATTGGCCAGCGTGGCCTTCAGGCTGGCGACGATCTGGGCCGGGTCCAGCGCAGCGCCCGCCTTGGCCGTGACCACCGCCAGACCGACCTCGCCGAAATCAGGATGCGGCACACCGATCACCGCGCTCTCTTCAACGCCCGGCAATTCGTTGATATAGGCCTCGACCTCCGCCGGGTAGACGTTGTAGCCACCGCTGATGATCAGGTCCTTGCTGCGCCCCACGATCGTGACGTAACCGAGCGCGTCAAGCTTGCCAACATCGCCGGTCCTGAAGAAGCCGTCTGATGTAAATTCCTCTGCCGTCTTTTCCGGCATGCGCCAGTAGCCCTTGAACACATTCGGGCCCTTGACCTGAATGCCGCCAATCTCGTCGGTTGGCAGCGCTGCTCCCGCGTCATCCTGCACGCGCAGACTGACCCCGGGCAGCGGGAAGCCAACCGTGCCGCCACGGCGTGCGCCCTGCCCTGCGTCGTACGGATTGGAGGTGAGCATGCCAGTCTCGCTCATGCCGTAGCGCTCCAGAATCGTGTGGCCGGTGCGCTTGTGCCATTCAGTGAAAGTCTCGATCAGCAAAGGCGCCGAGCCGGCGATGAAGAGCCGCATAGTGCGCGCCGCTTCCAGCGTCAGACCGGGCTCGGTCAGCAGACGCACATAGAGCGTGGGCACACCCATGAAGACCGTCGCCTGCGGCATTTTCTCCAGCACTTTTTTCGGATCGAAGCGGCCTAGCCAGATCATCTTGCTGCCGTTGAGCAGCGCGCCGTGGATGGCGACAAACAGGCCGTGCACATGGAAAATCGGCAGCGCGTGGATCAGCACATCGCCGGCGCGCCAGCCCCAGTAGTCTTTCAGCACCCGCGCGTTACTCAGCAGATTACCGTGGCTCAGCATGGCGCCCTTGGAGCGCCCGGTGGTGCCGCTGGTGTAGAGAATCGCCGCCAGATCATCAGCCTGTTTCAGCGCCGGCTGCTGCTGGTCGGAACAATGCGCGGCGCGCTCCAGCAGGGAGCCGCTGCGGTCCTCGTTGAGCGTGAAAACGTACTGGGTTCCGGCCTTGAAAGCGATCTTGCTGACCCAGCCGAAGTTCTTGCCGGTGCAGACGACGACCGCCGGCTCGGCGTTGCCGATGAAGTACTCAATCTCCGCTTGCTGATAAGCCTGATTGAGCGGCAAATAGACAAAACCGGCGCGCAGCGTGGCCAGGTACAGCAGCATGGCCTCAACCGATTTTTCAACCTGCACCGCGATACGCGCACCGGCTGGCAGTTGCAGCGAATCGAGCAGCGAGGCCAGTTTGGCACTGGCGCGCTCGATGTCGCGCCAGGAATAAAGCAAGCCGTCATCGGTTTCGACGGCGACGCCGTCCAGGTCTTGCGGGAAGCCGGCGCGCAGCGCGACAAAGAGGTTGGCGTTGGCAGACGTTGGGGTTTTGCGGTTTTGCATGTCAGCGATTGAACGGATGGTGATTGAAACGGGCTGAGTCGCCCATGGCGAACAGATTAAAAGTTGGGTCTTCTTTTCTCAATGAAAGCGTGTACGCCCTCGCGGTGTTCGGCGCTGTCGGCGTAGGCATAGCTCGTATCGTCGGCGGGATCGCTTTGAACTTCAGCGCCGGATTCGCTTAACAAGGCGCGAATGGTTTGCTTGTTCATGCGCGCCGCCTGCGGCGCCAGCGCCGCGATGCGAAGCGCGCGTGTGTGGGCCGCGCCAGCGAGTTCGGCGTCAGCCAACACCTGGCTCAAAAAACCGCTGGCTTTGAGTTCGGTGGCACTGAAGATCGCCGCCTCCAGCAGCATCTGGCGCGCCACGCCCATGCCGGCTTCACGTGCCACCAGGGCAGCCTCACGCGGGGCCATCGGAAAACCAAGGCGCGCAATCGGTGCGCCGAAGCGCGCCGACATGGCGGCCAGACGGATGTCACAACAACTCGCGATCTCCATGCCAGCACCCATGCAGTTGCCCGCGATCAACGCCACGATCGGCACATCGCAATCCAGCATCGCCTGCAAAGCCGGCCAGACATCGTTCTCGTGAAAATCGCGCAGACTTGCCGCCTCAAAACGGAAATCAGCGTATTCCGAAATATCGCCGCCAGCGCACAGATTGCCGTTCTCGCCGGTTACGACGACACAACGCACGCCGCTGCTGGCCTGGATCTGCTCGAACGCCGCGCGCAAGTCCTGCCACATGTGGCGCGACATGGCGTTGAGCTTGCCGGGGTTGGACAGGCTGACCGAGGCCACCGCATCCACAACCGACATTTGCACGCTGCCGCTCATCAACGCACCGCCGCCACACCCATGACCGCATCCGGCAGCGCCGTTGCAATGCCCGGAAAGACGCAGATCAGGAACACCGCCAGAAACATCAGCAGCACAAATGGCAGCACACCCCAGATGATGTCGCTAAGCGAAATATCGGGCGCGATGTTTTTGATAACGAAGATGTTCAATCCCACCGGTGGATGAATCAAACCGGCCTCCATCACGATCGTCATCAGCACGCCAAACCAGATCAAGTCAAAACCAGCGGCCTTGAGGGGCGGCAGGATGATGGGCGCCGTCATCAGGATGATACTGACCGGCGGCAGGAAGAATCCGAGCAGGATCACCATCAGCAAAATGGCCGCCAGCAGCACCCATTTGGACAGGTGCATGCCGACCACCCACTCCGCCGTGGACTGGCTGATGTGCAGAAAGCTCATCACGTAGGAGAACAGCAGCGACATGCCGATGATCATCATCAGCATGGTTGATTCGCGCAGCGTCGCCGTCAGGATCGGCGCCACATCGCGTGGCCGCCAGACGCCGTAAATGGTCGCGATCAGCAGCAGCGCCAGCAAAGCGCCGAGTCCTGCCGTTTCAGAGGGCGTTGCAAAGCCACCGTAGAGCGCCACCATGACGCCGATCAAAAGCAGCACAAAGGGCACGACGCGCGGCAACATCTCGAACTTCTGCCGATTCGTGAAAGTCTCGTCGAGCAACAGGGCTGAAGCCGCACCGGAGCGTTCGAATTCAGCCTTGGCCAAGCGGTGTTCCTTCTGGTAACGCCAGGCAGCGTAGACCGCAAACAGCCCCACCAGCAGCACGCCCGGAAAGATGCCGGCCAGGAACAATCGGCCCAGTGACTGCTCGGCCGCGACCGCATACAGAATCATGGTGATCGAAGGCGGCAGCAATATGCCCAAGGTGCCGCCGGCGGCAATGATGCCCGCAGCAAAGCCGGGCGAATAGCCACGCTTGCGCATCTCGGGTATGCCGGCACTGCCAATGGCCGAACAAGTGGCCGGGCTTGATCCGGCCATGGCTGCAAACAGGGCGCAGGCGAAGACATTGGCAATGCCCAATCCACCCGGAATCCGCCCCATCCAGACATGCATGGCAGCGTACAGGTCCTGCCCGGCACGTGAGCGACCGATCGCAGCGCCCTTGAGGATGAAGAGCGGAATCGACAGCAAGGTGATGCTGGCCATCTCCTCGTAGACGTTTTGCGTCACGGTGTTGAGCGCCGAGGCCGGCATGAACAGGTACATGAAGAGCACCGCCACGCTGCCCAGCGCAAACGAAATTGGCGCGCCCGAAAACATGAAGAGCAGCGTCACTGCGCCAAACAGCAAACCCAGGCCGAGCATCGTCATGGCGCCTCCCGCGAAGCTTTTTCGAGCAAGGCGTTGACACGCGCGCTGAGTTGGATCAGCAATTGCAGGCTCAGCAGCGTCATGCCGGCCGCCATCAGCCCGTAGGGAATCGACAGCGGGGGCGCCCAGGAGGAAGAGGTGGTCTGATGCTCGATCCATGCCTCATGAAACAGCGTCCACGACTTCCAGGCAAAGAAGCTGCAAAAGAGCATGCTCAGCACATCGACCAGCAACAGGCGCAGGCGATTGAGCGAGTTCGGCAGCAGGGTCGCGACGGCCTCGATGCCCACATGGCCGCGCAATGCCTGCACAAATGCACTGCACAGGAAAGTAGCGCCAACAAGGCAGAAGACAGCGGCTTCATCCTGCCAGTCGGTGGATGACTTCATCACGTAGCGCGAAACCACGCTGTAGGTCAGCACCGCCGAAGCAATCAGCAGGAAAAACATGCCAATCGTTACCATGATCTGGTTGATTCTCATCAACACGATGGCCAGCGGCAGCAGCAGACGCGGTGTATCAGGGTCCACGCCGAGCACGGCGGGCCCGACCTCCAAAGCGCGTGTCATGCCAGCTTTTGCGCAGCTTTGAGCAGCGCCGCACATGACTCGCTCTTCTCTGCGAAGTCCTTCCACGCTGTTTCGCGTGCGATAAGCTGCCACTTCTTCAGAACCGCTTCGTCCATGTCATAGACCTTGGCGCCAGCCTTGGCGTAAATCTCGGCCGCTGCCTTGTCATCGGCACGGGCTGCGTCCTGGCCGAAGACTTCGAGTTCGGCGCCAACTGCCATCACCACGTCCTGCTGAGCCTTGGGCAGTTTCGCAAAAACTTCCTTTGAGATCATCAGGGGCTCCAGCATGAACCAATAGGTCTTGTTGCGCCCGGTGGTCAGATGCTTGGCAATTTCCTCCAGCTTGAAGGAAATGAAACTGGTGCTGGACGTCATGGCGGCGTCCATGGCGCCGGTTTGCATGGCGGCATAGATCTCGTTGGACGGCAGCGTAATCACGGATGCACCGGCGGCTTTCAGCATCATGTCCATCTCACGACTGCCACCACGCACCTTGAGTCCTTTGGCGTCATCAGGGGTCAGCAAGGGCCGCGAGCGACTGGCCACACCGCCAGCCTGCCAGATCCAGCTGACAATCATCACGCCTTTGTCATCGAGAACCTTGCCAAGCAACTTGCCCACTTCAGCTTTTTTCCAGAGCGCTCCCTGTTCATAGCTTGGCACCAACGCCGGCATCAAGCCAATATTGGTTTCTGCCACCTCACCGCCGGCGTAGGACAAAGGCACCAGACTCATGTCGAGCGCGCCCTTGCGCATGGAAGAAAACTGGGCATTGGTCTTCATCAGCGAAGACCCCGGATAGACCGATGCCTTGAGCGCACCTGCGGTTCTCTTTTCCACCTCCACGGCAAAACGCCGGCACAGGCGATCACGGAAATCGCCGTCGGTCAGCGTGCCGCCGGGGAATTGGTGTGAGATCTTCAAACCACCCGCATTGCTTTGCGCCCAGGCGCCAGGCGCCACACCCGCAACGGCAGCCGCCGCCGCGGTATTCATGAAATCTCTTCGTGTCAAAGTCATTTTGTCTCCTAAGGTATCACCGATTATTTTTTTCGGTGTATTTGTAAAACCAACTCAACTCAACTCATGCCCTCCGGCACGCAGGCCGCAAGACAATGACCGGATCATCTCAGCGCACGCTTGCCAGCCCACAGCCACAGGCCGATGCCGCCCAGAATCATGGGCAGGCACAGCCACTGCCCCATGCTCATGCCGAGCGACAGGATACCCAGATGCGCATCGGGTTCGCGGAAGTATTCAGCACCGAAGCGAAACAGGCCGTAGCCCAACAGAAACACGGCTGACACCTGGCCCTGGTGCCGCTGTTTGCGCGCATAGAGCCACAGGATCACAAACAGCAGCAAGCCTTCGCCAAGGAACTGGTAGACCTGCGACGGATGGCGCGGCAAATCACCGGCGCCGCGAAACACCATGCCCCAGGGCAGATCGGGGCTGCACAAGCGACCCCAGAGTTCAGCGTTGATGAAGTTGCCGACCCGGCCTGCAGCCAGACCGGTCGGAACACAGGGCGCGACAAAATCGGCGACTTGCAACCAGGGTCTGCCACGCGAACGGGCAAACCAGATCATGGCGACGATGACGCCGAGCATGCCGCCATGGAAGCTCATGCCGCCGGCCCACACTGCCAAAATTTCGAGCGGGTGCGTGAGGTAATACAGCGGCTTGTAAAACAGGCAGTAACCGATGCGACCGCCCAGCACCACGCCCATCACACCCATGAACAGGATGTCTTCGACATCGCGCCGACTCCAGGCTGCAGTTCCCGTGAACGAGGCAAAGGGCTGGTGGCGCAAACGCTGATTGCCCAGGAACATGAAGAGCGCAAAAGCTGCCAGATAAGTCAAGCCGTACCAGTGAATGGCCAAGGGCCCGATCTGCAGCGCAACCGGATTGATTTGGGGGTGAATCAGCATGGATGACATTGTGCACGCAACTCGCGCGACCAATGTCGGGTGCGTGTCAGCAACCCATGCGCTCTTCTACTGAGCGAAATTGAATGACTCAAACTTGCGCTTGTGCGCACAAGACCACCGCTTCCTTTGCCGGAAGAAAGCCCCCGGCAAAGAAAACAGTCTGCAGCAGACCTTAGGCCGGTGCTGCGGCGCTTGATGTGAGGCCGATCGCTTCTGCGTACTTGAGATAGGTCTCAACCGACGCAATCACGACACGTGCTTCAATCGACAGCAGTTCAATGCCGACCAGCGACACCTTGACCCACGCATCGATCACGATGCCCTTGTCCAGGATACGGTCAACCACTTCAGCCAAACTCGAAGAGTCGGTCGATTTCTGTACTTTTGCCATTTTCATTCTCCTACCGATTGCACCCCTGGTTAACGTTCTCTAGACACGAAGTACGAGGTTAAACCCTTCGCTGCTTGGTACAACGCAATGGTCGTGCCAACACTGCGACGAAAGCTATTGCGCCGGCTTTCGCAAAAATACAGCCATAAATCGGCAGCATCAAGCCTGAAATGCGGCGATTTGCCAATGCGATGGCGCCACGGGCAGGCTCACATTCCAGAATCAGGGTGAAGCTGCCGTGGTGGCAGCACCATACATGGGGTGCCTGCTACCATGCATCGGTCAGCGGCAGCGGCAGGCCGCCCCGGGCGGCCACTGGCGTCGCGAATAAAATAGGCCAGAGCGTCAATAATTCCAGGCGCCTTTGCGGCCCCGAAACCCCGGCATTTTTTACACGAGACCTGAAACATCCCATGGACACCAAACCCGTTATTCCGAACCCGCGCAGCCAGAACATCACGCAAGGCAAGTCGCGCGCGCCGAACCGTTCCATGTACTACGCCATGGGCTACAAGGAAGAAGACTTCCAGAAACCCATGGTGGGCGTTGCCAACGGCCACAGCACCATCACACCTTGCAACAGCGGTCTGCAAAAACTTGCCGATGCGGCGATTGCCGCGATCGAAGCCGGTGGCGGCAAGGCCCAGGTCTTTGGCACGCCAACCATCAGTGACGGCATGGCGATGGGAACCGAAGGCATGAAGTACAGCCTGGTCAGCCGCGAGGTGATCTCCGACTGCATCGAAACCTGTGTCCAAGGGCAGTGGCTAGACGGCGTGCTGGTGGTGGGCGGTTGCGACAAGAACATGCCCGGCGGCATGATGGGCATGTTGCGCGCCAATGTGCCTGCCATCTTTGTCTACGGCGGCACCATCGTACCGGGTCGCTACCAGGGCAAGGACCTGAACATCGTGAGCGTCTTTGAGGCTGTCGGCGAAAACGCCGCAGGCCGCATGAGCGATGAAGACCTGCTCGAGATCGAGCGCCGCGCTGTGCCAGGCCCCGGCTCCTGCGGCGGCATGTACACGGCCAACACCATGTCCTCGGCCTTTGAGGCGCTGGGCCTGTCCCTGCCCTATTCCAGCACCATGGCCAATCCGCATGAAGAGAAAGTGGACTCGGCCCGCGAATCGGCCAAGGTGCTGCTCGAAGCGATCAAGAAAGACCTGAAGCCGCGAGACATCGTTACGCGCAAATCAATTGAGAACGCGGTTGCCGTCATCATGGCCACCGGCGGCTCAACCAACGCCGTGCTGCACTTTCTGGCCATCGCACACGCGGCCGGCGTCGAATGGACGATCGACGATTTTGAGCGCGTGCGCGTCAAGACGCCGGTGCTGTGCGACCTCAAGCCCAGCGGCCAGTACCTGGCAGTCGATCTGCACCAGGCCGGCGGTATCCCACAAGTCATGAAAATGCTGCTCGGCGCGGGGCTGCTGCACGGGGACTGCATCACCATCACCGGCCAGACCATCGCCGAGGTGCTGAAAGACGTTCCGGCCGCGCCGCGTGCCGACCAGGATGTGATCCGTCCGCTATCAAACCCGATGTACAAACAAGGCCATCTGGCTATCCTCAAGGGCAACCTGAGCCCCGAAGGCTGCGTCGCCAAAATCACCGGTCTGAAGAAGCCGGTCATGACCGGCCCGGCCCGTGTCTTTGACGACGAGCAATCGGCTCTGGCGGCGATTCTGGCCAACAAGATTGTGGCCGGTGACGTCATGGTGTTGCGCTACCTGGGTCCAAAAGGCGGCCCTGGCATGCCGGAAATGCTGGCACCAACCGGTGCGCTGGTCGGCCAAGGCCTCGGTGAGTCGGTCGGCCTGATCACCGACGGCCGTTTCTCCGGCGGCACCTGGGGCATGGTCGTGGGCCACGTCGCGCCGGAGGCTGCGGCTGGCGGCACCATTGCCTTCATCCATGAGGGTGATTCCATCACGATCGACGCCCACCAGTTGCTGCTGCAACTCAATGTCAGCGACGAAGAAATCGCCCGCCGACGCGCTGCCTGGACCGCGCCAGCGCCACGCTATACCCGCGGTGTGCAAGCGAAGTTTGCATTCAATGCATCAACCGCCAGCAAGGGCGCAGTGCTGGACAACTACTGATCCCTTTTCGGCTGCGGCAAATGAGTTAGAAGCTTTCCCACTGGTCCAGCCCCGCACCGACACCCGCAGGGGCCGGCGCTGTGCTTGCGGTGGAGGCTCGTGTCGGCGCAGGCTTGGGTTTTGCAGCACTGGCTGTGGTCGCGCCCTTGCCTGCCGGCCTTGGCGCTGGCGCGCGACTCGAGGCCGCCGGTCGGGCAGGATCCATGGGTCGATTCGTTGCAGCGGTGATCTTGAAGACCGAGACCGCCTGCACCAGATCGCCCGCCTGTGAATTGAGGCTGCTTGCAGCGGCCGCCATCTCCTCCACCAGTGCGGCATTCTGCTGGGTGCTCTGGTCCAGGCTGGTGACTGCTTCGCTGACCTGCGCCACGCCCGAGGCCTGTTCGCTGCTGGCAGCGCTGATTTCCCCCATGATGTCGGTGACGCGGCGGATATTGCTGACGACCTCGGTCATGGTCGACCCGGCCTGGTCGACCAGGGCGCTGCCCTTTTCCACCCGTTCCACGCTGGCGTGGATCAAGGACTTGATCTCCTTGGCCGCTTCTGCCGAGCGCCCGGCCAGCGAGCGCACCTCTGTTGCGACCACGGCAAAACCGCGCCCCTGATCGCCGGCGCGTGCCGCCTCCACTGCGGCGTTGAGCGCCAGGATATTGGTCTGGAACGCAATGCCGTCAATCACGCCAATGATGTCGGCGATCTTGCGCGACGCATCACTGATGTCTTTCATTGTCTCAACCACCTGGCCCACCACTTCACCGCCCGTGATGGCAATGGTGCTGGCGCGCTGGGCCAACTGGTTGGCCTGCTTGGCGTTGTCGGCGTTTTGCTTCACGGTGGAACTGAGTTCGTCCATCGAAGCTGCCGTTTCCTGCAGCGCGCTGGCCTGCTGTTCCGTGCGGGCACTCAGGTTATTGTTGCCCTGCGCAATTTCGGCACTGCCGGTTGCAACCCCCTCAGACCCCACACGCACCGTGGCCACCACCTTGGCCAGACTCGATTGCATGTTCTCAAGCGCCTGCAGCACGCGGGCCATCTCAGCCGGTTGGTCGGAGGAGTTGATTGAGCCGCTGATGTCACCCCTGGCAATGCGTTCGGCAATCTCCACCACCATCTTCAGCGGCCGCATGATGGCCCCAAACAGAACCAGCGATGACAGCACGAGGCTGACCAACAGCGCAAGCACGCCAAGACCCACCATCCAGTAAATCCTCAAGGTCGTGGCATGGCCAATGGCCTGAGCCTGGTAGACGACCGCCTCCGTCTTGGTTGACAGCGTTGCCCCCAGGGCGGTGACCTTGCCGAACAGCAGCATGGCATCGGTGTCTTCGATGCTGATTTTCTTGCGCACCAGGATCTTTTCCACCACCGTTTTGAGTTCGGTCCATTGCGGCAGCAGTTCCGCCTGAACCTCCCGGTAGATCAGTGCGTCCGACTCTGCGGCGGCAGATTTGAGCCGGCCCAGTTCCTTGTCTACCTCATTGATACTGTCCTGCGTCAGTTTGCGTGAAGACGATGAGCCCTCCGTCAACAACAACTCGCCAACGCCGCGCAAGGTCTTTTGCAGATCCAGATCGGCGTCCCTCGAAGCCTCGTGTGCGGCATCAGCGCGCTGCATTTGCTGGAGATAGTGATAGCCAATGGCGCCAACCAGCACCAGGACCAGGATCTGAACGGCTGCCGCCAAGGCAAGGCGCATGCGTATCGATATTTTCATGTTTACTCCCACAAACGACTATTTCGAAATCAGTTTTCGACCGGCAGGCCCTTGCCTTGCCACTCGGTCCACCCGCTGCGCATGTAATTCACGTTCTTGTGGCCCGCCTTGACAGCCCACACTGCGGCCTTGTAACTCTTCCATCCGGCAGGGCCATCGCTGTAAAAGACCAGCGGCTGGTCTTTGTTGACGGGCAACTTGGTCAGGTCAAACTGATCCTTGGCAGCGTCGAAGTTAGCGGCGTCATCGCTGCCACTCTTGTATGGAATCGCACGCGCCCCCGGCACATGGCCCTTGCCAAAATTAACCACGCTGCGGGTATCCACAAAAAACGCGCTCTTGCCATCGGCCAGTTTGCGTGCCTCCTCGACCAAAATCAGTTTCCCACCCGGCAGCGCTGTGGGCGTCTCCGCCTGGCCCCAGGACGAAGCAGCCGCCGCGAGAGCAAGGCTGGCAAGCAAAAGCTTCCAGAGTTCGACCGTGCGCATCGCTCGATTTGTATTCATATTGACTCCCCTCGAAATTGCAAATCCGAAATCGAGGTCTTCACCCCGAGCCTCTGCCGAACAAAGCGATCACGGCGCATGGCAGATTGAGCATTCGCTGGCCGGCAGTAAGAGGATGATAGGTAGCGGGATGGCGCTTGACAGCCCGAACAGCGCCGGATTTACCCGCCATCTCAGCGCATCAAAGCGCAGGCTGCCCATGGTTTGCGCAAAAGGCGATCCGACTGCACAACCTCCAAAGGACTTGCCCCGCTACACTCTAGGCATTTCCCCCAAGCCATTAGCCAATGACCTACTGCGTCGCCATCAAACTCAATGCCGGACTGGTTTTTCTGTCCGACTCCCGCACCAATGCCGGCCTCGATCAGATCAGCACCTTTCGCAAGATGATCGTCTATGAAAAACCGGGTGACCGCTTCATGGTCTTGCTGTCGGCGGGCAATCTGAGCATTTCGCAGTCGGTGCGCGAAATACTGCAGATTGAGCAGATCAAGGAGCATGAAGACAGCGAACCGATCACGATCTGGAACGCCAAGAGCATGTTTGATGCAGCGCGCGTCCTCGGTGCTGCCATCCGCCATGTTTATGAACGCGATGCCGCCTCACTCAAACTCGCGGGTGTTGAATTCAATGTGTCGCTGATTTTCGGTGGCCAGATCCATGGCGAGGGCATGCGCCTGTTTCAGGTTTATTCGGCCGGCAACTTCATCGAAGCGACGCCCGAGACGCCCTACTTCCAGGTTGGCGAATCGAAGTACGGCAAACCGGTACTCGACCGCGTCATCACTCCCTTCACGCCGCTGGACGAAGCCGCCAAGTGCGCGCTGGTGTCGATGGACTCAACGCTCAAATCCAACCTGTCGGTCGGACTGCCACTCGACATGGTGATCTATGAAGCCAACAGTTTCCAGACCGACAAGGTCGTCTGTATCGACGAGAACAACCCCTATTTCAGGATGCTGCACGGCAGTTGGGGACAAAAGTTGCGTGAGGTGTTCGACAGCATCGAAGACCCAATGTGGAACGGCGAACAGACCGATGTGCCGCTGTTGACACAGACCGGCCGTAACCGGCCGCTGAAAAAAATAAGCACGCCACAGGAAAAATTGATTTAGCACGGTGCGGGGCAAGCCGCAAGCAGTTGCCAAGGACCATCCCCCCAATATGAAGATCGTTTTCTCCCACGCCAACAGTTTCCCCGCCAGCACCTATGGCGTCATGTTCAAGAGCCTCAAGGCGCGCGGTTTTTCGATCAGCGCGATCGAGAAATTCGGCCACAACAGTCAATACCCGATCACCAATAACTGGCCGCATCTGGTACAACAACTGATCGATTTCACGCAGGCCGAGGTGGATAAAAATGGCGAGCCGGTTTTTCTGGTCGGCCACTCCTTTGGCGGCTTTGTCAGCCTGATGGCGGCGGCCCTCAAACCCGGATTGAGCAAGGGCGTGCTGCTGGTGGACTCGCCGATCCTGGGTGGGTGGCGCGCCACCACACTGGGGGTCATCAAGAGCGCGCAAATGGTGGGGTCCTTCTCGCCCGGCGCCACCAGTCAGCGCCGGCGCACCCACTGGCCCAGTGCTGACGCAGCGCTAGAGCACTTCCGGAACAAAAAAGCGTTTGCCAAGTGGGACCCGCTGGTGCTGCGCGACTACATCACCCACGGCACGCACGACGAAGGGCGCGGCACGGACAAGAAAAGGGTGCTCAGCTTTGACCGCGCGGTCGAGACCGCGATCTACAACACGCTGCCCGACAACCTCGATCAGTTGCTCAAACGCCATCCGGTCAAGTGCCCGGTGTCCTTCATTGGTGGCACGCATTCTGCGGAGATGAAGCAGGTTGGCATGGACATGACACAGCGAATCACGCACGGCCGCATCATGCTGCTCGACGGCAGCCACCTGTTCCCGATGGAAAAACCGATCGCCACCGCCGCTGCCATTGAGGCCGCGCTGCGCAGCATGCCGGGCGTGGTTTAAAAGCCTCGCGACCCTCGAAAAAACTAGCCCGTATGAAGCCGAAGGTGCAATACGGGGACACCACCGGCGCGTCTTCAATCCCGTATTGCGCTGCGCTTCATACGGGCTACGCGTCGCAATGACGGGGTTTCCTTCAAGCAGCCCAAACGACCAGACCACTCCAGGCCGTCGCCAGCACCACGCAACCAAAGACGATGCGGTAATAGGCAAAGCCGGCAAAGCTGTGCGTGGCGATGTAGCGCAGCAGCCAGCGGATGCACAGCCAGGCACTGATGAAAGACACCACCAACCCGACCGCGAACAGTGGCAGGTCGGCCAGCGACAGCAGGGCACGCTCCTTGTACAGGCTGTAGGCGCCGGCGCCGATCAGGGTCGGAATGGCCAGATAAAAAGAAAAATCAGTGGCCGCCTTGCGCGACAGGCCCAGCAGCATGCCACCAATGATGGTGGCCCCGCTGCGGCTGGTGCCCGGAATCATGGCCAGGCACTGTGCCAGACCAACCTTCAGCGCGTCCAGCGGCGTCATGTCTTCCACCGCATGGATGCGCGCCACCGCCGGGTTGTTGGCCTGGCGCCGCTCGGCCCACAGGATGATGAAGCCGCCCAGGATAAAGGTGCTGGCCACCACCACCGGCGTAAACAAATGCGCCTTGATCGCCTTGCCAAACAACAGACCCAGGATCACAGCCGGAAGAAAAGCAATCAGCACATTGAGGGCAAAGCGCTGCGCCTGGCGCTCACTTGGCAGCGCCAGCACGGTGTCGCGAATCTTTTGCCAATAAACCAGAATCACGGCAAAGATGGCGCCGGTCTGGATGGCGATATCAAAGACCTTGGCCTTGTCATCGTCGAAACCCAGCAACGAACCCGCCAGGATCAAGTGTCCGGTCGATGAAATCGGCAGGAACTCCGTCAAACCTTCGACCACGCCCATAACGGCGGCCTTACTCAACAATGCGATGTCCAAAAGGTGCTCCCAAATCAATGCAGTGCGCGGATTGTCGCCGGGCCAGACCGGCTTGCCCCGGATGCGCTGAAATTCGTGCTTCAATCGGGTCGCGCAAGGCGACAGCACGGCGCTAATTCAACGCACAAAGGAATGATGGATTCATGAAACGTTTTCTGTTTTTGACTGCCGGCCTGCTGGCCACGGCGCTGACGGTACAGGCGCAGGAATCGGGCCTGCCCTTGTGGGAAGCCGGCGCCTTTGCGGGCACCGCCTCGGCTCCGTCCTACCCCGGTTCGCCGGACCGCAGCACACGCAGTTTGCTGCTGCCCTATCTGGTCTACCGCGGCGAGGTTCTGCGCATGGAGCGCGGCGGCATTGACGCGCGTCTGTTGCATACCAACGCTTTGGAATTCGATGTTGGTTTCAGCGCTTCACTGCCGTCAAGTTCGCAGGACTCGCTCACGCGCCAGGCAATGCCCGACCTGGGCACCCTGGTCGAGTTTGGCCCGCGTCTGAAACTGACCCTGGCGCGGCCGGCACCCGGCCACCGTGTGCGGCTGGAGTTACCGCTGCGCACGGTGCTTGAAGTCAACAGTGGTGTACGGCAACAGGGCGTGGTTTTCGAGCCTGAATTGCGCTATGAAGCGCGCGATATCGGTGCTGGCTGGGCCCTGCGCTCCAGCGTCAGCGTGATCCTGGGGGATCAAAAACTCAATCGCTATTTCTATGAAGTCGCGCCCCTGTATGCCACGGCGACGCGACCGGCCTATGAAGCACGCGCCGGGCTGATCGCCACGCGATTGACTTTTGACACCACGCGCGAAATCAACCCGGATGTGCGCATCTTCGGCCAGCTGCGCCTGGAATCGTACGCTGGCGCCGCCAACCAGAACAGTCCGCTGAGCGTGCAGTCCAGCGGGGTTTCCGTCGGTGTGGGCGTGGCCTGGACGCTGGGACGCTCCGAGACTCGCGCGCCCTAGCGTCGTTTGGCGTGCGGCATTCGACGTTTCGTCGCAGCGCACGGGCGCCACACTGCCGAGCCGGCTAAAGTGCAGCCATCGCATCAGCACACCGGAGATTGCCATGAACCCTGCCATGAGCCCACAAGACATTGAAGAACTGGCCCGCAGACGGGCCAAGCGCAAGATGGGTTGGTACACCCACGCCTTTGTTTACGTCGTCGTCAACCTGGCACTGGCCCTGAAGTCTGCTTTTACGGGTCACAACTGGGCTATTTACCCACTGCTGGGTTGGGGGCTGGGTCTGATGATTCACGGCCTCGTGGTCTTTGTCAGCGCCCCCGCTGACCGGCTGCGCGACCACCTGGTACAAAAGGAACGCGAACGTCTGCAACAGCAGAACCGGTCGTGATGCCAGCTGTGTCACAGCCCCCGTGCCGCTGGACCATAAGGGCGCTGGCGCAGCGCAGTCTGCCGGGCCTGAGCGTCAACACCGTTTTTGCCCTGGTCCTGACCGCTTTCGGCGCAAGCGATTTTGGCGTTAACCTGGTTTATTCGCACTGCATTGGTGTGAGCATCTGGCTGCTGATCGAGGCTGCGTTGTACTGGCTGCTGCCAGAACCGGATCTGCCATGGCGACGCATGTACCTGCTGGTGCCTCTGTGTGTCGTGCTCGGCTACGCAATCGGCCTGTCCCTGGCTGCCACGTTGCTGGGGCACCCGATTGCCTGGTTCGGCGCCGGATCGCCACGCCTGTTGTTGGGCTATCTGCTGCTGAGTCTGCTCGCCGGCGGCGCCTTGAGCTACTACTTCATGAGCCGCGAGCAATTGGCAAGCGCCAGTGAAGAAATGGCGCTCGCCAGCGCCCGGACCGAGACCGCGCAGCGCCAGGCGACCGAGTCACAACTCAAACTGTTGCAGACCCAGCTCGAGCCGCACATGCTGTTCAACACGCTGGCCAATCTGCGCGCGCTGATTGCCACCAATCCGGTTGCCGCCACCGAGATGCTGG
>SESG01033977.1_pt1 | contig 15812 bp, 13 predicted proteins | sample 3171421 | NCBI WGS metagenome assembly SESG01 (sample SAMN10866946, study PRJNA518727) | freshwater metagenome | biome: subpolar coniferous forest; feature: holomictic lake; material: water; isolation source: holomictic Lake 227, 6 m and 8 m depth | place: Canada: near Kenora, Ontario | collected... | reverse complement strand
TTCATTGATGGAGTTCGCTCAATCAATCCTGCTGTAAGGGTTATTTCCGGTTATATCGGTATGACAGGAAGCGCTTTTGCCGATCCCGCCAAGGGCAGGGAACTTGCACTTGGGCAATATGGCAGGGGTGCCGATATTATATACCAGGCAGCAGGCGCCAGCGGGCTCGGTGTCATTGAAGCTGCAAGAGAGAGTAAAGCGCTGGTTATCTGTACGGACAGGGACCAGGAAGCAGAAGCGCCGGGATTTGTGCTGAGCAGCATGACCAAGGCTGTAGACAGGGCGGTTCTCAAAACGGTGGAAACGGTGTTGGATGGAAGTTTCAAGGGCGGGCACGTTTCGGTATTTGGTTTGGCAGATCGTTATACAGATTATGTTTACAATGACAAAAACGCTTCATTGATCGGCAGGAAAAATCATCAACAGCTGGAGGAGATCAGAAATAAAATAGTAGCCGGGAAAATTGTTGTCGATGAGACCGCCGTTGTACAATAATGGTTGCAGGAGCTGCCAGTAAACACTGGCGGTCTTTTTGGTGAGCGGAAAAATAAAGGATTGTTAATTGATTGAAGTACAATACTGGTGAATAAAAAAATCCTTGTAACCGGGGCAACTGGTTTTATTGGTTCGAGTCTTGTGAAAAAACTGGCTTCCACTGATAATGAAGTTTCAATTCTTGTCCGAAAAAATTCGGATTTAACCTCACTCTCCGATGTACTGCACAAGGTCAAGCTTGTCTATGGCGATATTACCGACAGGGCATCGCTCGATTCTGCGTTACAGGGAATTAATCTTGTCTATCACTCAGCAGGGCTTACCTATATGGGGGATAAAAAAAATGCCCTCCTCTATAAAATCAATGTTGAAGGTACCCGCAATATGCTGCAGGCATCGGCTATTGCCGGCGTGACAAGATTCCTCCATGTCAGTTCCATTACGGCCGTAGGCATTGCTTTCGACAAAAAGCCTGTCGATGAATCGGTTATCTGGAATTTTCACCAGATCGACCTTGAATATGCCAGGACAAAACACCTTTCAGAACTAGAGGTTGCCGAAGCCGTCAAAAAAGGGTTGGACTGTGTTATCGTCAATCCCGCATTTGTGTTTGGTGCAGGAGACATTAACTTCAATGCCGGACGGATCATCAAGGATATCTATAACCGAAAACTTCCGTTTTATCCTCTCGGCGGCATCTGTGTGGTTGATGTTGAGATTGTTGCAGAGACCATTATCACGGCCATGGAAAAAGGAAAAACAGGGGAGCGTTATATCCTGGGCGGTGAAAATGTCTCCTACAAGCAGCTTGCCGATACTATTTCGAGGATTACCGGAGCCCCAAAGGTTCTTTTTCCTCTTCCGTTCTGGATGGCAAAAATTCTGAAGCTAGGGCTGGATCTCTATAAAAACAAGAACCGGATATCGAAGCTTTTCAATATGTCAATGTTCAGGGTAGCGTCCCATTTTCTCTATTTTGATTCAACGAAGGCCAAGCGCGTGTTGAATATGCGGTATGAGTCACACGAGCACAGCATTCGAAACGCATACGAGTGGTATCGGGATCGCAATATGCTTAACTGATTCCGTGGGTTCTCTGAGCCGATCTATAAGGGCTCACTGTTTTCTGCAAAAGAGCATCATTCTTGGCGAGTCATTTTCAATAAATGGTTCGCCTTGATAGTTTCCTGCAATATCGGTCACTGAAAAGCCCTCCTCCTGAAGCATTGAAAGAATCTCATCCTTGCCGTAAAGCCTTACCGACTCAGAGAACCTCAGCGCTTCGCCGACCGGCGGGGTAATGGTAATGTTTTTGGTAATCCTGTCGTTTTCAAACGCACGCTCTTCAAGAACATCAAGGTCGCCTACGGTTCTCCGGGAGTGAGGAACCAGATTGCGCGCAAGTATGACAGGGTTGAGAAGGTCGAGAACATACCATCCGCCCTTTCGGAGTGCACCACAGGCTCTCCTGAGCACCAGTTTGTCATCCTCTTTCAGGTCAAAATAGCCGAAACTGGTAAAAAGCTGTACCACAAGATCATAAAGAGCGCTGGCGGGAATCTCCCTCATGTCGCAACAGGTAAGATGCAGCTGCAGTTGACTTTTCAGCGCCTCTTTTCTTGCTTCTTCAAGCAGAAACGGCGAAAGGTCATTTCCGGTGACCGAGTAACCGAGCCGTGCAAGTTCAAGAGCATGCCGACCTGCCCCACAGGCAATATCAAGAACCGACAGTGTTGCTGGTTCTTGCAGCTCAAGGCGGGAACGCGAGAGAATGGTTTGAATGCAGCGAGCAGCTTCATCATGGTCTCGGTGGCTGTAAACTTCAAGATAAAGCGGATGGTTAAACCACTTCTCAAACCAGAGCAATGACTGGTTCGATTGCAACGTATCAGATTGTTCAGCCATGCCGGAAGGGAGAAAAAAAGGTGAGAAAGCAGGGGAGATTCAGTGCACCCGGCGGGGTGCACTGAGACAAGAATCCAGTATGATTACTTTGCGTAATCAGTGATTGCTTTTGCCAGAATCACCTGATCATTTTCCCCGTTTGGGATCCGGACATTCTTTTCAATGAATTTCCATGCGTTGGTTTTTTCTGATTTGACAGAAAAAATAACTTTTGCACACTTGAAATCACTGGTACCGGTTTTTTTGCCTTTATCTGCAAACGATTGTTTCTTTGCCATGACTCGTAAGGTAATTCTTTAGGTTAGGACGCTCTTCTGTTTTTTTTCTTGCTAAAAATGAGCAGAAAAGTAATAAAAATTTATTCGATAACCAAGCGCTCCCATTAAGGGAATTGTTATTTAAAGCGCTTCCGATTCATGAAGTTTTCCTTTATGGTAGATCCCCCATGCCTTTCCTTTCAGTGGACGATTGAGAAATGGGGTATTTGACGATTTGGACTTCAGAGAACCAGCGTCGACACTCCAATGGATATCAGGGTCGATGATTGAAAAATTCGCCTCTTCTCCCACTGCAAAAAGAAGAGGTTGCAGCTTCATGACTGCTCTTGGATTAATCGACAGTAGCTCTATGGCGCGAGCCATGGTGATAACATTTTTCTCGACCAGCTCTGTTATGGTCAAGCCAAGGGAGGTTTCAAGCCCTATAATGCCAAATGCCGCCTGGTCTGAGGGACACTCCTTTTCATGCGAAGCATGGGGTGCATGATCGGTGGCTATGACATCAATAGTCCCGTCAGCAAGGCCTTCGAGCAAAGCTTCACGGTTCTCCCTGGATGAGAGCGGGGGCTTCATGATATAATTGCCTTTCAGCTCAGCAAGGAACAGATCTTCATCACAGAGCGTGAAATGGTGTGGAGTTACTTCACAGGTAACCTGAAGACCATCCTGCTTTGCCTTTCGAACAAGATCAAGCGCTGCTTTTGTACTGATATGCGCAACGTGGTAACGGGGCCTTCTGAGCGGGTCGTGCAGTTTATGCTCTTCAAGATAACGCATTAAAAGAAGATCGCGGCTGAGCATAATGGCTTCAGAAACGTCAGGTATTCCCTTCAGGCCGAGCTGGGTCGAAAAGAGCCCTTCATTCATGACGGCACCAACCGTAAGCGCCCGCTCTTCACAGTGCTGAATGACAAGAAGATCAAAATTAGATGCGTACTCAAAGGCCAGACGCATGATCTGGCTGTTTTGAATAGCCGTACCGTCATCCGAAACGGCTGTGACTCCATAGGAGCGAAACTTTCCGAACGGAGCGAGATGTTCCCCCTTGCTTTCAACGGTCATTGCCCCGATGACTTCCAGATCGACGGGAAGTTTTGCTGCGTGATGGCGGATATAGGCCACTCCAAGTGGACTATCAATAACCGGTTTCGTGTTTGGCATTAAGGCTACACCGGTAAATCCGCCTGCTGCCGCCGCTATTGACCCGCTTTCCAACGTTTCCTTGTATTCCTGGCCGGGCTCTCTGAAATGGCAGTGCATATCAAAAAGTCCAGGGGCCAGTATCTTTCCACGAAGATCAAGGACCCTGTCTTCCGGTGATGCTGCAAGAGTTTGGTTGCCGAAAACGACGGCTTCGATTTCGCCGTTGTCAGCCACCTTTATCGTTCCGGTGAGGTCGAGATGTTCAAGAGGATTGAGAATGCGGGCCTGCTGAAAAATAACGCTCATGGTTCTTGTCTGATTATAGGTGTTCCGGAAGTACAATACACAGGTCGCCCTTCATTCAATCTGTGAAGATACGACAAATAATGAATAAGCATGATCGAAGTGTTCATGACACATGCGTCCCATAAGCTTCTGATTGTTGAAACGATTCCAGACAACAAGAGAGTGGATTGATTTACGGATTAATTCAGGGAGAAAGAACTCTATATTATTATTTTATGTTTCGTAATGCAGAAGTGTATGTTAGTTTGCTCTTGTGAATCAGGAGCAGTTGAACGGTACGGTATGACATCACAGGTGGAGTGCCATGGATCGAGAAGCAACTCTTGCCGCTGAAAAATCGGCATTGAGGGTAATGATGATTGAGCGGAGGGGGGCGACTTCGGAACAATCAAGGGTAGCCATGAGCATGGCTATTGCTGGTCGTGTCCTCGCTTTGCCGGAGGTGGTCAACGCGCATCATATTCATCTATACCTTTCCATTTCCGGCTCAACTGAAGTGAGTACATCAGCAATCATAGACGGACTTGCGGCAATGAAAAAACAGCTTTCAGTTCCTGTTGTCCAAAACGGAGAACTCTTGACGGCTGCATTCGAGAAAGGCTGTGCACTTCGGCCTGCACAATTTGGCCAGCCTGAACCAGAGGCAATCGTGGTGGCGGATGAATCGCATCTTGATGTTGTGCTGATGCCCCTGCTCGCTTTTGACGGGCGAGGACATCGTATTGGTTATGGAAAAGGATTTTACGACCGTTTTTTGAGACGCCTTTTACTGAAGGGAATTACTCCTTGCCGAATCGGACTTTCTTTCCTTCAGCAGAAGGTTGAGGCCGTTCCTGTTGACGCTGGGGATGAACTTCTTGATGGAGTCGTTCACGAACATGGGATCATTCGATTCAACTCTAATCTTTGATTTTTTTTATGCCGACAGGGAATGAAGAAAATACCAAGAAGGAAACGCTGCCTGATTTTTTTGACGCATCCTTTTATGTCAACAGGGAGCTGAGCTGGCTCTATTTCAATCAGCGAGTGCTTGAAGAAGCCGTTGATCCTAAAGCGCACCCCCTGCTTGAACGGGTAAAATTCATCTCGATTTTCAGTTTAAACCTGGATGAATATTTCATGATCCGTGTTGCAGGCATTGAGGATCAGTATGAAGCGGGCATCCAGGACCGAACCATTGATGGCCAGACTCCTGTTGAGCAGCTTGAAAAAATCCGAACCATGGTCTTGCAGCAGCTCAGTGAACGAGACAAGTGTTTTTATCAGGATCTGGTACCGGCACTGCGGCGTGAAAATATTGCATTCCTTCGGGTTTCCGAACTCTCGCCCCTGCAGCAGAGAGCGCTGAGTCACTATTTTCGCAAGGAGATCTTTCCCGTACTGACTCCGCTGGCCTTCGATACGGCTCATCCGTTTCCTTTTATGTCGAACCTGTCGCTGAACCTTGCCATTGAACTGGAAGACGAGGAAAGCAACGCAGTGAAGTTTGCTCGCGTGAAGGTTCCCGGCATTCTTCCCCGACTGCTCCGGCTCAATGACATCAAAGGTTTTACTGATGAGGGGATTATACGCTTTATCTGGCTCGAAGATCTTGTTGAAAACAATCTGGCCCACTTGTTTCCGAAAATGAGGATTATTAAATCCCATCTTTTCAGATTGATTCGAGATGCTGATATTGAAATTGAAGAGGATGAGGCTGGCGATCTGCTTGAAACCATCGAACAGGGAATTCGCTCTCAACGTTACGGGAAAGTTGTCCGGCTTGACATTACTCCGGCAATGCCCCTTTCGGTCAGGAAATTGCTCATGAAAAATCTTGAAGTCACTGAGCGAAACGTTTATGAAATCGATGGGGCGCTTGGGCTCGGCTGTCTTCTGGATCTTCTGAAGATAGAGCGGCCGGATCTGAAAGATGAGCCTTTTGTGCCGAATAACCCTATCCAGGAGCAGTTTGACGCTGATATGTTCAGAGCCATAAAAGCCAAAGATCAGTTGCTCTACCATCCTTACGACTCATTTCAGCCCGTTGTCGATTTTATCAACCAGGCGGCTATGGATCCTGATGTTCTTTCGATAAAGCAGACACTGTACCGGGTTGGAAGCAATTCGCCCATTGTTCAGGCATTGATGCGGGCAGCTGAAGAGGGCAAACAGGTTGCCGTGCTTGTAGAGCTCAAGGCAAGATTTGATGAAGAGAACAATATTGTCTGGGCACGGGCGCTTGAAGATGTCGGAGTTCATGTTGCCTACGGTCTGCCGCGATTGAAAACCCATGCCAAGCTGACCCTTATTGTGCGCCGTGAACAAAAAAAGCTGAAAAGGTATCTGCACCTTGGTACAGGAAACTACAATCCGGCCACCGGCAAGATTTACACGGATTACAGCCTCTTTACCGCCAACGAACAACTTGCCAACGATGTTGCAGAGCTGTTCAACGCGTTGACCGGATATTCAAAACATACCGAATACCGAAAGTTGCTTGTCTCGCCGATCAATACCCGAAAAAGGATTATCGAGATGATTGAACGAGAGGTCGAATGGAACCAGAAGGAAAAGAGCGGCAGGATCATCATGAAAATGAATGCTCTTGTCGATGCAAAGACCATACGGGCACTCTACAAGGCCTCTGATGAGGGTGTAAGGATAGATCTCATTGTTAGGGGAATTTGCTGCCTGAAGCCCGGCATACAAGGTGTCAGCGAAAATATCAGGGTGAAGAGTGTCATTGGACGTTTTCTTGAACACAGCAGGGCCTACTACTTTCATAACGGAGGAAAGGAGGAGTTATATCTCGGAAGTGCTGATATCATGCCGAGAAACCTCGATGACCGGATTGAAACGCTTTTTCCGGTGTTCGACAAAGCGTTTATTCAGACGGTCAAATCGGATCTCGATCTGATTTTGAGCGATAATGTCAAATCATGGCAGATGAACGCTGACGGGATGTACTCGAAGATTAACAATGATGCCCCGAACGTAAACAGTCAGGCTCTCTTTTTAGCCCGTGCAACCCAAAAAAAATACATCAAGTAAATTTAACGTGGAAGAATTATGAAAATTGCGATTGGAAGCGATCATGCGGGGTTTGAATTCAAGAAAACCGTTATTGACTGGCTTGAGCACCACGGTTATGAATTCACCGACATGGGGCCTTATAATGAAGAGTCAGTGGATTACCCCGAATATGCCCGCAAAGTTAGCGTGGCTGTAGCAGAAGGGCTCTTTGATTCGGGAATACTGCTGTGTGGTACCGGTATTGGCGTTTCTATCTCCGCAAACAAAATAAAGGGTATTCGTGCAGCTGTTGCCTGCAATCCTGAATTTGCAAAACTTGCCCGGCAGCATAATAATGCTAATATTATTTGCTTCGCCGCGCGTTTTACCGATAAGGCCACCATTGAAAAATGTCTTCACAACTGGTTTTCTACCGATTTTGAAGGAGGACGGCACCAGGGAAGAGTGAATAAAATCGAGCCATGCAGTTAAATGAATTCATAGAACACCGTCTTGATACAACAGGCCCGGTCTTTGCTGATGACGCTTTGGCTGCAGAGGTTCTCGCACTCATGCAAAAAGGCCGCCATGAGTGCGCACCGGTACTGCATGAAGGAAAAATCACCGCAATGGTCACCATTGCGGATCTTTTGATGTCAGAGCAGATGCAAAAAGCTGACACCACGCGTCTGAGCGAACTGAAGCTTGAAAAAGCAGAAAGTATCGGTCTGCATGATCATCTGTTCGATGTTTTCTCACGGATACGCTTTTTTACAACACCTCTTATTGCGGTATCCAATGAGGATGGAACCTATGCCGGTGTTCTTGAAAAAGAGATTCTTTTTGAGCATATCGCCGCTCTTTTCCATCTGGGTGAAGGGGGAATAACCCTTGAACTGGAGGTACCGTCATTTGAGCTGAAGCTTTCTGAAGTTATTGCTGCTCTTGAAAAAAATGATGCAACCGTGCTGAGTTTTGGCATCTACCCTCCAGCTCCTGAAGGTGAAGGCATGGTTATCGCCTTCCGGCTTCAGACGCATGACCTTTTTCGTCTGGTAAAAAACCTTGAAAAATATGGCTACCTGATACGCTACACATCGCCCTTATTCATGGAAAAAGATGACGAAATGAGGGAAAAAGCCCTTGAATTTATCCGGTTCATGGATATGTAGGCCGTTTCATCTAACGGTGAAGCGCATGACTTTCAGAATTGACTGATTGTTGTATTGAAGTATTTGTGTACTGAATGATTGTTGTATTGAAGCATTGACTGATTGATGTCTCATGCTGGATGCAATACATGTGTTATGTTTGTAAGTTATTATAATATATTAGTTTGTGTATGAGTATTGAGCATTCTACCGGACTTGCCGGACAGATTCAGGAGCTTGCAGCAAAGATTTATCCGGAAGTTGTTGCCTTGCGCAGGGATATTCATCTCCACCCGGAACTCTCTTATGAGGAGGTAAGAACAACAGCCCTGATAACCGACTATCTTCTTGGCCTCGGCATCATGCCAGAACCCTCTCTGCTTGAAACCGGTGTCGTTGCCCTCATCAGAGGTGAGCGCAAGTCACGAAATGGCAAGGTCGTAGCGTTACGGGCCGATATTGATGCCCTTCCCCTTGGCGAAGAGAACCTGCACGGGTTCTGTTCACTCGAATCCGGAAAAATGCACGCTTGCGGTCATGACATGCATACGGCAATGCTTCTGGGTGCGGCCAAAATTCTTTCAACGGTGAAAGAGCAGCTTGCAGGCGATGTGCTTTTGATATTTCAGCCAGCCGAGGAAAAAGCACCCGGGGGAGCAAAACCATTTCTTGATGCCGGTCTTTTCAAAAAATATAATCCATCGGTCATTATTGGCCAGCATTGCTTTCCCAATGTTGAAACCGGGAAAGTTGCCCTCTGTAAAGGAAGTTTTATGGCTGCGACCGACGAGCTGTATTTCACGTTGACAGGGCAGGGAGGTCATGCCTCGGCACCACACAAGGCGGCCGATCCGGTTCTTGCTGCGGCTCATATCATTACAGCGGTTCAGCATCTTGTCAGCAGGGTTGTTCCTCCTCATGAACCCGCAGTTGTTTCGATTGCCTCTATTCACGGCGGCAATGCGCCCAATGTCATCCCGAGGCAGGTGACCATGTCTGGTACCATGAGAACCATGAACGAGGGTGTGCGCTCTGCGGTGCAGGAGAGGTTACGCCAGACGGTCGAGCATGTTGCTGTTGGACTTGGCGTTAAGGGCGAGGTTGAAATCAGGAAAGGTTATCCGGTACTTTTCAACGATCTTGCTGTTACCGATCGCGCCGAGATTGTTTGTGCAGAGTATCTCGGGATGGAAAATGTGCTTCAAAGCGAGCCTATCATGACGGCTGAAGATTTTGCCTATTACCTGCAGGAGTGTCCGGGAACGTTCTGGCAGATCGGGACAGGAACCCCGCAACAGGAAAAAAGCAATACCTTGCACTCGCCAACCTTCAATCCGGAAGAACGTGCTCTTGAAATTGGCAGTGGCTTGTTTGCCTATGCCGCATTACGCCTTCTCCAATTTGATTGAATGCATGCCTGGCAATAAAAAAGGCGCCCGACGGGCGCCTTTTTTATTGAACTGAAACAAATTATGCTTTGTCGTTAGAGCCAAGAACGTTGATGTTCTTGTGCATATAGAGCTTCTTGAGAGCATCACGGGCAGGTCCAAGATATTTTCTTGGATCAAATTCTTCAGGTTTTTCATCAAGCACCTTGCGGATAGCTGCTGTCATGGCAAGACGTCCGTCAGAATCGATATTGATTTTACATACCGCAGATTTTGCTGCAAGGCGAAGCTGGTCTTCACTGATACCGATAGCATCCTTCAATTTTCCACCGTGCTCATTGATGGTTTTAACCAATTCCTGCGGAACGGAAGAGGAGCCGTGCAGTACGATAGGAAATCCGGGAATGCGGCGTTCGATTTCAGTCAGGATATCAAGGCGGATTTTCGGATCTTCGCCCGGCTTGAACTTGAAGGCTCCATGTGAGGTGCCGATGGAGATTGCAAGACTGTCAACCCCGGTTTTTGAAACAAAATCCTCAACCTCTTCGGGCTGGGTATAGGTGTGGTGTGCGGCTGAAACTTCGTCTTCAATACCTGCAAGCACGCCGAGTTCACCTTCGACGGTAACGTCGAACTGATGAGCATAGGCAACAACTTTTTTGGTCAGTTCGATGTTGTCTTCGTAAGAGAGGTGTGAGCCATCAATCATCACCGAAGAGAATCCGGAATCGATGCAGTCCTTGCAGAGCTCAAAACTGTCGCCGTGATCAAGATGAAGGACAATCGGAATAGAGGTACCCAGTTCTTCTGCATAGGCAACGGCTCCCTGGGCAAGGTAACGGAGCAGGGTTTCATTGGCATAGCTTCTGGCCCCTTTTGACACTTGAAGGATAACGGGAGATTTGGTTTCAACACAGGCAAGGATGATTGCCTGCATCTGCTCAAGATTATTGAAGTTATATGCAGGAATTGCGTAACCACCTGTAACAGCTTTGCTGAAAAGTTCCCGGCTGTTGCACAGCCCGAGTTCTTTATAACTGATTTTTTTCTTTTCCATTGAAAGCTTTTCTTTTATTTATTATTATATGCGGTATTTTTTCCTCAAGATGACTGCCGGTAAAAATCCATCGAATGAATTTTAATATATAGATATTTGCTTTCTTATTCAAGAACAGCTTGACATGCTGCCATTAACCCTTTAAATCATCACGCACAAGAATGCTTAGAAAAAATCTGCTTCTCATGATTGCCGCATTGGGAAGTACTGTACCGGTATTTGCAATATATGCAGGGACTTCCTCTCCTGCCGTACAGGTCGTTACTCTCCGTCCGACAGCAGCCGAGGAGGAGGCCAGCAAATATCTCAGTCAATATCTTCTGCAGAACCACTACAGAAAGATATCGGTCAATGATTCTCTTTCTCAGCAGATACTCAATCGCTACATCGATAATCTGGATGGCAGCAAAAGCTATTTTGTAGCAAGCGAGGTTGAAAGCATCAGGCATGTTTATGGAAACCGTATTGGTGGTGAATTTCTTGCCGGCAAGGCGAATGCGGGATTTGGCGTTTATAATTTTTTTCTCAAGCGGGCTAAAGAAAAAATGCGGTATATGAAGGCAACCGCCGATACCGTTCGTTTCAACTTTTCAATACCGGAAACCCTTGACCTTGACCGCAAGGCAGACTCATGGCCTGCCGACAGGCGGGAGCTTAACGAGTTGTGGAAAAAAGAGCTGAAATACCAGTGGCTCAATTTGAAATATTCCGGGGAAAATGGCAAGAACATACGTGAAGCCCTTGCAAAAAGCTTTTCGAACCGGCTGAACCTTTTGAACCGCCAAAAGCCGGAAGATGCTTTCCAGGCATACACCTATGCTCTGACAACGTCGTTTGACCCTCATACGAACTATTTTTCTGCAGACGAGTATCAGAACTTTCAGATTGACATGAGCCGTTCGCTCGAGGGAATAGGGGCTAAACTGCAGACCGAGAACGAGTATACCGTTGTTAATGAGATTATTCCGGGAGGGCCGGCATTTAAAAGCAACTCCCTGAAAAAAGGGGATAAAATTATCGGTGTTGGTCAGGGGCGGACCGCAGAAATTGTTGATGTATCGGGCTGGAGAATCAATGATGTGGTAAAACTGATTCGGGGAAAGAAAAACACCGTCGTTCGCTTGAAAATCCTTCCTGCCAGTCAGGCTGGACGTGGCCCGGCAAAAATTGTCATGCTGCTGCGCGACAAGGTTGACCTGCAGGAACAGGCTGCAAAGAAAAGTGTTCTTCTGCAGAACGGAGAAAAAATCGGTGTTATTACCATCCCTTCGTTTTACCTTGATTTTGAAGGCCAGCAACAAAACACCGGCAATTACAACAGCACAAGCCGTGATGTCACCCGTATTCTGAATGAACTCAATACAGAGCATGTTGACGGCGTTGTTATTGATCTCCGTGATAATGGAGGAGGTTCGCTTGAAGAGTCGGTGAATGTCACTGGACTTTTTATCCCAACCGGACCAGTTGTTCAGATCAGCAACTCAACAGGGGGGAAAATGGTACTCAGGGACGAAGACCGCAGGGTTCTTTACAATGGACCGCTTGCTGTACTTGTCAACCGTTACAGCGCCTCTGCCTCCGAAATATTTGCAGCAGCAATCCAGGATTACGGTCGCGGTGTTATTATCGGCGAGCGAACGTTCGGCAAGGGCACCGTTCAAAGCCTCAAAAAACTTTCCGAGCTCAGGCCATTTTCATTTTTTGCAAAACAGCCCGAACTTGGAGAAATCAAGCTTACTGTTGCAAAATTTTATCGGATTTCCGGAGGCAGCACCCAGCATAAAGGGGTTGTCCCCGACATTGTCATGCCGTCAATGATTGACACCTCTGTGGTTGGAGAGGATACCTATACCAGCAGTCTGCCATGGAGCACCATTTCACGCTCGTTTTATCGTCCGACCGCAGAGGTCAGTCCGGTGGAGATCGCTCTGCTCCGTCAAAAACAGCAGGAACGTTCATTGAAAAATCGTATGTACCAGAACTACCTGCGTGACCTGCATACCTTGAACCAGATTCGCAAAAAAAAGGCGGTATCATTGCAGGATTCATCCTTTAAATCGGAAATAGAGCGGATAAAACAGATTGAAAAGCGGTGGGTGCTGGATCCGGATTCGACCAAAAGCCAGAACAGGGATGTGCTGCTCAACCAGACGGCTGCAGTTGTTTCTGACTTGGCTGAATTTAAGGCAACCCAAAGACACACCATCACGAGAACGTTGCCTTCGTTGAATTAAGTCTTATTGAAAGAAAATCAGGCCAATCGCGTATTAATTTCAATGTGTATAAACGATAATGCACTATTTTACTTGGTAACCTATTGATAATTTAAACTTGGGAGACAATTACCATGTTTGGTCTCGGTGGTCAGGAACTGTTGCTCATCCTGTTTGTTGTTCTGTTATTTTTTGGCCCTTCAAAGCTTCCGGAATTGGCCAGAGGGCTTGGCAAAGGGATGAAAGAATTCAAAAAAGCACAAGCTGATCTTGAAAACGAATTCAATAAAGCTGTTGATACAGCAGCCACGAAAGAGGAAGAGGGTGCTTCGACTAACAAAAAAACTTAAAAATCAGGTACAAGATTTACATGCGCAAAGAGATACTGTTTCTTAAAAAATATTTGAAAAACCCAAAAAGCATTGGTTCAGTCATGCCTTCATCAGAGTTTCTGGCTAAGGCTATGTTCAATTCAATAAAAGAGTTAGATAAGACTTCCGTTATTGAGATCGGTGCTGGTACCGGAGCAATCACCAAGCATATTTCAAGTTTGAATCCATTACTGGTTGAAATCGATAAAGAATTTTGTGCCTTGCTCCGGCAAAATTATCCTCATTTGAAGACCGTCAACTCATGTGCACTGGAGCAGTTGAAGAAAGTTGACGAGGGGTTCGGACTGGTGCTTTCAATTCCTCTTATCAACAACCCGTTCAAGACATCATTTATTCCTCTTGTTGCGGCACTTTACCGTAGCGGTTTGCTCAAGTGGTGCGTCATGTACACCTATGGCCTCAATAATCCTCTTGATGAAGTTGATTTTCAGAGCAAGGTAAGATCGCGGTTTGTCATGAAAAATTTCCCCCCAGCCTCCGTTTGGGTTTACTCATAAGATTATCTCTACAAGACAATGCTTAAAAAAAGTCTGCTGCTCTTAATGGTCGTATTGGGAAGCACGTCCCCGCTCTTGGCGGCAAAGAGCCATGAACCGGCTTCGTCGCAAGCACTGACGGCCCTCAAGCCGACTGCTGCAGAAAGGGAGGCAGGAATCTACATCAGCAAGTACCTCTTGCAGAACCATTATCGCAAGGTGGCGGTCAATGACTCTCTGTCGCAGCAGATTTTCAACCGTTATATTGATAATCTTGACGGCAGCAAAAGCTATTTTACAGCAAGTGATGTTGAGGGCCTCCGCAAGATGTACGGCACCAAGCTTGATGATGAATTTCTTGCAGGCAATGCAACTGCCGGATTCGACATCTATAACCTTTTCCTCAAGCGCGCCAAAGAGAAAATGCGGTATATGAAGGCCGCTGCTGACACCGTGCATCTTAATTTTTCAATACCGGAAACCCTTGATCTTGACCGCAAGAGCGACCCATGGCCGGCCGACCAGCGTCAGCTTACCGACCTGTGGACAAAAGAGCTTAAATATCAGTGGCTCAACCTTAAATATTCCAAAGAAAGCAACAAAAGCATTCGGCGAGTGCTTGCAAAAAGCTTTACCAGCCGGCTGACCCTTTTGAACCGCCAGAAGCCGGAAGATGCTTTTCATGCCTATACCTATGCCCTGACAACATCGTTTGATCCCCATACAAGCTATTTCTCACCGGATGAGTATCAAAACTTCCAGATCGACATGAGCCGTTCACTTGAGGGAATCGGCGCCAAACTGCAAACTGAAGGGGAGTATACCGTTGTGAATGAGCTTATTGCGGGAGGTCCGGCATTTAAAAGCAATGCCCTGAAAAAAGGGGATAAAATTGTCGGTGTCGCTCAGGGGAGAACCGCTTTTGCAGATGTATCAGGATGGAGAATCAATGATGTTGTCAAGCTGATTCGGGGAAAGAAAGGTACTCTTGTTCGCCTTAAAATCATCCCGGCAAGCCAGGGCGGAAGGGGACCGGAAAAAATTGTCGAACTCATGCGCGACAAGGTCAACTTGCTCGAACAGGCTGCAAAGAAAAGCATTATCCTGCTGAATGGAAAGAAAATCGGAATCATTATCATCCCTTCATTTTACCTTGATTTTGAAGGCGAGCAGCAGAATACCGGCAATTACAACAGCACAAGCCGAGATGTAGCCCGTATTTTGGAAGAGCTCAATCAGGAGCATGTCGACGGCATTGTTATTGATCTGCGCGATAATGGAGGCGGTTCGCTCGAAGAGTCTGTCAGTGTTACCGGACTCTTTATTCCAAGCGGGCCAGTCGTCCAGATCAGCAACGCAGCAGGCGGAAAAACGGTACTGAAGGACGAAGACAGCAGGGAACAATACAGCGGGCCGCTTGCCGTACTGGTTAACCGGTACAGCGCCTCTGCATCCGAAATTTTTGCTGCGGCCATCCAGGATTACAATCGCGGCGTTATCATCGGCGAGCGGACATTCGGGAAGGGAACCGTTCAAAGCCTCATTAAACTCACAAGGTCAGGTGGTTTAGAAGGGAAACTGCCTGAGCTTGGAGAGATAAAACTGACTATAGCCAAGTTTTACCGGATCTCCGGAGGCAGCACCCAGCATAAGGGGGTAGAGGCAGACATTACGATGCCATCTATGATCGACACGGCAAGAATCGGCGAGGATACCTATACCAGCAGTCTGCCATGGAGCACCATCACCCCATCATTCTATAAGCCAGGCGCAGAGGTAACTCCCGAAAAGATCAACGTGATCAGGCAAAAATTTCTTGAACGGTCAACGAAAGATCCTCTCTACCAGAGCTATCTGCAAGATATGGCAGCTCTTGACCAGATCCGCAAAAAGAAGGCCGTATCGCTTGAGGATTCAGCCGTAAAATCTGAAACAGAGACACTAAAAAAGATTGAGAAGCAGTGGATTAAGGAGCCGGATACCGCCAAAGAGCTGAGCAAGGATGCGGTGCTTA
>SESG01028948.1_pt1 | contig 15824 bp, 14 predicted proteins | sample 3171421 | NCBI WGS metagenome assembly SESG01 (sample SAMN10866946, study PRJNA518727) | freshwater metagenome | biome: subpolar coniferous forest; feature: holomictic lake; material: water; isolation source: holomictic Lake 227, 6 m and 8 m depth | place: Canada: near Kenora, Ontario | collected... | reverse complement strand
CCAGCCAACTGGCCTGCCCAAAACGTCATGCCGCCGAGTTGGGTTTCGCTCACGTTGGTCATATGCGAGCGGAGTTCCGCGACTTCCGGGGCCATGGCCCCTATGATACCTGTCATCCTTTCACTCTAGCCGGGACTGGACGTTTTGGCCAGAAACCCTTATAAGGGTACACGAATGAACTTCCGCACCCTTCGATGGACGCCAGTGGCCATGGCTATCCTTCTATTGCTCAGCCTGACCAGTTGCCAAGGCGGTAGTCTTGGTTTTTATTTGTACCCTCAGGCGACCAGCGGGATCACCGAGGTTCGTGACCCGCACCCTCTCGGCGGTCTCGAAGTCGTGGGCTACCTTCCCTCCTGGAAGATCGACACCGTACAGCCCGAACAGGTCCGTCACCTGACCGACCTGGTGTATTTCAGCATGGCGGCCACGGCCAATGGCGAGTTGGTGACCAAAGGACTCCTGCCCGCGCACCTGGACTTCCTTCTCAAGGTGAAGCGGCAGTATGGGATTCACCTCGTGTTGGGAATCACCGATCACAAGAAGAACGGTTCGCTGGCTCAGATCGCGGCTTCGGCGGCGCTGCGGCTCAAGTTTGCCCGCACGCTCACCGCCTACCTCAAGGCCAAGGGTTTTGGGGGCGCCGATTTTGACTGGGAATATCCGTCGGACACCCAAAGGGACGACTACGAAGCCCTTTTGCGGGAAGTGAAAGCGGCCTTTGGGCCCGAAGGCTTCCGCCTTTCCGTCGCCCTGAGTCCCTCACACCCTCTCAGCCGCAGTGGGTACGATGCGGTCGACCGCGTGCACGGCATGATGTACGACGACGAAGGAAAGCACTCGACCATGGGGCGTATCATCGACCATGTTGAGGCCATGATCAGCGATGGTGTCGATCCGTCCAAGCTCCAGTTGGGGATTCCCTTTTACGGCCGCGGCTACACGGCGCACGGACCGAAGTGGTCGCAGGCGGTCAGCTACAAAGAACTGCAACAACGGTATAGTCCTGCCCCAGCCCAGGATGTTGTGTCGGGGTACTATTTCAACGGAATCGACACCATCCGGCAAAAGGTCCGCTACGCGAAACTCAGGGGGTTGGCAGGCCTCATGGTGTGGGAAATCGGCCAGGACACCACGGATTCCAGCAGCCTGCTGGCTGCCATCAGCGAAACCCGCCAAGACCTCGCCAAGCCAAACTGAGGCGCTCAAGTCCGTCTCGAAACAGGGCGGGCTTTTTGAGCAAGCTGTACACCAACGTGTGGTCATCCTGCACGTCGTAGAAGTAGCCCGGGTGCAGCGCCAAACGATGCTCGTTCAGCAAGTGCACCGACCAACGTTCATCATCCCAGCCCCGGGGAAGCCCAGGCCAGCTCAGCAACCCGTGAATGCCCCCTTCGGTTGGCAGGGCCACCACTTCGGGATGGCTAGCCAGCCACGCCTCGAGGCTGTCGCGGTTTTTCGCAAGTTGGTCGCGAACGGCCTGCTGCCAGGGTTCCAACTCGCGGAAGAGCCTTGGCAGCAGGGCTTGGCTGTAGCTGTTGGCCGACAGCAGCAGGTCATTGGCGAACTCCAGCGAAGCAGAAGTTTCGTCCCTCCACTCCTGTGGCCCCGAAAGCGCCATCCACGCCAGCTTGAGGTCGGGGCTGCCGAACCGCTTGCTGATGCCGTTGAGGGTGACGGACCTCACGGCCGGCAGCGAGGTGGGGCGAGCCAGCGCAACCCCTCCGACGGTAAACGCGTCGAACACCTCGTCGAACACCAGCACGGCACTCCGTTGCCGGCAGAACTCGCCCACTTCGGCTAACTCCTGCTGCCTGTAGACTTTGCCGGTGGGATTATTGGGGCTGATCACAACCAGAAGCCGCAGGTTGTCGGGCGGTGGCGAGGCCCACACGAACGGCTGGTCGTAAAACGCCGTTTTGAGCCGGGCGCGTTCGGCGAGGTGCTCAAACAGCGGGTAGCCGGGGCGCGGGAGTCCCACCACCTCGCCAGCCTGCGCCAGGGTGGTGAACAGCGTCAAATAGGCCTCGGAGGTTCCTGCTGTGAGGAACACGTCGTCGGGGGCTATCGCCGGGCCGTAAAAGTTGGCAACCGCCGTGCGCGCTGGCAGGGCTCCCCGGCTGTCTGGGACGTACGCGCGATGCCCCAGCCAGCGTTCAAACTCTTCGTAGAACACGGCAGCCGGTGGCGTCAGGTCGTTCTGGTGGAAGCGGGAATCGGTCAGGTCGAGGTAGTCGGGAAATGTTTGGGCCGCCTCATGGGCTTGGCTCCAAGGCGTTCCCGCGCCCTCATCCATGGCTTTCGGCGTTTACCAGCGTGGATTCACGCAGCACGGGCTTGGTCTTGTAGATGTTCTCAAAGATCGAGTACTTGTCGCCATTTTCATCGTGGCCTGTGTGGGAGTTCATCGGATCCAGCAAGGCGCGGGTTCCGGTCACAAACTGGTACAAAATGACCCCCGGAGGAAGTACGAGCTTGATGGCGTACTGGCCGGGTTCTTCCTCTTCCAGAAAGTTGGTGAACGGGTCCCAGTTGTTGAAGTTGCCGCTCAGGGCCACTTGCAGACCAGGTTTGCCGACGAACCGGAACTCGACCTCGCCGTTGTACAGCGCTTCCGGCGTGGCCTTGTGCGGCAGGTCAGCGGGCTGCAGCAGCAGCCGCGACAACACGATGCCCTGGTCGTTGCGCACGCGGTTCTTGTTGTAGGGGTCGCTTTGCCACAGGCCATCGACAATGTAGCGGTAGTCCAGCGGGATGGGCGTATCGGCGGCCAGATCGTAAACCAGAAAGTACACGTTGTTTTGGTTCTTGAAGAACAGGTGCTTGACCCGCCATTCCTCGTGAGCGAACGCGACAGCGACGTAACGGGCCGCGTGATCACTCTGAAACGTCAGCAGCACCCGGCGGTCCTGAACCTGCGGTGGAAGGGCTTTCGTCAGGTTGTTCACCTGAATGTGAAGAAAAGTGTTGATGTTGTCGGGGGCTGGGGTCGAGGGGGGCGGGAGTGGTGCTGTCGCGGCGGCTCCCTCGGAAGCGAAGAGGGCCGCGGGAGCGACCAGAAGGAGAATCAGGATTCCTGTTATGATCTGTTTCATTCTGTTATACTTTTCGGTGTTTTCCGGAAAGGGTTGAGCCCGAATCACCGATAAAGAAACAAGATGCCCTCGATAGAAGCTGTCGAACAGTTCAAAGCCATCATTAAGAACCTCTCCGGCGAGCCGCAACTCCGGGCTCAGGCGGGGTTGCCCCTCGAGGAAATCACCGCGCCAGCTTCAGGGCTGACCGATGACTTGGCCGACCTGCTTGGCGGCATGCCGACGAGCGAGCCCGACTCGGCCGACACCGCGTTCGGACAAAGCGTCGAACTCGACTCCGACGACACCAATCTCGAGGCCGGCGATGGGCTCGACGACCTCTTTGCCGGGGATGTCCCCGCTCTCGACGAACCTCCTGCCGGTCCGAGCCTCGACGATCTGCTGGGGTTGTCGGCGGCGACTGAGCCCGATCCTGAGCTAGAGCCTTCCGCCGACGCGGATCCTTTCGGCCTGGACGAGCCAGTGGATTCTCCAGGCCCGGACCCGTTTGGCCTCGACGAGCCGCCAGCTGCCGAAGAACCTGCCTTTGCCGACGAGACACCGCTTGCCGATGACCCTCTTGGTACTGACCCTCTCGGTGCTGACCCCTTCGGTGCCGAACCCTTCGGAGCTGACGAGCCTTTTGGTGCCGACATGCCGAGTTTCGGCGAAGACCCGCTGGGTACCGACGACCTCCTTGGCGGCTCCGATCCTTTCGGCTCCAGCGATCCCACAGGGGACACCGAGCCCTTGGGCGATAGCGAGCCCCTCGAGGAAAGCGATCCGTTTGGTGGGAGTGACCCCTTCGGCGATTTCGGGTCCGACACCCCGTCGTTCGACGCGCCACCGGGTGACCCGTCGGGGGCCTCCGGCGACGAAGAGTTCCAGTTTGCGGGCGATGAGGTCTCGGACTTTCCTGAACTCGCGGGCTTTGCCGACACCAAAGAGGAAGACGTCGAGGCCTTTGACTCCATGGGCGTTGCCGACGAGTTTGGCCTGGGCGATTTCGAGTCGCAGTTTGGCATCACGGCCGACGACCACACCGACCCCGAACTCCTGAACCCCGCGCAGTCTATTGACCTCGAGATCGAGCAGGCCCAAAAGACGCTCTCGTTGAGCGAAGACGAGTTCCAGATCATTCAACAGGTGCTCGGTCGCCTGCCGCTCAACCTCAAGCTGGCCGTCGAAGAGCTCATCGGCGAAAAAGAGGTGGTCTTCGAGGACCTCGACAAGGTCGTCTCGCTTTTGGTCTCGCGGGCCCCCGCCCGCACGCTGGCTTCCACCGTCGGCAAGATTCTTGGCCGCAAGATTGTCATTCCACCGGGCTTCGAAAAAGGCTCGGGCGAAGAGCTGGAGGCGCGTCACGCGACCCTCTGGTACAACATGCGCACCGTCATGTTCCCCATCCTCCGGTTGTCGCTGGTGTTGACGGCGGTGGCAGCGGTGCTGGTGGTACTGGGCTGGAACTTCCTCCTCAAGCCTTGGAAGGCCAACGACCTGTACGACCAAGGTTTGGTCCAGGTGAAAGACAACAACGGGGCGCAGGCCGACGAGCTTTTTGCTCAGGCCTACTACGAGTGGCCCGTGCAGGACCGGTTCTTCCAGTACGCCGAAGCCTATCTGGACACCGCGGACTACGAGCGTGCCCGTCGCAAATACCTCGAATTGCTGCAACCCACGGTTCGAGCCTTCCTCGATGCCGACAAGCCGCGCCTCAAGGTCCTGTTCGGCGAAAAACTCGCACCTTTGCCTGAAGGCCTCCAGGGTGACGAACTCGCTAAGCGCCTGACCACCAAAAAGCAGACCCTCGACGCTTGGTACGCCTACGTCTTCCGGCTCCTGTCCGAAGGCAGCGACAGTTCGCTCCTTCTGGAAAGCGACATCAAGGGAGAGGTGGTTTGGAATAACCCGGTCGAAAAGGGCCTTTTGGACTACAGCCGCTTTGAGTCCGAGTTCGGCTTTGAAGGCCTCAATAAGAATGCCCATTACCAGCGCGCCGACAAAGTGCTCGAGCCGCTGTTCGGCACCAACGTCAACCACAAGGCCGGACTGCTCAGCAAAGGCGACAATCAATTGGCATGGGCCGAGGACCTCTCGTCGGCAGAACACCGCGACGCGGCCAACAGCGCTTTCAGCCTCTACATGCAGACCTACGGGAAAGACTCCCCGATCACCTGGCGGTTCGTGAAGCTTTTCCTTATCGAAGACGACGAGGAAGAGCTACTCAAGCTCGAAAAGGGCGTTCAGCTCGACAAGAAGTTAGCGACGGATGGTGAGGTGGTCGCCCGCTTGGCTCAGTGGTTGCTTGACCGCGACCAAACACGCAAGGTGGAAGAAGCCAATCCTCCCGAAAAGGTAAAGACCATCGAAGAAGAGTACGGCATCCGGCCACCGGTGGTCGCCGAAGTGGAGCCCGCCGCCGTGGCCCACTCCGCAGAAGGCGGCGCTGAAACTGCGCCCGCTGCCGCTCCCGCCAAAGCTTCGCACGATGTCGCCAACGTTGCCCGTTCGGGCGGAGCTGCCCCGGCAGAAGGCGGCGGCGAAGGTACTAAGGCCGCCGCGTCGTTTGACCCGCCGTTCAAGTACCCCAACAGCACCGAACCGTACCGGCCCGAGTACCTCGACGAACTCGAGACGCTGCTCCTGCGGGCCCTCGAAACTCAGAAGGAGTTGCCCGAGCTGCACTATCAGCTTTCCCGCTACTACCGCGTTCTTGGCGACCCCGAGCAGGAAAAGCTTGCTCTGGCCGCCGCTGACACCTACTTCCTGCGTCTCAAACCCCACCTTTTGCGGCTCAATGATCGTCCGGCGATGCGCGTCGCCACGCTCAACCGCATCGGCGAGGTGTTCGTGGCCCGCGAAGAGCCGCTTCAGGCCGAACAGTACTTCCTCCAGGCACAAGCCCAGTTTGAGGAAGCCCAGACTCAAGGCCTGTTGGGCCTCAGTCCGCAAACTGCCACCGTCTACCGCAACCTCGGTGATCTCTACTACAAACAGACCCCTGGCACGGCCGAGGCCCAAAAGCAGCCCGGTGGCTGGGAGCAGGCGCTCCAACTCTATGAAACGGCGCTTCAGGGCCAAGTAGAAGACCCTCAGGTCACCTTCCACCTCGGCGTCATCCGCTACGAGAAGCAGGACTACCCGGGGGCCATCAAGGAGTTCTTCGAACTCGACAAAAAGTCCATCTGGCGCGACAACTGGAATCTGCTCTACGCCATGGCCAATTCGCTGTTCCGAAACGGGAATTACTTTGCCGCGGAGGGGTACTACCGCCAGTTGCTCGGTTTGCTGCTCGAAAAGCGCTCGCGCATTGCCCAGATCGACGTCGCCGGAAAGCGCACCGACCGCGCTTTGTCACAGCGCATCTTCCAGGTATGGAACAACCTCGCAGCGACGCTCTATCGCGGCGCTCACGCCTTCAAGGCCGGCACCAAGGAGTTCCGGGAGGCCCTACAGGACCTGACGACGGCCCAAGGTATGGCCGTCACTCTTGGCCTCGACCTCTACGGCAGCCGCAAGGAGTTCGACATCACCCTGGTCAACGACTCCAATATTCAGGCCCTCCGCGACGAGCAGGCACGCATCGTGGCTCAGACGCGTAAAGACAAAGGTCTGGTCGAAAGCAACCTCAAAGTGCTGTCGCTCATCGAGACCACCGCCCCCGGACGCCGAAGCGACTTGGTGCAGGACCTGGAGATCTTCGCCGGCCTTCCCCTCGAGATCGACCAGCTCGAAGCCCCTTGATCAAGGCCCGCCTTCCCAATACCCTACTCGCTCAGGAGTCCCCCATGACCAAATCCATCGCCGTCCTTTCCGGGGACGGCATCGGCCCCGAAGTGATGACCGAGGCCCTCAAAGTGCTCGACAAGCTTGAAAAACTGACCGGAATCACCGTCAAACGCACCCCAGCCGATGTCGGCGGCATCGCGATCGACAACCACGGCAAGGCCTTGCCCGAGTCGACTCTTCGCACCTGCGAGGCCGCCGACGCCATCCTCTTCGGTTCGGTGGGCGGCCCCAAGTGGGAAAAACTCCCTCCCGCTGAGCAACCCGAACGCGGTGCCCTCCTCCCGCTGCGCAAACACTTCAACCTCTACGCCAACCTTCGTCCATCGATCGTGTTTCGTGGCCTAGCTGGGGCCAGCCCGCTCAAGGCCGAGATCATCGGCGATGAACTCAACGTGTTGGTCGTCCGTGAATTGACCGGAGGCCTCTACTTTGGCAAGAAGGAGCGCCAGACCGACTGGGCGAGCGACACAATGGTGTACACCCGTGCTGAAATCGAGCGCATCGCGCACATTGCCTTTCAAGCGGCGCGCCAGCGCGGCAAAAAACTCTGCTCCATCGACAAGGCCAACGTGCTCACGAGCATGGTCTTTTGGCGCGAAGTGGTCATCGAAGTGGGCAAGCTCTACCCGGATGTCGCGCTTAGTCACATGTACGTCGACAACGCCGCCATGCAGTTGGTGCGAAACCCCCGCCAGTTTGACGTCATTCTCGCCGAAAACATGTTTGGCGACATTCTGTCCGACGAGGCCTCGATGATCGCCGGTTCGCTGGGCATGTTGCCGAGTGCAAGCCTCGCCGGTGCGCCCGAGGCAGGCAAAGGTGCTTTTGGCCTTTTCGAGCCTTCGGGTGGCTCAGCCCCCGACATCGCCGGCCAGGGCATTGCCAATCCGATAGCGCAAATCCTGTCGCTGGGAATGCTGTTCCAGTACGCCTTTGGTCTGCCCGAGGTGTACACCCAAGTGCACACTGCGGTTCAGAAGGTGCTGACCGAGGGGTACCGTACTCGCGACATCTTCACCGACGGAACCACGCTCGTCAACACGGCAAGAATGGGTGAACTGATTACCTCTGCGCTCTAGGAGCCTTGGCAGCTAGTCGGGCTGGGCGTCGTTGAGCTGACGGTACGCCGCCAGCAAGCCAACGACGGCCGCCACCAGCAGGGCCGTTCCCAGGGTGGCAAAGGCCCAAGGTAACGACAGATTGGTGATTGCTCCGCCAATGATCAACCTTGTCCACCAAACCAGAAACTCCAGCCCGAACTGGGCCACGAGCGGCAGCAGCGGAAACAGGAGCCACCAACTTCTCCCTGCTCCCAGGGCCCGGAAGTGCCAGGCGATGGCAAACACAAACAGGAAAAGCACAAAGTAGCCAAACGGCGCGAGCAGCCGGGCGACAAACTCCGTCTGCAGCGGCAAGGCCGAATACCCCAGTGCGGCGATCGACTGACCTTGGGTGAGTAGCGCCCAAGTGCCCAGGGTTTGGGGCCCTGGATCGTGAGAACTAATGACCTGCAGGTCGCGCACGGAGAGGCTGGGCACGAACACCGGCGGCATGGCAAGGTCGCTGCTGCCGCTGGCCACTTCGCTGTTGGCCCGGTCGTAGGGATTGTCCGGGGTCTCAACAAACACCTGCGGAAAGTCCGGCACCGCCTTGTCTTTTTCCCAGATGCGGAAACTGATGCCCTTGTCGGTCCATTCGCCGTACGGCGCACGCCAGTGCAGAAGCGGCTCGCCGGTGGCCGAGAAACGGAAGAACTCGAGGTCCTTCACATAGACCCCTTGAGAGGTGTCGAGCAATTTGCCGATCTTGACGACTTCGCGGGGGGCGACGCGGTTAAGAAACACCAGATTTTCGGAACCCGGAACCCGGAACAGCACGTCCAATTCCTGTCGGAAGAAGACCGTTCCACGAACCGCCGCCAGCGAAAGTTCCCAGTACCGGGTCACCTCGGCGTCGTTTGGATCCTCGGCGTGAAGCTCTTGGAACCCATAGTACGCCTCGAGGTAGTTCTGAAAGTTGTAGTCCCCCAGGCTCTTCCCCTTACGGAAGAAATAGCTCGCTTTCAGCCGCTCATCGACCAGCAGGGTCCGTTCGCGAATCCGGATCCACGACTCGTCAACGATTTGTTTGGCCAGGGAAAGCTGCTCGGCCGGGACGGTTTGACCCCGGTCGAGTGCCACCATCATCCTGCGAAATGCGGCGTAGGCGTACAGGTTGGCCTGAAACTCGGCGTCTGAGGTGCGACTGGCCAAGGCGGTCTCTGCATTTCGAAGCAGGTCTTCCACGGTCGCTTCATTCTCGGCAAAGGCCTTTTCGACCCCAGGGAGAAGGCGCAGACGGAAGAACTCGTCCATGTCGATGTGGGTCTTGATGATCTGCAGTTCAAAATCGTACTGAAACCGCTCGTTTCCCGCATAGGCGTTTTGTTCTGGGCGCAACGTTCCTAACCGTTGGATGAGGCTCAGCCGAGCCTCAAGGTCCAGCGGGTCTGAGTAGGTCAAGCCGGCTTTCTTGAGCTCGAGGTAGGCGTCTTCCAGTTGGCCCGCCTGCACCTGCCGGAAGCGGATCTCGTCGGTTTTGGCCTGAAGCCAGGGTTGGGCAAAAAGAACCAGCAGAGCCAACACGCCGGCCGCCGCGATCGAAAGCACCGAGAAACGTACCAAAGCCTGCGAGGCCGGAATCCCCCGCGCGGAGCCCACCGGGAGCTCCTCGGGGCGAAGCCAAAAACTATAGGTGAGGAGCAACGCGGTCACACCCAACGCCGGTATGGTGTTCACGAGTTCCAGCGACCCCTCGTACAGGAGGCCGTCGAACAGGTCTTCGGGCAACCAGAGCAGCGGGAGCGTGTAGAGCGACGGCACAAAAATGCCGATAGCCAGCCGCGCATAAATCAAAACGGCCGCTACTCCGAGCAATATGAGCAACATCAGGACAAACTTCTGGCCCATCTTGGTCATGAGAGGGTTTCCACCTGGTGCGGTTTGGTCATGATGGTGGTAAAGAACAGGGCCAAGCCGGCAAGCGCCATCCAGCCGACGGGCACCCAAGAGCGCAGAAAGTTCGAACCCGGCCACCAAGCCTGAACAACCTCCGGAAGGCCCAAAAGGCAGTACGCCAAGAACGCCACGCACACGCGGAGCATGAACAACACGAGGATGATCTGCACCAGGGGCCAGGTACGGAAAGAGAAGAAGCAGAAGAGGCCCAGGAAAACCAGCGTGATGACACCAGCCTGCGCGAGGTAGAGCGTCAGATTCGTTTCGAGCGAGCTCTTCAGTCCCTGGTAGATGGCGAAAAGGTCAGTTTGTAGCGACAGGAAGAAGCCCGGATAGCCAAAATAGGCACGTTCAGGGCTCACTGACAGGAGGTTCCGAGCTCCCCCTAGCTCCGTCGGAAGTACGAACCGCTGATTGAGCGGGTCAAAGGGCAGGGTTGGCAACAAGGTCATGGGCTGACTGCCGCCGGGAATGTACAGAACACCTTGCGAGAACTGCCCCTGGAGCGCTTTGCCGGGTGGGGCCAACAGCGAGCCACCTTCGAGCAGTAGGAAACGACCTGCCACCAACGGCGCTGCATCGGGCGACCGGATGGAAGGCGCCTTCTGCACGAGGGGAAGTGAAATCGTCAGCAGGAGAAAGAAGGCCAGCGCCAACGCACCCCAGGTCGCGGTGAAACGGCCGGGGTGGTTTACGGAACGGTACTGCGCGGCCACCAGTGCCACCAAAAGCGCAGGGAACAAGGCCGCAGCCCAAGGATTGCCGAAGATCAGTCCTCGTCCGCCAGGCACCAGCCCGTTGTAGAGAAAGTAGGCCCCCAGCACGAAAAGCGTCGAAAACGCAAAGAAGAGCAAGAACAGCAGAAGGTTCACGACAGACTCTTTCACGCACAAACGATAGCACGGGCGCCCCGGTTCAAGGAAGTCGGTAGCCTTCGGCCCGGCGCATGGCAATGGGGTTTTCTTCTTCGATTCCGGCACGACGGAGCCTGGTGCGCAAACGGCTGACCAGCGTGGCCACGACCCTCGACGTCGGCTTCTGCTTTTCACCGTACAGAGCATGAGCCAGCAGCGCCGCCGAAAGGAACTTCCCTTGCCTTTGCACCAAGGCGCCAAGCAAGATCGCCTCGGCAGAGGTCAGTTCGACCCGTTGGAGTCCGCGGAGCGTTGTTCCTTCCAGCTGAAAGGCCACCCCCAACGACCTCCACAACCAGATGCGGGGGCGACGAAACCCGGCCCGCATCACCAACTCTTCTACGGTCCAGGGCTCTCTCAGGTAGTCGTTGGCACCCTTCAGGAAGGCGGCACGCAGCAAATGGGCCTCACCGTACACCAACACTTCGGCCGCAGGGGCTTCCCCCGGGCCATGCCAGTCGCCGGCAAAGTACCGCGACGCAGGCACGGCAACGGCCGTCCAGGGTCCTGGCACAAAAAAAGGGGCACACTCGATGGTGGCCCCTTCAGAACTCCAACTCTGAAGGAGTTGGAAACGTTCGTCCTCTTCGCCGACGTAGAGAACCCTCAGGAGCTCTTGCTCCCGGCTTCTTCGCGGACGGTGGCCACGGCCCCGCCTTCCTGCGAGCGCATCTTGGCCTTCAGGTCCTCGAGGAGCATTTCGGCACCCTTGGGTCCGGACTCCAATTCCTTGAACTGCTTCTCAAGGCTGGCGTTTCCACTCAGGTCTTCCAGTTCGACGGCGGCGCTGGCTTCGGCCTCCATCTGGTCAACCTTGTTTGCCATGCGGTCAAAGGCGTCGAAGGCCGAGTTGTTCGACATGCTTCCCATGGTTTCGGAGATCTTCTTCTGGGCTTCGGCGCGCTTGGCGCGGGCGATCAGAATGTTCTTCTTGCGAGAGGCTTCCTCAATTTTGGACTGCAACTGGCGGAGCGAATCCTTGAGTTTTTCGACGGCCTGATGCTGAAGGTCGAACTGCTGCTTGAACTGGACTGCGTAGTCCGCATATTCCTTCTGGCGGACCAAGGCTTCTTTGGCCAGATCGTCGCGATTACTCTTGACCGCCAATATTGCCTTGTTTTCCCAATCCGTAGCCAGAGCGAGATTTTCCTGATACTGCCGTTCCAGACGCTTCTCATCGGCGATGGCCGAAGCAACGGCCTTCTTGTTCTCGAGCAATTGCTCGTTCATGTCGATGATGGTCTGTTCCAGGATCTTCTGGGGATCTTCGGCCTTGCTGATCGCGGCGTTAATGTTGGATTTGAACACCCGCTTGAAGTTGTCCCAAATTCCCATGTCGTGCTCCTTGGCTAGTTACGGTACTTTGTCAGGATGGAGTAGTGCTGGATGAGCGCCAGCCCAATTTCGTCGAAGGCGCCCTGCAGTTCCTCCAGATCGAGAGTTTGGAGAATGAAGGAGTTCGACAGGATGAGGTGTTCGCCTTCCACAGCATAGGCCACGTGAAAAAGGTCGTTCGCATTCATCCGGAGGACCGTCTCAAAAAAGGGTTCGCGGTTGTTGTGGGGCAAGGGCATAACCGTTACCCGTACGATCACGATGGGGTCTTCGATGACTACCACCACCTGATGCACCCCGGCATCGTCGTCGGTAACGACCCAGGTTCCATCCCCGATGAGTTGGTAAGTGAGACCAAGGGTGATGAAATAGCCTTCGAGCTTGTTCTTGGCTTCGGTCAGATCCATCTTCTTGAAATCACCCAAGGAAGACCTGGCCGGCATTGTCGATGGCAAGAATTGTCTTGCACTCGGAGCAACGGAAACGACCGGGTCGGGCGGCGCGCAGTTTTTTGCTGCAGATAGGACAGCCGAAGGTCTTGGGGAACAGACCGTTATCAGAACCTTCCGAAGCGTTGCCGCCCTTGAAGAAACGCACAGCGTCTTCCGTGGTGTCTTTGATGTTGAAGAACTGCGAGAAGCCAAGCAGCTGGAACACTTCGTAGACCTTCGGTTGGATTTCAAGCAGAACCACGTCGCCACCCTTGGGTTTGACTTGCTTCAGGAAGGCGGTGAATGACCCGATGCCGGTACTCGAAACGTAGTTGAGCCCCGAGCACTGGAAAATGATGCGGGTGAAGCCGCCGTCGATTGCCTTGGAAACGCGCTTTTGGAAGAAGTTCGAATTGTAGGTATCGATGTAGCCCGTCAGGTAGAGAACCAGGCAGTTTTCGACCTCATCAACCCGCTGGAGACGGATCTTGAGGCTGTCATCCTTTTCGTCGTCAAAGCCGGAAACGATTTCATTGTTGCTGCTCATCAATTCCCCTCATCTCTCAGGACCCACTCAGACCCTGAAAACACCGGATAGTCCTACATAATAGGAAGCAGGGTCTGCTTTGTCAAATTGAACCTTGACCCCAATCCACTTTAGATTTTACACTTCGCACAAAGGATTTCAATATGCTTCGTCTGTTTTTCGGGATAATTGTCCTGTTTTTCACCCCGGCTGTGTGGTCAAAGGACACGGCCTTTACGGGCAAGGTCGCTCTCGACAAAACCATCGGGTCTTTCCAGTCCGAAAATCCCGTTCCGGGAACACTTTACTTGCTCACGGGGGCCGCTGGTTCCGTGGAGTTGGAGTCCGAAGATCCCTTCGTGGCGAGGGTCGAGTTTGTTGAAGCGCAATGGCTTTCTGAGCAGAAACTCGTGGCGACCAAAGTGGTGCTGACCTTCTCGGGTGCGGATTGGTCCACCATTGTCGTGGCAAAGAAGCCCCGCACCGGCACTGAAACCCTCGTTTACCCCTACAGGAAGTTTCAGGTCGCGGCTGTGTACGAAAAAATGGTCACCACCGACCAGGGTTCTGTTCCTTCGTTCCGTGTGCTGGCCGTCCCCTTGATGTTCTAGTCGCCGAAATCGAGGTGGTGCTCATCGAGTTCGCCGGTGTCGTGAAGCACCTCGGCCCGGACGATGACGTTTCGGAGTTGCCGGAGGTTTCCCGGCCAGTCGTGGCCGCAAAGTTTCTCCAGAGCGCTGTGGCTCACCCGCAGCTTGCTGAAGTGCCGGACCAAGTGTGGTATGTCGTCACGCCGGTCCCGCAGGGCCGGCATCCGAATGGTCAGAACGTTGATGCGGTAGTAGAGGTCTTCGCGGAACAGGCCCAGGCGGACTCGCTCAGCGAGGTTCCGGTTCGTGGCGCTGATCAGGCGGAAGTTTACTTTTTCGCTCTTGTTGGACCCGACCCGACGAACCTCTTGATTTTCGAGCACCCGTAACAGCTTGGCCTGCACCTCCGGCGGCAGTTCGCCGATTTCATCGAGGAACAGCGTGCCACCCTGCGCTTCCTGACAGTAGCCGTGTCGGTTTTCTGCATCGGTGTAGGCCCCGCGCACGCTGCCGAATAGCAGCGATTCGGCCAGTTGAACGGGGATGGCACTGCAGTTGACGGCAACAAAGGCACTTTCTGCTCGATCCGACAGTTCGTGCGCCAGATTCGCGGCAAGGTCCTTGCCGGTTCCATTCTCGCCGGTCAAAAGCAGAGGGTGAGACGAGGCTGATACACGCAACAACTGTCGCTTGAACTCCAAGATGGGTCGCGAGAAACCGACCAACCGCTGCAGGGGATGCTTGCGGGGTTTCTGTCCGGCCGCTGTAAACAGGACCGCCTCCCATTCTTGGGGGCCCCAATCCAAGGCTTCTGAACCCACTGCGACGACAGGCACGGCAAGGTCGGGCGGCACCTCGCCACCGCTACGGTCATAATGGAGGGCGATATCGAGGGCGACTCCCGCGGCAACCAGCTCGTTCCATGTTCGAAAATGAATCGGATTCACACTCGAAGGAAGCTTAGCGGCTAGTCTATCGCCTGTGAAGGGCCCGTCGCAAACAAGTCCCAACTGCAAACAAAAAAGCATCATGCAATACCAACTAAATGAAATATTGCGTGAATACTAACTTGACGGCGTTGTTCGCTTCAAGCGGTAGACAAGGAGGAGAACGCCAAACCAGAGGTAGTTTGCCAACCTGGCCATGCGTAGCGGGTTGACAATTGTACGGGTCATTTCGTGGGTCCCCTTGCGGAACGACGGCCGGTTGGGGCGCTTCTTCCGCCCGGCCATGATGGCGAAACTGTCCTCGGAGTAGACAGCAATTCGAACGGGCAACCCCTTTCCCTGCCGAAAGATCCACTTTTCGCGACCGCCGATTCCTGGGCCCAGGAAGAGAACGGTCGGGGTGGCCTTTTGAATTGCGGTCAGGATCAGGTTCTCGCTTTCCCGACCGTAGAAGCCGCTGTGCCGCCCTACCAGGGTCAATCCCGGAAACGTGGACCGCATGGTGCCGGCCACGGTTTGCAGGCCGTTGTGATTCTCGCCCAAAAGGTAGACTGTGTGCCGTTTTTCCTCGAGTGTTCCCAGCAGACGCACGCAGAAATCAAACGGGTAATGCCGAACGGGCTGTGGCAGCTTGAGGAACCGGCAAGCGAGTTCGAGCGACTTCGATACTGGCACGATCAGGGCAGCGCTCTTGAGGTAGGACAGCAATTCCGGGTCGCGGTTGGCCTTCATCAGCGTGCGGAAGGTCAGAAACACGATGGACTTCTGGCCCGCTGTGGCTGCGAAGCTCAAGGCCAGCGAGGCGATGGCGCTTTCGGGGATAATGTCGAGAGGAACCTTGAGCAGGGTTATACGTGTGATTCCGTTGGCGGGTTGATTGTCCATTCCGACCTCTCCTGGAGAATGATATTCACGGCGGCCGCCGCATGGATAGAGGCCGTTTCGGCCCGCAGGACTGCGGGACCAAGCCAGACGGGAAGGCACCCTTCGGCCAAAAGCGCCGTGACCTCTGCCTCGGAAAGCCCCCCTTCGGGGCCCACCAAGAGGCCGATGTGGCGCGGGTCGTCGGCAAGGTAGCGGTGCAGGTTTGCCTTGGAAACGGGAGCGAGTTGGGTTTGGTGAAAGGCCAGGAGCGGGCCCCGGGAGGCCCACCACCGGGTGACCTGCCGCGAGGGAACCGGCGGAAACACCTCGCACAACGCCAGGTTCCCCGACTGCTGGG